>Ga0207653_10000114_pt1 | contig 56532 bp, 3 predicted proteins | sample KBSK5251metaG_FD_184341 | JGI IMG/M metagenome (GOLD analysis project Ga0207653, IMG submission 184341) | Corn, switchgrass and miscanthus rhizosphere microbial communities from Kellogg Biological Station, Michigan, USA - KBS K5-25-1 metaG... | ecosystem: Host-associated > Plants > Roots >... | reverse complement strand
ACGAGAGAGTCGGCGTATCGACGCTGCTCGCCGCGAGACGGACGCCCGCCGCGGTGAGGTGCGCGCCGTCGCCGACATACGCCGCGGTCGTCGAGTGCGTCGTGCCCTCGAGCGTGTAGAAACCGATCGTGATCGCGCCCGCGTTGATGGCGTTCGTCGCCGACGTCGCGTTCGACGTGGTCGAGGCGTCAAAGCTCGCGGCGCCGGTCAGCGTCGCGACCGCGCCAGCACCAACGAAGGCGCTCGTGGTGTGCTCCAGCTGCGCGCTCGTGTGCACGCCGGTGCCGCTCGCGAGGAGGGCGATGCTCGTCACGTGCGCGTTCGCGGTCGAGTTGTTGGTCGACGTCGCCGCGGCGGTGATCGAGCTGGCCGAGAGATCCGTCTCGGGTCCGACGTAGACACGCGTCGCGCCGTTCGCGTGCGCGGTCGGGAACATGAGCGTGACGCTCGCCAGACCGAACGACGAGCCCTGCACCTGCGCCGTCGCGGTGTTGTTCGACGTCGCGGTGAGCGTGGTCGGCCCTGACAGCGCGATCGACGTGCGCGTCCCGCCCAGCGTCACGTCGGCGTTCTTACCGATGTACGCGTCGGTCGCGCTGGACACGGTCGCCGTCGCCTCCGCGCCCGAGATCGAGCCGAGGGCGACGCCGATCGACTTGGTGAACGCGTCGGCCAGCGTCGTCGCGTTCGCGATGACGCTCAGGCCAGCGGCGCCGGCGGAGACATCGCCACCGTCACCGACGTAGGCGCGCGTCGCGCCTGCGGCGTCGGCGGTCGCGTTCTGCACGCTCGCGGCGACGCCACTCGCCGCGATGCCGTCCGCGCTGGCGGTGGCGCGCAGGTCGGAGAACGCCTTCACGGTGATTGCGCCGGTGACGACGATCCGCGGACGCGTCAGGTCGGTCGGGTCGCCGTGGACGCCGTTCGTCCCGCCTGGCGCGCCGATGAACGCCTCGGTGCGTCCCGTCGTCTCGGCGTGCGGCACCACGCCGCCGCCACCGCCCAGCGAGACGCTGAATACATCAGCGCTCGCGTCCGCGGTCAGCCGGATCTTGTCGCCGGAGTCGCCGGCCTGCACCGTGAGGGTGCCCGCGCGAACGTCGACGTTGTCGCGAACGTAGGCGCGGATGAGGCCGCTCGCGTTCGCGTGCGGACTGAAGCTGCTCAGCGTGAGGAGTCCGCCGGTCGCGCCGTGGGCCGTCGCGGTGGCGTGCAGCTCACCGTCGGCCTTCACGAGGATGGTGCCGGAGCCGACGTGCAGGGTCGTCAGAGTCGACGACGTACCGGTCGAACTGCTGACGCCGGCCGGTTTGCCGACGAACGCGTCGACGATGCCCCCGGCGGTCGCGGTCGCAGTGAGCGCGCCGCCGGAAATCGCGCCGATGCTCGTCGCGAACACCGTCGACGTCGCGTTCGTCGTGCCGTTCGCGATGATCGTCGCGCCCGTCGCAGTCACATTCGCGCCCTCGCCCGCGTACGCGCGCGTCTCACCCTTGGCTTCGGCGGTCGGCAGCGTCTCGCCGAGCGCGATCGCCGCACCAGTGACGCCGGTGATGGTCGCCGTCGAATCGTCGCCCGACGTCGCGGTGATCGTCAGAGCGCCGTTCAGCGTCGCGGGGCCGGTGACGCTGGCGTTGGTGTCCGCGTCCTCGGTGACCTGCGCGAGTGCGGTGCTGCGTGCTCCCGCGAACGCGCCGATGCTGAGGACCGACATCGTGTTCGACGCGTTGTTGTCGCTCGACGAACTGACGCTCAGGCTGTCCGCACCGCCCGACGCGTCGCCCGCGAAGTTCGCGGTCGTCGCGCCACGCACCTTCGCGCGCGGCGACGTCTCGCTGAGCACGCCGAGACCGAAGGCGCCGCCGTTGGTGTTCGTGGTCGCGTTGTTCGCCGAGTACGCGGAAACGCTGATCGCACCCGACGAGCTGACGACCGCGCCGCCGCCGACCAGGGCCTCGACCGTCGCGTTCACGCCGACCTGCGCGGTCGTGTCGGTGTACGAGATGCCGGCGAGACCGGCGGCCACGAACAGCGTCTTGGCGTCGGCGTTGTTGCGCACCGGCGCGGTCGGGCTCGTGGCACCGTGCGCCGTGACGGTGATCGAGCCGGAGCCATTGATGTCGCCGTCGAGCTTCGCGCGCACCGGCGCGTCGACGAGCGCCTCGGAGACCGTGGCACCCACGGCGATCGCGCCGCCGGCGACGTTCCCGAGGCGCGCTAGCGCGTAGTTCTGGTAGTGCGCGGCACGCGGGAAGCACGTGTTCGCGATGACGTCGCAGCTCACCGTGTCGGTGGTCAGACCCGCGTCGACCTTGATCGCGCCCGACGTGGTGATCTGCGCGTTGCCACCGATCTCCGCGATCGTCGCGGCGCTCGAGGTCACGAGCGCCTGCGCGATGTTCACGCCGCCGGACAGCGACAGCGACATCGCGGCGATGTACGCGTTGACGGTCGCCTGGTTCTCGGCGCGCGCCTGGACCGTGAGCGTGCTCGTCTCGGGCGTCGTAGAGAGGATGTCGCCGTCGAACGACGCACGGGTCTCGCCCGCGACCTTCGCGAGCGACTTGATCAGGCCGAGCGCCAGGACACCGACGCTCGCGCTTGCGGCGCTGGACTTCGCGTGGTTGGTCGAGGTGGCGAGGATCTGGATCGCGCCGCCCTGTGCATGGAACTCGGAGCCCGAACGGATCCATGTGTTCGTGGTCGCGCCGGTGCCGATCTGCGCGTCGCCGATCGTGACCGCGATCGGGATCACGCCGACGGCGACGGCGAGCGACTCGACTTCGGCGAGGTTGTGGCTCGTCGACTGAGCGGTGATCCCCGATGAGGCGCTGATGTCGAACGACACGTCGATGTTCGTGCCGCCCTCGATGCGCGCCGTCGGCACGGACACACCGACCGCGAGCAGACCACCCGACGCGAGGTCGGTGTGCGCCTTCGCGTGGTTGTTCGAGTTGGCGGTGATCTCTACGAGGCCGCGGCTCGTGCCCAGGGCGTTGACGGCAGCGAGGCTGCCGGCAGCGGTCCCGAGAATCTCGACGTCGGCGTCACTGGTGATCTCGGCGTCCACGACCGACGCGGCGATCGAGGCGCCGAAGCCGGCGCTGATGACGAGGATCTCGGCATCCGCGAGGTTCTGACCGCTTGCGGTGATGCCGATGGCCGGGCTGCCTGGGGTGCTGGCGGTGGAGGTGGTGCTGACGTCGCCGTCCATCTGGACGCGGACGGCACTTTCGAGGACTGCGATTGAGACCATCGCCGACGTCGCTGCGGCGATACCGACCGTGTAGCCCTTCGTGGTCGCGAGCGCGCGGTTGCCTAGGTTGCGCGTCTTCGCTTCGATGCGGACCGGGCCGGAGCTCGTGAGATACGCGGTCGATCCGATGAATGTCTCGATGCGCGCGGCGTCCGTGATCGACGCGGTCGCCTGCGCGCCGGCGATGCCGATCGCCGCGACGGAGACGGTGAACGTGTTCGCGATCGCGCTGTTGTCGCCGATCGACTGGATGGTGAGACCGGTCGTACCCGTGAACCCACCGTTGACGGTGGTGCGCGTCGCGCCGGCGACCAACGCGATCGCGAGGAGCGCGGTGATCGTGAGGCCGCCGCCCGAGCCGCCCGGCGTGAAGATGTCGGTGTAGTTCGTCGCCGTCGTTATGACCGCCACGGGTCCGGTCGCGTGGATGACGGCGCCGGCCTCGACCAGCGTCAGGGTGTCGCGCTTGTTGTTGCCGCGGGCCATGGTGACGCCCGTGGTCCCGATGCCGGTGGTCACGTTGATGACGAGCGCCTTGAGCTGGTGGTCGCCGTCCGCGGTGATGCTCACGCCGCCCGCGCCGACCTCGCCGTGCGCTGCCGAACGCGTGAACGTCTTGCCCTCGAGGTTGCTGAAGGCCATCGCGGCCGCGACGCCGACGCCGACGCCGCCAGAGACCGAGAGGCCGAGCGTGTCAGAGGTGGTGTGGTCGGTGGCGCTCACGTTGTAATGGCCGAGCGGGCTGACATCGCCGAGCGTCACGTTCCCGACGTCGGCGATCGTGTCGCCGGTGACGGTGATGTGCGCGACCGACACGCCCGTGGAGAACGCACCGCTGGTCACGCCGATGGCGTATGTCTTGATGAAGCGGTCCGCGAGCGCGATCACATCGAGGCCGCCGCCCGCGCTGTGGATCGCGGCGCCGTCGTCGATGTGCGCGCGCTGGTTACCGGTGTCCTTGAACACGGCGACCTGACCGCTGACTGCGACGAATCCACCAGAGCCGGCGAACGAGATCACGAGCGCGTCCTCGTCGGAGACCGCGTTGACGAGGACGACGTCCGTTGGGCCAGTGCCCGCGGTGATGCTCGCGCCAGCGCCGATGCTCGCGTCCGCGCGGCTCTCGACGTTGAGCACGAGGACCGCGATGCCGATACCGACGAAGCCGCCGCCGACCGCGCCGGCGAGACCGGTCGTGTCGAGCTTGTCCTTCGCGCGAACACGCACGCTGTCGCCCGCGTTGATGGTGCCCTCGATCTTCGCGACGGTGCCCGACGGCAGCGGCGCGGTGATCGCGGTCTGCGTCGGTGTCATGGGCCGCTCGGAGCGCGCCGTGTTGATCGCGGTCGAGTTCGAGGTCGCGCGCGTCGCGATCAGGCCGCTGATGAAGCTGTCGTGCGTGGCCTGCTTGTCGTAGTTCGCCCAGAAGTCGTGATCTACGTCGTCAGCCGGCGTGTCGGTCGTTGGGGCGATGTGCACCTTCGCCTGGTAGGTGTGGCCGTTGTACGTGACTCGCTCGCCCACGCTGTAGTCCTCGGTGTCACTCCACGCGGGCGTCGCACGCGGCGTCGTACCTCCGAGGACGCTCTTGAAGCCAGGCGTGCTCCCGCCGTCCATGTCATTGCCCGACGCGATCGTGTCGGCGTTGCCCTGCGCGCTCTGGTTGCCCTTCACGGCCTTCTTCCAGTCGCCGAGGTCTCCGGCGTTGAGGTGCGGTGCGGTGCCAAGAGCCGCGCACTTCATGACGCCGTCGCCGCAGTCGGAGTCGGCGTCGGAACGGACACCCCAGTACTTCGGCTCGTCTAGCGTGCCCGCGGCGCCGGGATCGAGCACGACATCGCCACGGTGGTAGTGCGTGACAGCGCTGAACGTGCCCTTGTCCGCGGGCGTCGCCTTCAGCGCGTCCGTCTCGCCCTGCCACTGCGTCGTGTCGTTCGGATCGTTCAGCGGCTGGTCGGTGAGCGCGACGAAGGTCTTCTCCTGGGTCTGGCCGGTGAGCGTGAACTTCACAACGTCGCCCTTCTTGTATCGCACCGCGCCGTCGGGCAGCGTTGACTCGTTCACGGCCGTGCGCGGGTCGTCCGTTTGCATCGCGCCCGCCGTCGTCGACGACCACGTACCGCGGTCCGGACCTGCGGCGCCGTCCTGGTAGGTCGTCGTCGCCTGCGGGCCCACGGTCCAGACCGAGACCGACCCGGCGACGCCGACGAAGCCACCACCCACGCTTACGGCGTACGTGGAGACGTCCTTGATCGAGAGCGCGTTCACGTCGACGTTCGACTTCGCGTTCACGATCGCGGCCGCGCCGATGTACGCGTGCGTCGTCGTGCTCGCGACGCCGATGTCCACGCCACCGGCGACGCCGACGAAGCCACCCGCGACGCCGCCAGCGACGGTGAACGACTTGAACTTGTCTGTCGCGCTCACGTTGACCGACTGCGCGGCGCCCGCCGTCGCCTGGTCCGCGTTGATGAGCGCGCCGCCCGCGATGAACGCCTTGCTCGTCGCATGGAGCAGGGTCACGCCGACACCGCCGGCGACGCCGACGAAGCCACCGCCCGCGCTCGCAGCGAGGCCGAAGAAGTCCTCGCTCGCGGTCGTCTGCACGGCGAGACCGTGGAAGCACGGGCCGGGGCAAGCGAAGGTCTCGAAGCCGCTCGTGGTGATGTTGCCGACGTACACACCGGACAGACCTGACGCCTGCTGGGCCTTCGCGTCGATCGTGCTGTTCTGGCCGATGTACGCCTGCGTGTCCTTGTTGAAGATCGCGACGCCGACCGCGACGCCAACACCGACGTAGCCACCGGCGAGCGATGCGGTGATCTGGAGCATCTTCGTGTCGTCGCTCGCGCCGACGAGCACGTTGTTGCCCGCGACGATCGTGGCGCGGGTCGTCGAGCCGTAGCAGGCCTGCTCATTCTCGGGGTCGACCCTCGTCGGACGGACCCAGTCGCCGAGGCATGCGTGCGTGTGGAGGTCGACGAGCGTCACCGTGAACGTGCCGGCGACACCGACCTCACCACCGGCCGCGCCCGCGACGACGGAGACAACTGCCTCCTTCGCCGTCGATGTGACCGAGACGTCCTTCGCCGCGCGCACGATCGCACCACCACCGATGTAGGAGTCGGTGAAGATCTTCACGAGGTGCACGCCCGCACCGACGCCTACGCCGACGGTCCCGGCGACCGCGACGGTCGCCGCGATGCCGAGCTCGTGGTAGTTGTTCCCGGCGGCCACGAGCACCGACTGCGCGGCGTTCGGGCTCGCGACGTTGGCGGTGCAGGCGTCGTTCGCGCAGTTGATGCGCGCGTTCGGCGCGATGTGGGCGTCGGTGTGCACCGTCAGCACGTCGACCGTGCCCGAGATGTTGACCGCGACCGTGCCCGCGCCGCCCGCCGACACGCCGATCGCGGCGATGTCGTCGCTGTTCGTGGCGGTCACGCTCACACCGCTGAAGGTCGAGGTGTTCGGGGTGATCGTGCGCGGCCCGCTCTCGCTCGGGTCGCCCGACGGCTGGCTGCCGTGGAGGACGATGCTGTGGCCGCGACCGACCGCGCCGGCGCCGAGCGTGATCGCGACTGGGTCATCGCCCGCGGTCGGGCAGTAGTTGTCGTCGCCCGGGTTCGCGGCCGCGAGGTTGGTGGGCCGGCCGTTGCGGGCAAACGCGTCGCACGCGGTCGCCGCGAGGCGGATGTTCTGCGGCTGTGACGCGTTGTCGATGATCGCGTAGTAGGTCTGGCCGTCGATCAGACCGCCGATCGGCTTGCCGCCGCCAGCGCTGTAGACGACCTTATCGCCGGTCTTGATGTTGTGCAGCGTCCCGGTGTCGTCCTTGCCCTTCAGCACGTACGGCAACTGGATCGTGCTGCCGCTTCTGTCGGTGCCCGGGTTGAAGCGCGGCGACTCGTCCTTCTTCACGCCAGGCTGATCGAGACGCACGAGACGCTGGTTCTCGCCGTACATCGAGGTGCTCGACAACGTGCCAAGGTCGACGGGGTCTACTGCACCCGTGCAGTTGATCTCGCGGCCCGTCTCCGGATCCAGCGTCTTGCCGATCGGCCCGACCGCGCCGCAGTACGACTCGGACAGCTGGACCGTGTTCGGGTGACCGACCGTCGGGTGGACGATGACGTAGTACGGCTTCGGTCCGATGTCGTCGCCATGTGGGGTGCAGCAGAGCATTGAGTCGAGGCCCGGGAGCTCCGCCGCGCCACCGTTGTCGTAGATGACCTTCTGGCCGGTCGTGAGGCCATGCGTGAAGCCGGGGTCCTGGCCGTAGCCAAGGTCGATCGTGTCCGCACTCACGTTGACCGCGCCGGGCGTCGTGCAGCTACCGAGCGTCAGCGGGTCGCAGCCAAAGGGTCGGGCGTCCGGTGTGAAGCGCGTGTCGATCCCCTTGACCGTGAAGCCGCCGGTCCGCACCGTGACCGCCCCGCCGCCAGCCGCGTTCACGTGAGCGCCCTCGCCGATGTAGGACTGCGTCTCCTTCGTCACGACCGGGACCGCCGCGGCCGCGCCGACGGCGACCTCGCCGGAGGCGGAGATGTTGCCGCCGATGATGTCCATCTTCAGTGATTCATCCGCGGCGACACGCACGCTGCCGTCCGCATCGACCTCCGCCGAGTTGCCGATGTACGCGCGCGTCGTGATGGTGAAGACGGATACGCCCGCGTTGAGGTTGATCGCAACGTCGCCGCCGTAGCCGCCACCGAGAGCGACCGACGTGAGCTTCTCGCTCGAGGTCGCGTCGACCGTGACGTCGCCGGAGACCGTGATGTCCGCGCCGCTCGCGATGTACGCCTGCGTGGTCTTCGTCAGCACCTCGACATCGATGCCCGCGCCGACGCTGGCCGTGCCGCCGATCGTGATCGTGCCGGCGATGCCCATGAGCGTCGTGTTGTCGGTCGCTGCGACGTGGACCGCGGCGCTCGCGCTCGTGCTGTCGCCGACCGTCGCGGACGCGTCGATGTGAGCCGTGGTCGTGTTGTTCATCACGTCCACGATCACCGCGCCCGCGACGCCGGCGTCCCCACCACCTGCGCCACCCACCGCGATCATCAGGAAGTTCTCGGTCTGCGCCGCCGAGACTGTGAGGCCCGTGCCGCCGTTCGCCTCGATGTCGGCGTCGTGGCCGACGAACGCTTCGACGACGCCGTCGCGCACGACCACGAGGACCGATGCGCCAACGCCGGCGGAGTCGCTGCCGCCGATGTTGCCCGTGGCGAGATTCCACTTGTCGGCGATGTCGCTTGCGATCACGTCGACCTTGCCGCCCGCGTGCAGCGTCGTGTCGTGGCCGATCGAGGCGCTCGTCTTGTGCGAGCCGACCTTGTTGTTGACCACGACGAGGATCGCGCCGTTCACCGCGGCGTCGTCGGTCGACGCGGCGCCGGCGACCGCGAGCTCGAAGAGCTCTTCGGTCGCGAACGCGTTCAGCGTCACGTCGCCGCCCGCGCTCACGAGCGCGTTGTTCCCGATCGTCGCGTACACGTCCTTATCGAGGACCACGACGATGATCGAGACGCCCACACCGGCGCTGCCGGTGGTGAACGCGAGCGAGCCGGCAACGTTCACGAAGTCGCTGTGATCGTCCGCGAGGAGCGCGATCGTCTGCGCGGCGCCACCGCTCGCGCCCGTCTGGTTCACGCGCGCGCCATCGGCGATGTAGGCCTTCGTCTGGAGCTCGAGGACGTCGACGATGATCGAGCCCGCGATCGCGAAGTCGTCACCCGTGCTGGCCGCGCCGGCGATCGCGACGGAGTTCACGGCCGGCAGATCGATGCGCGTCTTGTCTTTGTCGGGGTGGAGCGGCTCGAGCGACGACGTCGCCGTGATGCTGATGCCGTTCGTCGCGTGCACCCTGGTAATGTCGCCGGCCGCGATGCCTGAGTCGATGAACGCGAGCGTCTTGATGTCGAAGAGGACGTTCACCACGATCGCGATGCCGACGCCCTTGTCTTCGGTCGTCGCGCCGAGCGAGAGCGCCAGGCTCTGCAGGCCGAGCGGCGCGGTCGCGGTCACGGCGATGCTGTCACCGGAGTCGAGCGTCGCGCCCTTGCCGACCGACGCCACGTAGTCGAACCGGATGATCTGGACCGCGAGCGAACCGGCTGCGGCCGTCTTCGACCTGCCGCCTGATGCGGCAAGGGCCCAGGCGATGAAGTCGTTGCGCTCGTCCTCGGGCGTGATCGCCTCGACGGTGATGCCGTTGCCCGTGACGATCGCGTCGTCGTCGATGCGCGCGACGTTGTCGACGAGTACGACGTTGAGGCCGACGGCTGCGCCGACCGTCGTGCTGTCACTGTCGCCGCTGCCACCACCGCTGCCACTGCCACTGCCACTGCCGCTGCCGCTGCCGCTACCGCTGCCGCTACCACTGGTCGGTGCGTCGAGCTGGATGGCCAGGCCGGTCGCGAACGCGGTCGTGTCGGTCTGGTTCCTCGCGCTGACGATGACCGGGCCTGTGCGGCCGGTGATGGTGCGTGCGCCGCTGATCCGCGCGGTGTTCGTCGTGAGAATGACGTTCACGCTGATGGCGGCGGCCACGCCGACCTTCGAGCTCGAGTTGTTGTTGCCCGTCTCGCTGCCGACGGTGTCATTGCCCTTGTCGAGGCCGCCTGTCTTCTGACCGCTGCCATCGTTCTTGTCGGCACCGTTCTGGGCCGAGGGAAGCGAAGGCAGCCCGCCGCCGATGTCCTTGGTGTTCGGGTTCTTGCCGTTCACCTGGTCGTTCGCCTTCTTGTCGGCGTTGTCGTCCGACGATGCCGCACCCGACGCGCTCGCGTGCGACTCGACGAAGCTCTTCACGCCCGTCTCGGCTGTGATCGAGACCGACGTGCCGGACAGGTCGCGTGCGACCTCGGCGAGCGTCGACCAGTTCAGCAGCAGGTTGAGCGACAAGTCCGCGCCGACCGCGGTGTCTCCGGCTGCCTCGACATTCGCGATCGTCTTCGATGCGTCGACCGTGTGGGTCGCGCGGATCGTGGCGGCGCCAGCCACGGTGAGACCCGCGCCTGTTGTCGTACCAAGGCGCGCGATCGCGCGGTCCTCATAGTCGACGACCAGCGCGACGCCGGGCGTGATCGCGGTGCCGCCGCTCGGAGTGCTTGTTCCGGCGACCACGGTCGTCTCGATCGTGCGCTTCATGTCCGAGGTGATCGAGAGGTCGGTGCCGCCCACGAACAGCGCGCCATCCTCGATCTCTGCGCGGGTCCGAGCGAAGATCAGGATGTTCAGCGAGATCGAGGCACCGACGCCGGTCGCGGCAGCTGTGAGAGCCGCCTTCGCCTTCGCGTCAGCGACATCCTTCTCGGTGCTCTCGGCCTTCAGGGTGACAGTGCCGCTCCCTGCGCCGACGTCCGCTCCGGTGGGCACGAGCGCTTCGGTGTGCTGCGTGTTCACGATGTTGAGCGCGAGCGCGCCCGCGACGCCGGTCTTCTTCGATCCTGCGCCGGACACGGCGGTGGCCTCGATGGTGTTCGTGACGTCCGGGTCGCCCGAGGTGGGCACCGAGGTCATGACCGCCTCGACGTCCAGGCCATTCGACCGGATCGTCGTGATACCGACGGTCGCGAGGTTCGTCAGCTCGACGTAGTTGACCGAGATCGCGACACCGACGCCGGTGCCACCCGACTTGACCTGCTCGCCGGAGGAGTGCGCGATCTCGTCGGTGTTGGCGGACGACTTCACCGTGACCATGCCGCCACTCGTGACGCTGATGCCATCCGCGAACCGGGCGATCGACTTCGGGAGTGCGATGTTCACCGCGAGCGCGCCGGCGACGGCGACCGGGTCGCCGTTGTTGTCGTTCGTGCTCGCCTTGGGCGTCTCGGACTTACCGGTGTCCGTGCCGCTCGGATTGTCGGAGGTCTTGGTGTTGTCCTTGCTTGTCTTGTTGAGGAATGACAGCTGGTTGTCGGCCTTCTTGTTGACGTCGTTGTCGGTGTCGCCGTCGGTCTCCTGGTCTTCCTTGTTCTTCGCGCCGCTCACGCTCGCCTTGGCGTCGGCCCCGCTGTTCGATGAGCCGAGCGCGCGCACGCTCACCGCGCCGCCGGCGTTGACGGACCGGTTCACGTACGCCTCGACGTTGTGCAGCGAGATCGACAGTGCGATCGAGATGCCGACCGCGGTGGACGCGGATTGCGTGTTGCCGGTCGACTTCGTGGTCGACGACGCGCGCTGCTCGGCCTTCACGTCGAGCGCGCCAGTGAGCATCGTCGTGCCGGTCAGCGTACCGAGGCGTGCGAACGAGTGGATCTGCGAGAAGTCGACCGAGATGACCGGCGTGACCGCCGTGCCCGTCGTGGCCTTCGCGCCGTTCTCGGCCTCGGTCACGAGCGCGTGGCCGCCGTTCGCGTCGATCGTGAGGTCGTGCGCGCCCGTGATCGTCGCGCCGTTCTCGACCGTCGCGAGGACGTCGTCGAGCACGACCGAGACCGCGATCGACAGGCCGAGACCGAAGTCGGTGCTCGTCGCGCCCTTCGCCGAGAGCGCCTTCGTCGTCGACTCGCCCTCAGAGGCGGCGGCGACGCGCACATTGCCGTTCGAGAGCACGGTCGCGTTCACGCCGGACCCGAGGCGCGCCTCGGTCCGCGAGACGACGATGTTCACGGCGAGCGAGCCGGCTACAGAGTTCTTGCCCGCGCCCGCGCCCGACGTGGCCTCAGCGCCGAAGACCTGCGTGACGTCCGAGCCAACGCTCGTCGGCGTCGCCTCGATCGTGATCGCAGTCCCGCGGATCGTCGCGCCGTTACCGATGATCGCTTCGGTGACCGGTTCGGCGTACGTGACCGCGATCGCCGCACCGACGGACGTTTCGGTCTTGGGAGCGGTCTTGACCGCGCTGCCGTCGGCCTTCGACGTCGCGTCCGTGTTGCCGGTCGCCCTCGCGGTGAACGCGCCACCCGACGAACGGACGGTGAGTCCGGCGTTGATGCGCGCGGTCTGACGGCTGAGCGAGATCGTCACGCCGACGGCGGCGGCGACGGTGGTCGGCTTGTTGTCCTCGGAGTCCGATCCGCTGCCGCCCTTCTTCTCGGAGCTCTCCATCTTCGGCGTCGACTTCGCGTCGCTGTTGCCGCCGGCGCTGCCGAAGGTGGATGTGCCCTTGCCGTCGAGGAAGCCGCGCTGGTCAGATACGTCCTCGTCGACCGTCTTCTTCGAGCCGTCCGTCTTCGTGCGGGAGGCGTCGTCCTCGTCCTTCGATCCGGCGGCGCTGGCCTTCGCCTCGGAGCTCGTGTTGGAGGATCCGAGCGCCTGCAGGCTGATCGCGCCCGCGGCCTCGACGTTGCGCTCGACGAGCGCCTCGGCGGTGTGGATACCGATCGTCACCGCGATCGAGATGCCGACCGCCGTACCGCTCGCGGTCGTGTCGCCGGTCGCCTTGGTCGTCGAGCTCGCGCGCTGCTGCGCCAGCAGGTCGAGTCCGCCGGTGAGCGTTGTCGTGCCGAAGCTCGGCAACGTTCCGAGGCGTGCAGTCGACGTGATGCGCGAGAAGTTCACGGAGATGACCGGCGTCACTGCGGTGCCCTTGGTCGCCTTCGCACCGTTCTCGGCCTCGGTGACGAGCGAGTGCCCGCCGCTCGCGTGGAGCGTGAGGTCGTGCGCTCCGGTGATGACGGCGCCGTTGTTCACGACGGCGCTGGTGTCGTCGAGCACGATCGCGACGGCGATCGAGAGGCCGAGACCGAACTTCGCCGCGGTCGCGCCACCCGACAGCGCCTTCGTCGTGGACACGGAGTCCGGGTCCGCGATCAGCGAAACGTCGTGCGTGCCGGTCCCGGTGATCGTGAGCGTCGCGCCCGCGCCCAGGCTCGCCGTGCTCGTGCGCGAGACGAGGTTGAATGAGACCGAGCCGGCGACGCTGTTCTTGCCGCCGCCCGCGCCGCTCTTCGACTCAGCGCCGTACGTGTTGGTGGAGTCGGAGCCCACGGTCTGCGTGCGCGACTCGAGGTTCGCGGACGTCGCGGTCACGTGCGCGCCATCGCCGATGCTCGCGTCGGTCGTGACGAACGCGAGGTTCACCGCGATCGCGGCGCCCACGGTCGTGCCGTCTGGCTCCGCCGTCGTCATCGCTGAGCCGTCCGCCTTCGCGGTCGAGTCAGTGTTCCCCTTCGCGACGAGGCCAAACGCACCGCCGCTCGAGATCGTGAGGCCGGCCGGGACCGTAGCGGTCTGGTGGACTTCGCTGATCGTTACCGCGATCGCGGCGGCGACCTGGATGGGCTTGCTGTCGTTGGAGTCGGAGCCAGAGCCGCCCTTCTTCTCGCTGGACTCGGCCTTTGGTGTGGCCTTGGCGCCGGACACCTTCGTGTCGGAGCCGCCACCGAGCTCGGCGCCCTTCGACTGACCGAAGCCGCGCTGGTCAGCGACGTCGCTGTCGACGGTCTTCTTGCCCGAACCATCGGCCTTGTCGCGAGATGCGTCGTCCTCATCCTTCGTGCCGTTCGCGGATGCGGTGGCCTCGCTGCTCGCGGCGGACGACGCGGTGGCGGTGAACGTGACCGGACCGCCCGCGCTGAGCGAACGGTGCGTCGTCGCTTCGGCCGAATGGAGCGCGAGCGTGAAGGCGATGGAGAAGCCGATCGCCGCGTCGACCGCCGAGGTCGCGCCCGTCGCCTTCGAGCTCACCGACGCGGACTGGTCCGCGGTGAGCGCGATCGCGCCGGTCGCGGTGAGCGTGCCGCCGGTCTGCGTGCCGATCGTGGCCCTCGTGTCGACGATGGAGATCGCGACCGCGATCACCGGCGTCACCGCGTCGCCGCCGGCGGCGGTCGTCTTCGCGCCGTTCTTCGCCTCGATGACCGACGCGTGACCACCGGTCGCGGTGAGGACCACGTCGTTCGCGCCGGTGACGATCGCTTCGTCGCCGATCGTCGCGGCGGTCGAGTCGTTCACGATGGAGACCGCGATCGAGAGCCCGAGGCCGAACTCCGCACCGGTCGCGCCGCCCGAGAGCGCCTTCGTCGTGGACGTCGAGTCCGGATCCGCGGTCAGCGTCAGGTTGCGACTGCCTCCGGCGAGCGCGACCGTCGCGCCGTCGCCGATCGTCGCGGAGCTGGTGGTGAGCACGAGATTGAATGCGATCGAGCCCGCGATGCTGTTCTTGCCGCCGCCCGCGCCGGATGTCGCTTCCGCGCCGTACGTGTTCGCGCTGTCGCTGCCGATCGTCTGCGTCCTCGACTCGCCGGTGAGCGCGCCGGCCGTGAGGTGCGCGCCATCGCCGATCTTCGCCTCGGTCGTGACGATCGCGACGTTCACGCCGATCGCCGCGCCGATGGTGTTGCCCGTCGAGGGACCCGTTGTGACCGCGGAGCCGTCCGCCTTCGCGGTCGAGTCGGTGTTCGCCTTCGCGCGGAGCGTGAGCGCCGAGGTCCCGGCGTTGATCGTGAGACCGGCCGGGATCGTGGCCTTCTGGTCGACGATGCTGATCGTCACCGCGATCGCGGCGGCCACCTGGAGCGGCTTGCTCTCGCCGGAGCTGTCCTTGTCGGACGTCTCGGCCTTCGGTGTGGCCTTCGCGTTCCCGACCTTGTTCGAGCTGCTCGTGCCGCCCGTCTCGCCGGCCTTCTTCTGGCCGAAGCCGCGCTGGTCGGCGACGTCGTCGTCGACCTTCTTGCCGCTGCGGCTCGAGTCGTCTTCCGGCTTGGCGCCCGCGGCCGACGCCGTCGCCTCGGTCGAAGCGGCCGATGCGCCGAGCGCCTCGATCGTGATCGCGCCGCCCGCGGTGAGCGAGCGATGCGTCGTCGCCTCGACCGAGTGCAGCGCGAGCGTGAAGGCGATGGAGAAGCCGATGGCGTTGTCCGGCGCGGTCGTCGAGCCGGTGGCCTTCGCGCTGGCGGACGCCGACTGCTCCGCGTGGATCGTGAGGGCAGCGCCGGCCGTGATGGTGTCGCCCGTACCGATCGTCGCGCTCGTGTCGACCATCGAGATCGCCACGGCGATGACCGGGGTGACCGCGTCGGCACCTTCGAGCGTGGCCTTGGCGCCGTTCTTGGCCTCGACGACGGACGCGTGACCGCCGGTCGCGGAGAGCGTGAGCGTGTGCGCTCCGGTGAGCGTCGCGCCGTCGCCGATCGACGCGCTCGTGCTGTCGTCCACGACCGAGACCGCGATCGAGAGGCCGAAGCCGAACGCGGTGCCGCTCGCCACGCCCGCGAGCGCCTTCGTCGTCGACGTCGAGTCCGGATCCGCGGTGATGCTCACGTCACCCGTGCCGCCGGTGAGCGCGATCGTCGCGCCATCGCCGACGGACGCCGTGCTCTTCGCCAGGACCAGGTTGAAGGCGATCGAGCCGGCGACGCTGTTCTTGCCGCCGCCGGCGCCCGACGTCGCTTCCGCGCCGTACGTGTTCGCCGAGTCAGAGCCGACGGTCTGTGTCTTCGATTCGAGCGTGAGCGCTCCGGCGTTCACCGTCGTGCCGTCGCCGACGCTCGCCTCGGTCGTCACGATCGCGACGTTCACGCCGATCGCGGCACCGATCGTGTTACCAGTGGCGGGACCGGTGGTCGTCGCGGAGCCGTCGGCCTTCGCGGTCGAGTCGGTGTTCGCCTTCGCTGAGAGCTTGGTGAGCGCCGCGCCGGAGCTGAGCGAGAGCGTCGCCGGGAGCGTCGCCTTCTGGTCGACGATGCTGATCGTGACGGCGATCGCGGCGGCGACCTGGAGCGGCTTGTTGTCGCCGGAGCCGTCCTTCTCAGAAGACTCGGCCTTCGGCGTGGCTTTCGCGTTCCCGACCTTGTTCGAGCTGGAGGCGCCGCCCGTCTCACCGGCCTTCTTCTGACCGAACCCGCGCTGGTCGGCGATGTCGTCGTCGACCTTCTTGCCCGAGCGCGAGCTGTCGTCCTCGGGCTTCGCGCCAGCTGCGGATGCCGTTGCCTCGCTCGATGCCGCAGAAGCGCCGATCGCCTCGATCGTCAGGGCGCCGCCCGCGCTGAGCGAGCGGTCCGTCCTTGCCTCGACCGAATGCAGAGCGAGCGTGAACGCGATGGAGAAGCCGATCGCGTTGTCGGGTGCGGTCGTCGCGCCGGTCGCCTTCGAGGAGACCGATGCGCTCTGGTCGGCGTGGATCGTGATCGTGCCGCTCGCGCCGATCGGGTCGCCCATACCGATCGAGGCGATCGTGTCGACCATCGAGATCGCGACGGCGATGACCGGCGTCGCGGCGTCCGCGCCGGCACCGGTCGCCTTCGCGCCGTTCTTCGCCTCGACGATCGAGTTGTGCCCGCCGGTGGCCGTGAGCGTCAGCGTCGAAGTGCCGGTGAGCGTCGCGCCGTTGCCGATGGTCGCGGCGGTCGCGTCGTCGACGATCGACACGGCGATCGAGAGGCCCAGGCCGAACGCGACGCCGGTCGCCACCCCGGCGAGCGCCTTCGTCGTCGACGTCGAGTCCGGGTCGGCGCTGACCGAGACGGCGCCCGTGCCGCCACTGAGCGTGATGGCGACGCCGTCGCCGACCGACGCGTTGCTGCGCGCGAGTACGAGGTTGAATGCGATCGAGCCAGCGACGCTGTTCTTCCCGCCGCCCGCACCCGACGTCGCCTCGGCGCCGTACGTGTTCGCACCGTCGGAGCCGACGGTCTGCGTCTTCGACTCGAGCGTCAGCGCGCCCGCGGTGAGCGTCGCACCAGCACCGAGCGAGGCCTCCGTCGTCACGATCGCGACGTTCACGCCGATCGCCGCGCCGATGGTGTTGCCCGTTGCCGCACCGGTCGTCGTCGCCGAGCCGTCGGCCTTCGCGGTCGAGTCCGTGTTGCCCTTCGCGGAGAGCTTCGTGAGCGCGCTGCCCGAGCTCAGGACGAGACCGGCCGGGACCGTGGCCTTCTGGTCGACGATGCTGATCGTGACGGCGATGGCGGCGGCCACCTGCAGCGGCTTGTTGTCGCCGGAGCCACTCTCCTTTTCGGAGGTCTCAGCCTTTGGCGTCGCCTTCGCGCCGGAGACTTTGCTCGAGCTCGAGGTGCCGCCGAGCTCGCCGGCCTTCTTCTGACCGAAGCCGCGCTGGTCGGCGACGTCGTCATCGACCTTCTTGCCGCTGCGGCTCGAGTCATCCTCCGGCTTAGCACCGGCGGCCGAGGCGGTCGCCTCGGTCGACGCGGCGCTTGCGCCGAGCGCTTCGATCGTGAGCGCGCCACCAGCGGAGAGCCAACGCTTCGTCGTGGCCTCGACGGAGTGCAGCGCGAGGGTGAAGGCGATCGAGAAGCCGATCGCGTTGTCGGGCGCGGTCGTGGATCCGGTCGCCTTCGCGGACGCCGACGCCGACTGATCGGCGTGGATCGTGACGGCGCCCGTCGCGGCGAGCGGGGCGCCTTCCTCGATCGTTGCGGCGGTGTCGACCATCGAGATCGCGACCGCGATGACCGGCGTCGCAGCGTCAGCGCCCGCGCCGGTCGCCTTCGCGCCGTTCTTCGCCTCGACGATGGATGAGTGGCCACCGGTCGCCGTCAGCGTGAGCGTTGAGGCGCCAGTGAGCAGAGCCAGGTCGCCGATCGACGCGCGTGTGCTGTCATCGACGACGGACACGGCGATCGAGAGGCCGAGACCGAATGCGACACCAGTGGCGACGCCAGCGAGCGCCTTCGTCGTCGAGACGGAGTCGGGATCCGCGCTTATAGCGACGATGCCGGTACCACCTGAGAGGAAGACCAACGCGCCATCGCCGATGCTCGCCTCGCTCGTCGCGAGGACGAGGTTGAAGGCAATCGAGCCGGCGACGCTGTTCTTGCCGCCGCCTGCCCCGGATGTCGCCTCGGCGCCGTACGTGTTCGTGCTGTCGCTGCCGATGGTCTGGGTCTTCGACTCGAGCGTGAGCGCACCCGCGTTCACCGTTGCGCCGTCGCCGACGCTCGCCTCGGTGTTCACGATCGCGACGTTCACGCCGATCGCCGCACCGATCGTGTTCCCGGTCGCCGGACCGGTCGTCGTCGCGGAACCGTCGGCCTTGGCGGTCGAGTCGGTGTTCGCCTTCGCGCGCAGCGTGAGTGCGGACGAACCCGCGTTGAGGGCGAGCAGCGCCGGAAGCGTGGCCTTCTGGTCGACGATGCTGATCGTGACGGCGATGGCGGCGGCGACCTGGAGCGGCTTGTTGTCGCCGGAGCCGTCCTTCTCAGAAGACTCGGCCTTCGGCGTTTCCTTCGCGCCCGAGACCTTGCTCGAGCTCGAAGCGCCGCCGAGCTCACCGGCCTTCTTCTGACCGATGCCGCGCTGGTCGGCGATGTCGTCGTCGACCTTCTTACCGCTGCGACTCGAGTCGTCCTCGGCTTTCGCGCCCGCGGCGGACGCCGTGGCCTCGCTCGAGGCGGCGGATGCGCCGAGCGCTTCGATCGTGACCGCGCCGCCGGCGAGCAGACCGCGGTTCGTCGTTGCCTCGACGGAGTGCAGAGCGAGCGTGAAGGCGATCGAGAAGCCGATCGCGTTGTCCGGTGCGGTGGTCGAGCCCGTCGCCTTCGCGCTCGCGGAGGCCGATTGCTCGGCGTGGATAGTGACCGCGCCTGACGCGGTGGTCGGTAGGCCCGCGCCGACGGTCGCGCGAGTGTCGACCATCGAGATGGCCACCGCGATGACCGGCGTCGCGGCGTCGGCGCCCGCGCCGGTCGCCTTCGCGCCATTCTTCGCCTCGACCACGGAGGAGTGACCGCCGGTCGCGGTGAGCGAAAGCGTCGAGACGCCCGCGAGCAGCGCGCCGTCGCCGATCGATGCGGCCGTCGCGTCGTCGACGACCGAGACCGCGATCGAGAGACCGAGGCCGAACGCGACACCCGTCGCGACACCGGCGAGCGCCTTCGTCGTCGAGACGGAGTCGGGGTCGGCGCTGATGGAGACGGCGCCCGAGCCGCCGGCGAGTGCGATGAGCGCGCCGTTGCCGATGCTCGCTTCGCTGTTCGCGAGCACGAGGTTGAAGGCGATCGATCCGGCGACGCTGTTCTTGCCGCCGCCTGCGCCACTCGTGGCCTCGGCGCCGTAGGTGTTCGCGCTGTCGGCGCCGACAGCTTGCGTCTTCGCCTCGATCGTCAGGGCACCGGCGTTCACGGCGGCGCCCGCGCCGACCGTGGCCTCGGTGTTCACGATCGCAACGTTCACGCCGATCGCGGCGCCGATGGTGTTGCCGGTGGCAGGACCGGTGGTCGTCGCGGAGCCGTCGGCCTTCGCGGTCGAGTCGGTGTTGCCCCTCGCGGTCAGCTTCGTCAACGACGATCCAGAGCTGACCGCGATCGTCGCGGGCACGGTGGCCTTCTGATCGACGATGCTGATCGTCACCGCGATGGCCGCGGCGACCTGCAGCGGCTTGTTATCGCCTGAGCCGTCCTTCTCAGAAGACTCGGCCTTCGGTGTTTCCTTCGCGCCGGAGACCTTCGCCGAGCTCGACCCGCCGAGCTCACCGGCCTTCTTCTGACCGATGCCGCGCTGGTCGGCGATGTCGTCGTCGACCTTCTTACCGGTGCGTGAGCTGTCGTCCTCGGCCTTCGCGCCCGCAGCCGACGCGGTGGCCTCGCTCGAAGCCTGCGACACGCCGGACGCCTCGATCGTGAGCGCGCCGCCGGCGACGAGGGCGCGGTGCGTGATCGCCTCGACCGAGTGCAGCGCGAGCGTGAAGCCGATCGAGAAACCGATGGCGTTGTCAGGTGCGGTCGTCGAGCCGGTCGCCTTTGACGTGACGATCGCGCTCTGGTCCGCGTGCAGCGTGATCGCGCCAGCCGTGACCAGCGGAACGAGCGACGTACCGATGCTCGCGGAGGTGTCGACCATGGAGATCGCCACCGCGATGACGGGCGTCGCAGCGTCAGCGCCCGCGCCGGTCGCCTTCGCGCCGTTCTTCGCCTCGACGTCCGAGGTGTGCCCACCGGTGGCCGAGACCGTGAGCATCGACGCGCCGGTGACAAGCGCGTCGTTGCCGATCGACGCCGCCGTCGAATCATCGACGACGGAGACAGCGATCGAAAGGCCCAGGCCGAACGCGGCACCCGATGCCTGGCCGGCCAGAGCCTTGGTGGTCGACGACGACTCGGGGTCGGCGGTGATCGAGACATCACCGCTGCCGCCGCTGAGCGCCACGAGCGCGGCGTTGCCGATCGATGCCTCGCTCCTCGCGAGGACGAGGTTGAAGGCGATCGAGCCGGCGATGCTGTTCTTGCCGCCGCCCGCGCCGGATGTCGCCTCGGCACCGTAGGTGTTCGCGGCGTCGCCACCGACCGACTGTGTCTTCGCCTCGAGGGTCAGAGCGCCGGCGTTCACGGCGGCGCCCGCACCGACGCTGGCCTCGGTGTTCACGATCGCGACGTTCACGCCGATCGCGGCGCCGATGGTGCTGCCCGTCGCGGGACCGGTCGTCACGGCGCTGCCGTCGGCCTTCGCGGTGGAGTCGGTGTTCGCCTTCGCCGAGATCTTCGTGAGCGCGCTGCCCGAGCTGACCGCGATCGCCGCGGGGACGGTCGCCTTCTGGTCGACGATGCTGATCGTCACGGCGACCGCGGCGGCGACCTGGAGCGGCTTGTTGTCACCGGAACTGTCCTTCTCGCTCGATTCGGCCTTCGGGGTCTCCTTCGCGGCGGCGACCTTACTCGAGCTGGTGCCGCTCCCCTCGCCCGCCTTCTTCTGACCGAAGTCGCGCTGGTCGGCGATGTCGTCGTCGACCTTCTTACCGCTGCGGCTCGGGTCGTCCTCGGCCTTCGCGCCCTTCGCGCTCGCGGTCGCTTCCGAGGACGCCGTCGATGCGCCGAGCGCCTCGATCGTCAGCGCGCCACCGGCGACCAGCGCCCGATGCGCCGTCGCCTCGACCGAGTGCAGCGCGAGGGTGAAGCCGATGGAGAAGCCGATGGCGTTGTCGGGTGCGCTCGTCGCACCGGTGGCCTTCGACGACGCCGACGCCGACTGCTCGGCGTGGATCGTGATCGCGCCGGTCGTGGCGAGCGGCGCGCCGGTCCCGATCGACGCGCTCGTGTCGACCATCGAGATCGCCACCGCGATGACCGGCGTGACCGCGTCGCCCGTAGCCGTGGTCGCCTTCGCGCCGTTCTTCGCCTGCACGGTCGTCGCGGAGCTGCCGTTCGCCGACACGCTCAGGTCGTGCGCGCCGGTGATCGTGGCGCCATCGCCGATCGACGCGCTCGTCGTGTCGTCGACCACCGAGACGGCGATCGAGAGACCGAGGCCGAAGGCCACGCCGCTAGCGTCGCCCGCGAGCGCGTACGAGTACTCGACGGCGGTCGGGTCAGCGGTGATCGTGACGTCGCCGCTGCCGCCGGCCAGCGCGACGACAGCGCCGTCGGCGATCGTCGCCATGCTCGAGGCGATGACGATGTTCACCGCGAGTGAGCCGGCGACGCTGTTCTTGCCGCCACCAGCACCGCTCGTCGCCTCTGCGCCGTACGTGTTGGTCGAGTCGGAGCCGACCGTTTGGGTGAGCGACTCGACCGTCACGCTTCCGACGTGGGCGTTCCCGCTCAGGCGAGCCTCGGTCGTGTTGAAGGCGAGGTTGATCGCGACGGCTGCGCCGACCGTCGTCCCGGTCGCGGGACCTGTCGTCGTCGCCGAGCCATCGGCCTTTGCGGTGGAGTCGGTGTTGCCCTTTGCGCTGAGCGTGAGCGCGCCCGACGCCGCCAGCGGCGTGCCGATGTTGATGCCGGCCGGCACGGTCGCCTTCTGGTTGACGTCGCTGATCGTGAGTGCGATCGCCGCCGCGACCTGGACAGGCTTGTTGTCGCCGGAGCCGTCCTTCTCGGATGACTCGGCCTTTGGCGTCGCCTTGCTACCCGTGCCGCTGCCGCCGTTCGTTGCCGCCACGGTGTCGGCGTGCCCGCGCTCGCCGGCGATCTGCCCGTCGACGGTCTGGCCTGCCGGATGGTCGCCGGAGTCCTCGCCGGGTGCGCCCTTCGCCGAAGCGGTCGCGTTCGAGCTCGCGCTCGATGTGTTCAGCGCAGTGAAGGTGACCGCGCCGCCCGCCGCGATGTCGCGCAGCGTCGTCGCGATGGCGTCGTGGTTCGCGAAGGTGAGGGCGATCGCCGCGCCGATCGCCGCGTCGCCAGTCGAGCTGGTCTCGCCGGAGGCGGTGGTCGCCGCGGTGGCTGTCGTCGACGCGGTGAACGCTGCCGCCCCTGTCGGACTGGTCGGCGGACCGGGGCTCACCTGTGCGTAGCTGCCGACGTTGCTGATACCGATGGCGATCGCCGGGGCGACCGTCACGCCACCGCCGGTGACGCCCGTCTTCGCCTCGGTCGTCGTCTCGTCCGCGGCAGTGGCGCTGAAGGAGAGGTCGTGCGACGTCGTCGTCGCGAACTCGCCCAGCTCCGCGGTGACGTTGTCGTTGACGATGTTGAGCGCGATCGAGGCGCCGACCCCGACGCTGGAGCCGGTGATCTCGCCCGGCAGCGCCTTCGCCGTGGACTTGGCGTTCGACGCCGCGATGAAGGCGACGTTTCCGGCGCCGCCGCCGTTCACGGCAGCCGGGTGGAGAAGGGTGCCCTTGGCGTTCGCGGTGGTCGTGAGGTTCGCGATGTTGAGGGCGAACGCGCCGGCGACACCGACATCGCCGCCGCCCGCACCGGCCTTTGCCGTGGCTTCGGTGTCGTGACGTCCATCACCGGCCGCTGTGACCAGAGCCTTCACCGTTGCCGGACCGTTCGCCGTGCCGGCGACCGTGGCGGAGTTGGTGACGTTGGCCAGGTTGATGGCGATGGCTGCCCCGATCGCGTCTGGGGGGCCGCGGGCGGCTGTCGCCGTGCCGTCCGCGCTCGCCTTCGCGTCCGTGCTCGCGGATGACCAGAGCGTGAGCCCACCGGATCCGACGACGACGCCGGCCGGGATCCACGCGACCGAGTTCGTGTTCGCGATGTTCACAGCGATCGCGGCCGCCACGCTGATGGCGTCGCCGTTCGAGTTCGTCGGCTCAGGAGTCGCCGGCACTGACGCACCGGACACGCCGTTGTTGGTGGCCAGCGTGTTCGAGAAGCTGCGGTTGCTCGCGGCCTTGTCGCCCGGCGCCTCCGCGCCCGATCCGCTCTCCTGTGAGCCGTTCGCACTTGCCTCGGCCGTCGTGACGGTCGTCGACCATCCGGTGGCGATGAGCTCGACGGTACCGGTCGTCGTGAACGAGCTCGCGGTGGTCGCGGACACCGAGTGGTTCGCGAAGCCGAGCGCCAGGGAGGCGCCGACCGCGGCATCCGTCCCGTTCGCGTCGCCGCTAGCGCTCGTGGTGACCGGCGAGCTGCCGTCCGTCGCGTGCGCGCTGAAGTTGCCGCTGAGCGTGAGCGTCGCGGCGCTACCGACACCGGCCGTCGTCGAGAAGTTCGAGACCGCGAGGCTCACCACCGGCGTGACCGCGGTTCCGCCCGCTGCGCCGCCGGTCGCCGTCGTCGTCAGCGTGTTCGCGCTCGTCGATGAGAGGGACAGGTCGCCGGCGGTGACCGTCGCGCCGTCTCCGATGCTGGCGTCGGTCGTCACATTGGCGATCTGCAGTGCGACGGAAGCGCCGACGCCGGTGTTCGCGAGGCCGCTCACCGTCGGCGCCGCCGAGACCGTGCTGTTCAGCCCGGCGTCCGCGGTAAAGGACAGGTCCGAAGTGCCTGCGCCGACGGCAGCGCCGTCGTCGACGGTCGCCTGGGTCGTGTTCGATACGACGCCGACGGCCAGCGAGCCGGCGAAGCCGACCTCGCTCGCATTGCCGACGCCGGAGGTCGACTGCGCATTAAAGGTGGCGGCCGTCGGGTTCTGCGCCTCGATCGTCACACCGCCGGTCGCGCTGAGTGTCGACTTGCCGAGGCGGGCCTTCGTCGTGATGTCGCCGAGGTTGACGGCGATCGCGACGCCGACGCCCGACCCGCTCGCGCCAACGGTGCTTCCGTCAGCAGTCGCCGAGCCGTTCGCCTTGCCGTGCGCCTTCACCTTCTGGCTGCCGGTCGTCGCGATGCTCGCGGTGTCAGTGCCACCGGCGACGTAGGCCTCGGTCGTCATCACGAGACGGCTGAACGCGAGGGCTCCGGCCTTGTCCAGCGTGCCCTCCGCGGTCGACGCGTTCCCGCCGGTGCGGTCGGACGGCGAGTCGTTCGTCGCGTCTCCGTCGTCGTCGTCGTTCGCGGTCGCGCCGCCGGGGCTCGCCTTCGCGGTGCTGCCGGCTGTCGCGTCGGCGTTCGCGGATACGGTCGTCGTCAAAGCTTCGACGGTGGCCGCTCCGGCGATGAACGCGGTCGTGTTGACCGTGACGTTCGCCAGGGCGATGCCCGCGCCGCCGGTCGACGACGTGGCGTCGCCTTGCGTCGTCGCCGACACCGTGTTCGTCGACGCGACCGTGAGGTCGCCCGTGGTCGTCGAGCCACCGGTGATGCTGCTCTGCGCCGTGCTCGTTACATAGGAGGCCGCCAGCGCGGCGTCCTTGTCGGTGTCGCTGTGCCCGGCCTCACCGGCGGCGCTCATGGCCGACGTCACGACCGATGCCGCGTTCAGCGACGTGTTGCCGGAGCTCTGGATCGTCGTGCCAGAGACGTTGACCGTCGCGGTCGAGTCGGCGTACAGGACGATGTGCCATTCCGCGGGGCTCGTCGGGTTGATCGTGTTCGTCGCCGAGAGGTCGATGTTCCCAGCCTTGAGGGTCGCCGAAGAGACGTTGATGTCCGCGGAGCTCGTCACGGTGATCAGACCCGCAGTGCCCGCGCCGCCGGTCTGGCTGTTCTCGGCCGAGAACTGCAGGTTGCCCGCGGGGCCGCCGCTGTTGGTCAGGTCGATCGTGACCGAGGGGCTGACGATGATGTGCTCGGCCTGAACGACGAAGTTCACGCCGGGAAGCGACAGGCTTTCCGCGATCGTGATCGTGTCTTCGTCGTCGCCGCCCGTCACCGTGAGCGAGCCGGTGGGGGTCGGGAACGAAACGCTCTCGATCGACGGGGCGCTTACCAGGATGTTGCCGCTGATCGCCGGGTCGTTCCTGATCTCGAAGTGGTCGACGCCCGTGCTCCCGGTGACTGTGACGTCCGCGACCGGCGGGGCATGCGGGAGCGGTGGCGTCACGGTGATCGGCTCAAGCCCGGTGTAGTGGAGCGGACTGCCATCGACAGTGACCGTGCCCGAGTTCGGGCCCGATGCAGACGTTGCAAGGCTTGCTGGCGCGCCGGCGATGACCAAACTGTCGAAGCCGCCTGCGCCACCGTCGATCGTCCCCGGAACGCTGCCGCCCGATGCGATGACGAACGTGTCCTTGTTATTCGGCGCGCCGGTGAGATTGGTAAAGCCGCTGAAACTCTGGCCGCCGACCGAACCGCCGCCGGCCGCATTGACATTCCACGTCGTGTCCGCGGCGGGTCCGACGATCGTCTGCGCTCCGCCGCTCGCGATCAGGCCCGCGACGTTCGAGAACGCGATCGTTACCGGACCGCTGACACTGCCGGACGTGCCGTTCACGTTCCACGTCGCGCCAGCGCCCTTCACTTCGAGCGAGCCTCCGGCGCCGGCGTACGTGACGTGAGCCGCGACATTCCCGGCGGTCGTGTCAACGACGAGCGATCCGCCTGCCGACCCGGTGACGCTGATGTCGCTCACCGTGTTGGTCGGACGCGTGTTGGTCGTGCCACCAGTGGACACCGAGACGTCACTTCCCGATGACCCGATCGTGACCGAGCCGCCCGCAGGAGCGGTGGCCGCCCACGCCTCGCGGAACGTGATCGATGACGGACCGCTCGTGAGCGTCGACGTCGTTCCGGCGGCGGTCACAGCGCTTGACGCGGTGATGCTGACCGCACCGTATGCCGCCTTCGTCACCTGAACAGAGCACGTCCCGTCGGCCGCGGTCGCGCACGACGCGCCGCCTGGGAAGGTCGCACCACCGGTCTCCGCGAACGTCACCGTCGCGCCTTGCGCCGGCGCACCTCCGCTGGTGACCGTCGCGGTGATCGTCACCGACGAACCCGCGTCCGCCTGCTGACCCGAGCTTGAGATCGAAATGCTCGGCGATGGCGCCGGTGACGGCGATGCGGACGGACTCGGTGAGGCCGACGGACTCGCCGATGGCGTTGGGCTCGCCGACGGTGTTGGGCTCGCCGACGGTGATGGGCTTGCGGACGGTGTTGGGCTTGCGGACGGTGATGGGCTCGGGTCGGGCGAGCTCGACGGCGACGGTGATGGCGACTCGCTCGGCGAAGGTGACGGTGATGGCGACTCGCTCGGTGATGGCGATGCACTCGGAGTCGGACTAGCTGACGGAGAAGGTGACGGGCTCTCGCTTGGCGATGGGGACGGCGTCGGGCTGTCCGATGGAGATGGCGACGGACTGGCAGATGGCGATGGCGTTGGCGACGGATCGTCGGATGGCGGCGGCGTCGGAGTCGGTTCTTCGTTCGGGAGCTGCGCGCCGGGTGCGATGAGTGCCGCAAGGACTTTCGGCGCACCATTCCTGACTGACGACGGCGCGTATGACGGCGACGGCGATGGTGCCGCCGACGGAGCCGGCGCGGCGCTCGGTGATGGCGATGGACTCGCGGGCACCCAGAACGTGCCGTCGCTCGTCCACCAGCCCGCGCGTCCGTTGCGGTCGACACCGGGGATGAGCTCTGACTTCGGTGGTGCGGTGCGCGCGGGAGCTGATGTGCCGATCGGCGCCGAGCTGGGCGCTGCAGTCGGTGCAGGCGATGGACTGACCGCGGGGACGGTGACCTGTGGCGTCGGCGCGACCCAGTCGAGCGGCTGCACGATCGCCTCACCTGTCGCGCGGTCGTAATCGATGATGCGAACGCCCGAATCGCGTGCCCACGCTTGAAGCGTGTCGTCATCGGTCGTCGCGAGAGTGATCGAATACAGGCCGCGTTGCGCGTCGACGAGTGTCGCCTGCAAACGAGGAACACTCACCACCGCGAAGCGATCACCCGTCTCGGGGTCCGACGACCAACGATCCAGCTTCAGCTTGTTCGTTCCGAGGTACGCGTCGATGTCTTCGGAGGAGTAGATGCGCGGGAAGAAGATCCACACCTTGTCGGTGGTCGCGTCCTGCTCCGGTGCGGGCATGTACACGCGCACTTTGGGGATTCCGAGGACGTACGCGCCTGTGCTGACGTCGCTGCGGATGATCGAAAGGCCCAGCGGTCCGATGGCCGCGATGACCGCGATCTCCTTCGTGCCGGGTGGGAAGCTCACGACGAGGGTGCCGGGATCAGCTCCTTGTTCGACCTTGAGGTTTGTAGGGGTTGAGGTGGATTGGGGTTTGAGTTCAGGTTTCGCGATCTTCGAGTTCGTGATCGAGGGAGAGGTCGCGCTCTCGGAAGTGGGAGTGATCGGAACGACGCGCGCGAGTGGCACGCCGATAAACACGACGTACACAGCGACGAACGCACCGACCAAGCCGCGGCCGAATTGCACTAGTTGCTAGAAAAGCCCACCGGCTCCCCTACCCCCTCACGCGCGCTTCGCACATTACGAGGGACGCGCGAATCAACGTCAACGTGCGATTAGCGTTCGAACCGCATTTTTCGCCTAGCACCCCGAGCGCGAGAACGACACCCTGACTTCCGAACTAGGTCACTCGCCGCATCAGGTCCTACTCGCGAGCCAGTACTCCAAATTGATGACGCGCTGGTGACGAGTACTTTCGCGATCGCTACAGCGCGATCGCGTTTAGGTGTCCTAACCGCGCGACGCGATCCATTCACTGTGCGCGATGAACTGCGCGTCAGCTCTATCGAGGACGCACGAAGTCCTGATGACGCGAACAGGAATTCAGTCCATCGCGCGACGCGCATACCGAAGCGTCATTCGCGCGGTAGCAGAACCGTATCGGCGGGAGTCGCTACTCCGTCAGGTAGATGTCGAGGCCGTAGACGCGACTCAGTCCGGCTAGCGATGCGATCGCGGCGGCAGCCGGGACGATCGGCCGCAGGAGCAGCGGCGGCACTGAGAGGGAGCGCGTGCGCGGAGTCGCGCGGTCAGCGACGACCGACGTGAGCGGCGCGGGTACGGCCGCGAAAGGCGACAGCCGCGGCGCGGCAGGCGCTGCGAGCGGAGGTTGAGCCCGCGGCAACGCGAGCAGTTGCACGACGGAGGCGGCCGCGGGCGAGTTCGCAGCGAGCAGCGCTTGCCGCGGCGCGGCAGCGACTGGCAGGGTCGCGCCCATCACCGGTTGCTCGGCAGCATCCTCGTGCGCGTACCCGAGCACGTGCCCGAGCTCGTGCTCGATGACCTCGAACAGATCGACATCCGCCCAGCCGTAGCCGGCCGCGGTCGCATCGATGTAGATCGTCTTGCCGACGGTCTGGCCCAGCCGGCCATCCGACAGATCCGCGACCGCGATGCGCAGGCCATCGAACGCAGACGGGTCGGCGCCCGACGCGATCCACGCGCGCTCCGCGTCGGCGACGACGGGAACGAGCGCGGCCTCGTCGAGCGGCGGCGCGCCGGAGCTCGCGACGCCAGCGCCTTCCGCCGTCAACGCGCCGCCCGGTGTGCCGAAGGCGCGGTCGTTGGTACGAACGCGGGTGTTGTCGAACGTCCCGGCGGCGCCGCGTGCGATGAGACCGAAGCTGCCGTCGACGACCGCGGCGTTGTAGCCCCACGTCGTTACATACGAGCCGTTCAGGCTGACGGCGACCGACGCGCCCTTCAGCGAGAGCGACAGCGAGTAGTCGACGTTCGCGAGGAGCGCGCGCGCGACCGCGGTCTCGATGACCCAGCCGCGGCGCGGATCCATGTGGCCGACCAGGATGCGCTGCGTCGGAAGGTCGATCGCGACGAACTTGAAGTCATTCGACGCGTACTGGTCGAAGACGATGCCTGCGGTGCCCGTGATCGCCGTCCGTGCGGTCGTCGTGAGCTCGAGGTACGAGGCCGTGTCGAGACCGTGGCCGATCCCGAGGTCGACGTCCTTCGTCGCGATCCCTGTGGCGCCGGGCGTCCCGACGTAGTCCTTATCCGGCGCGATGGCGCCAGGAACGATCGCCCACGTTCCGCTCGTCGCTCCGGTGTAGAGGTTCGCGACGCCGTCGTTGTAGTCCTCGTTCGCGTCGAGCGTGATCGCCGGCGGCGCGACCTGGATCCGGATGTTGTCGTACGTGCCCTTCGCCTGCTGCGACCCGACTCCGAGGAGGCCCTTGTTGAGCCCGACCGCCTCGCCATCCAGGATGCGCGCACCAAAGACGTAGCCGAACGACTTGTTCCCGACGTTCACCGTCACGGCCGTCCCGTTCACCTGCACGAGCATGTCGTAGGCGGTGTCGGGCTTGAGCAGGCCCGGCGTGAAGGCGTCCTGGATCCAGCCCGTCGCGGTGCGGTGACCCAGGAGGAACTTGTTCGTCGAGACGTCGATGCCGGCGAACTTGAAGTCGGTCGGCGAGAAGTAGTCGAAGATCACATACGCGTTCGCCTTGTAGCCGGCCAGCGGCTTGTTCGCCGTCACCGAGGCGATGATCTCGTAGTAGATCGGCAGGTACTCGTCGTGGTAGAAGACCGCGGCCGCATCGCCGGTCGTGGTGGTCGCCGAGACCTGCAGCGTGCCGTTCTGCACCCCGAAGGTGCCGCTGTCGACCGCGAACGACGACGTCGTGCCGTCATTGAAGTCCGCCGACCGCAGTACGTCGCGAGTGCCGCCGGGGATGTTGCCGGCCTGCGGGTCGGTCGGGCCACCCGTCTCGGTCTGCCACAGGCCGTGGTCCTGCTGGACGATCAGACCGATCTCGCCGTGCGGCTCGCCGTTACGGACCGCGCTCGTGCCATCGTCGGTCGCGCGCGTCGGGTCGGCGCCCTGGCTACGCGACAGCGCGTACAGGAACTCGGGCAGCTGCGGCTCGACCTGGCGGCTGACCGCGGCGATGCCGAACGGTGCGAACGGCGCGATGTAGCTGTTGAACTCGCCGACCCAGTCGATCATCCGGTCGCCGCCGGTGTTGAGGACGAGAACGTCGAGCCCGGCGCCCGCGTACGCGCGGTCTTCGTAGGTCGGGTGCGTGTCGGTCGTGTCGTTCAGGTAGCCGTTCGTGCGCAGATCGTCGTCCGCGTTGGTGTAGTCATTGCCCCAACCGGCCCACAGCGTGTCCTTGCCCGTGCCGCCGACGATCCAATCGTTGCCGAGGTCGCCGAAGATCGCGTCGTTGCCGTCGGTGATGCGCGTCTCCATCAGGAGGCACGTGCCGTTGGGCGCGAGCTGCACGCAGCCGAGCGGCGTGACACGGCCGTCGCCCTGATCGAAGTTCACGAAGTACGGCCGGGTCGTCGGCGCGGCGCCGCCGGTGTCGGTGCACGTGTGGCCGCTGTTGGAGTACGCCAGGCACGTCCACACGCTGCCGTCCGCCTTGAACAGGATCGTCCGACGTGCATCGAACTCGTCGTACAGGAGGAACTCGCCGAGGCGGCTCGCGTTGTGGTGGTTCGAGTGCCACGGGTTCGTGTCGGCACCGAAGTGCAGGATGTCGCCCGGGTTGTACGGCCTGGTCCAGTCGGTACGCACCAGGCCGGTCGCGCAGTTGACCTCCTGCTGGCAAGGCGTGGCGTAGCTCTGGACGTAGGCCTGAGCCAGCGCCTCGCTACCGACGATCGCGTCGTCGCCTGAGTGACCGTGCAGGAAGTCGTCGTCCCAGCCGCCGAAGATGATGTCGTCGCTGTTGTTCGCGTCGTACTTCGGTTGGTCGCCGAGACCGAGCGAGTTCGGCGACAGGTTGTACGGCGATAGGTCGACGGCCTTCGCGAGCAGGGCGGCGATGTTGATCGTCGCCGTCTGCACCAGGCCGGGTGTGTAGATGAACTCGCCCAGCACGTCGCCCTGACTGGTCCGTGTGTCCGGGTCGATCGTGCGGAACTTGTAGATGCCGTAGAGCGGCTCGGACAGCTGCGTGCAGACCGCGCTCGACGCGACGGAGCAGCCCGTGTTGCGGCTGGTGAGGATGCGGCCGTCGTCGCCGATCGCGCCGTCCTGCCCGGTGCCGCCGGAGATCCAGTCGTTGCCCCAGCCGCCGATCATGTCGTCGTCCTGGGCGTCGCCGTAGATGACGTCGTGCCCGACCTGCCCGTACATCGTGTCGTCGCCGGAGTCGCCGTGCAGCTCGTCGCTGCCGCCGATGTCGACGGTCCACGCGTTGCGGCCTGCGGCCACCGCGAGGATGCCGCTGCACGCGCCTGACACGCCGCCGCTGCACACGCCGAGGCCGACCGGGAACAGCTCCGGATGGAAGTCCGGACCGCCCGGTGTGTAGTCGAGCAGAGCGACGCCGCGGACCACGATCTTCTTGTTCGGGTCGTAGTTCGCGCCGCTCGAGTTGTCGTAGTTGTCGTAGTTGAAGGTCACGTAGCGCTGCGACGTGGCTGTGGTCGGGCTGATCAGCGTCGGCATCCCGACGATGCGGACGATGTTCGCGTTGTCACCGGCGATCGTGTCGGCGTCGCGCGCGTGGATGTCCGCGGCGACCGCGCCCGGCACGAGCGTCGTGTCGTCGTCGCGCCCGATGCGCGTCCCGGCGCCGCCGAAGATCGTGTCGCTGCCATCTGGTCGGAGCAGGCGCGTCGTCAGGCTGAAGAAGGACGAGCTGCCGCCGACGATGTCGTCCTGGCCGAGGTCGCCGAAGATCGTGTCGTTGCCGCCGTTGCCCTCGATGTAGTCCTCGCCGTCGGTCGCGGCCTCGAACGACGGGACGATGTCGAGGTCGCCGATGTAGTCGCAGACCAGGCTCAGGTAGATCGTTCCGGTGCATCCGTCGGGCGTGCGCGACGCGCTGGCGTGCACCGTGATCGTCGCGTCGTCGACCATCCGAGCGAAGGCACGCGCGATCGCGCCATCGCCCTCGATGGTGTCCTTGCCAAGCTGACCGAAGAGCAGGTCGTTCGCCGGGCCGCCAGCGATGTAGTCATTGCCCCAGCTGCCGGCGCCCAGGGTGCCGTCGTCCGACGTGAAGTCGTGGAAGTGGTTGGCCGCGTCGCCGTCCGAGAAGCTCACCGAGTACTCGGCCCACCACGGGAACGCGTCGATGCCGGGGCTGTCGGCGTCGCGGAAGTTGCGCGGCGTGCCGTTCGTGAGCAGCAGGCCGCTGTTGTCCGCGTTCACCGCGTCGCCACCGCAGGCGTTCGGACGGTCGGTGCGGCTGTAGAGCAGGTCGCCGCACAGCGTCTGGAAGCGGTAGCTGGTGATGTCGCCCGGCGTCGTGACGTCGGTCGCGAAGGTCACCGGGATCCGACGACCCAGGAAGATCTGGTCGCCGAAGATCAGGTCGTCCTGCTCGTTGCCGTCGAGCATGTCGTTGTCGGCGCCGCCCACGATGACGTCGCGGCCGAGGTTGCCGAAGACGATGTCGTCGTTCCCGTTCTGGTAGTTGCGCGACTCGATGCCACGGAGCGACGAGATCAGCGTCGTCTGGATCTTCTGCAGGCGCGCGTCGGGCAGGTTGGGATCGGCCACCTGCTGGATGACCGCGCCGTGGTCGCCGAAGATGATGTCGTCGTAGGCGGTCTGCGGCCCGCCGAGGATCGTGCCGGGGCCTTCGCCGTAGATCAGGTCGCGACCCGCGTCCATGTTGTCCATGACCGGCGACGGCGTCGGCTCGATCGTCGTGCCGTTGTTGATGAACCCGACGAGCGTGATCGTCGGCGCCGGGCTGTGGTTCGTCGTCTCGATCGACAGGCCGCGCGTGAGGATGTCGACGTTCACGCCGGAGTCGCCGTAGATGTGGTCGACGCCACGCAGGCCGCGGATCTCGTCGTTGCCCGAACCACCCGCGAGGTGATCGCCGGCCTGGCTGCCGATGATCAGGTCGTCGGCCGGTCCGCCGTAGGCCGTGAAGCCGACGGATGGCAGGTTGCTGCAGGTCAGATCGCAGACCAGGTTGAACAGGGCGCTCGCGTCGATGACGTCGTTACCGGCGAAGCGGTACGGGTTGCCGAGCGGGAACACCCACTCGTCGTCCTCGTTCTGAGCATCCGGGATCGTCGTGAACGGATCGAACGGCTTCGGTCCGAACTCGTAGCCGAGCGTGTCGTCCGGGTGCCCGCCGTACCAGACGCCGTCCTGTGACGTGTCGCCGTAGACGACGAGCGGCGAGTTCGGTCCGGCGAGCACGCCGCCGATCGGCGCCGGGCCGACCACGATCGTGTCGCCGCCCATGCGCACGCCGCCGTCCTTCAGCGGGTCGTAGCCGGTCACGGTGAGCATGACGGGCGAGCCGGCCGGGCCGTTGAGGCCGGTGAGCGTCGGGGTGAGGGCGACGTTGTAGAGCGTCAGCGTCGTCGCGGTGCGGCCCTTGACCGTGTACGGACCGGGCAGGCCGGTCACGACGACCTGCATGCCGACGTTGAAGCCGGCCGTCATGAAGTTGCACGAGCCGCAGGTGAGCGTGCTCGTCGGCAGGTCAGGACCGGAGGCGGCCTGCACGGTCACGTTCATCGACGCCGTGACCTCCGCCTTCTTCGGTTCGATGACGTGGACGTCGGTCGGGACCGCGCCGCCGCTCGGTGTCAGCGCAGCGCCGCCGAGGTTCATCACGCTGCCGACGCCGCAACCCGGGAACGGATCGCTGTACGGGCAGGCCGCGTTCGTGAAGGTCGTGATCGTGTTCGTCGCGCCCGCGCTTGCGATCTGGACGTGCATCGGCTGGCCGTTCGCGTAGCTGCTGGCGTAGCCGTCGCCGCTCCACGACAGACCGTCCTGCCGCGTCACTGAGGTCGCGCCACGGATCATGTTGAAGCTCGTCTCGAGCGGCAGGTTGCCGCCGCCGTGGACGACCGTCAGGCCACCGTGCGGTCCACCCACGAACACGGTCTTCGACACGAACAGCCCGATCGGTGTGCTGGGCAGGAGCGAGCCGCGTCCGAGGACGAGCGTCTTGCCGGCGTTGGTGATGTGCATCAGGCGCCATGAGCCATCGAATCCGTCGATGCGCACGAGCTGACCGATGACGAAGCCGTTCCCGTTCCAGTCGCCGACCGACCGCGTCACGGTCCCGCCCGCGGCGCCACCGACGATCGCGACCGGCAGCGTCTGCGTGACCGGCACGTCGTCGGCGACGACCGTGCGCACGACCGCGTTCACGGTGCGCGTCGCGCTCGCGGAGCTCGCGAGCGTCGGGCCGTTCGCGAGTGTGAGCGTCTTGCCGCTGTTCGTGATCGCGGTGATCCGCCACGCGCCCGCGCCGTTGATCGTCACGTTCTGGCCGACGAGGAATCCGTCGGTGATCCAGTCGCCGGCGGCGCGCGTCGCGGTCCCGCCCGACGCTCCGCCGACGATCGTCACGTTGTTCACGGTCTTCGTCAGGGTCACGTCAACGGGCGGTGCGGCGAGCTGTGCGGGCGTGGGGATCGTGCCGGTCAGCTGTGTCAGGTGCATGACCGTGTTGTCGGTCGTGTCCATCGGATCGCTGTCGGTGAAGCTCGCGACCGTCCAGCTTCCCGCGAGACCGGAGATCGTGATCGGCTGGCCGACCAGGAAGCCCTGCGACTTCCAGTCGAACGGAGTCGTGCGGGTGAGGTCGATGCCGGTGCCGGTCGCGGTGATCACGACCGAGCCGATGAGCTTGGTGGCCACGTCCGGATCGATCGTGCCCGTGATGTTCAGCTTGTCGTTGCCCTGACCGAGCAGCAGGTTGACGACCTCGATCGTCGTCTTCGCGCCGTTCGTCATGAACTTGCCGTCGACGAACTGCACCGTGCCGAAGCTGATGCCACCGGGGAAGACCGCGGGCTCGCCGAACGTCTGCGGGTTGTCGCTCGACGCCGGGCCGAAGTCGAGGTCCAGCGCCATGCCGAAGCCCTTCAGCGTGGTCGACGTCATGTCGCCGGTGCCGTCCTGCTGGCTGCCGTCGTTGAAGATGTTGAGCACGTCGATCTGCTTCGACTCGGGCGGCTGCGGGCCGATCTGGAACAGCGGACCGTCCTTCTCACCAGGCAGCTTGAGGCCGAGCTGGAGCGAGCGGTCCGCGCCGGTGACGCCGCCTTCGACGGCGAGCGGGCCCGCGAGCTTGGACAGCACGTGGGTCGATGCCGGGAAGAGCTTCACGCCCTGGCGCGTCAGCGGCTGGTCGTAGAGGACGTCGGCCACCAGCACGACTTCCTGCTGCATGTACCAGTTGGTCGTCGTGAACGTCGCCATCGCCGCGAGGCGCGTCGCCGTGATGGTCAGCGCTGTGCCATTGGTCCACGCGCCGGGGAACGCGGTCTCGGCCGTGAACTCGATCTTGTTGTCCTTCGATTCGTTGGTCCCGCGGACGATCGCGATCTTGAAGCGAGCGCAGTTCAGCAGCGAGTCGCAGATCTCGACGCGCTGGCCCTCGATGAAGCCGTCAGCGAGCCAGCTCGAGGAGGTGAAGCCCGAGGCGTCACGGACGAGGCGGCGGCACGGGTCTGTGACCGAGCAGCCGTCCTCGGTCGTGGCCGAGTCGATCTCGACCTGCGCCGCGCCCTCGAACAGACCGGCCTTGGTCAGGCGGCTGACCGCGACGTCCGTCAGCGACCCGCCGGCGCCACCGAATGCGGCGGTCAGCGTGATCGACGTGTCGCTCACGCTCTGGATGTAGTAGTTGCCGTTCAGCGCACCGGCGTTCGCGATCTGGATGAACTGCGCGGGCGCGAAGCCTTCATCCAGGAAGCTGCCCATTTCACTTCCGTTCGTGCGCGTGAGCGTGCCCTTGCCCGCGACGTTCGCCAGCGCGAGGTTGCCCAGGAAGAGCCGCGACGGCGTGTAGCCGCCGATCGGTTGCAGCGTCACCGGGACGCCGTTCACCGACTGCACGTCGGCAAGGCCATCGGTGAGGATCGCGGACGTTACCGGCGCTGTGGGCCGCTTGGTCAGGCGGATCGTGTAGTCGTCGAGCGGCAGGCCCGGCACGGTGCAGAGCGTGTTGCCGCACTTGATCACCAGCGTGCCGACACCGCTCTCGAGAGCGATGAGGGCCGCGGTCTCGTTGTCGATGACGGTGACCGGGCTGCGACCGGGGCCCGAGCGCAGGTTCGGGAAGACGTAGTCGCCGCTCAGGTCGGTGGTCGTCAGGTCACGGCTGAAGTTGATGACGGCGGTCTGCGGATCCTCACGCCGTGCGTCGTCGCGGGCCGCGATGTGCACGACGACCGGCGTCTCCCAGTTCGCGCTGGTGAAGGCGATCGTGTAGTAGGTCGAGTCCCCGACGACGTGACGGAGCAGTCGCGCGGTCGGCGTGAGCGTGATGGCCTGCTGGCTCGCGGCGTCCAGGTCAAGGCGGACGACGATCGTGTCGGTGCCTTCCGGCTCCTTGGCCAGCTGCACGAGGAACTCGTCGTCGGTGCCGGTGTAGGCCATGCCGACGGCCGGGTCGTCGAAGCCCTCGACCACGATCGTGCGCTTGTCCTCGGTCGTCGTGCCGGGCTCGACCTCGGTCACCATCACGCCAGGCGTGTCGTTGTCGCGGATCATCACCTCGACGTTGCGCACGCGGGCGCGGTCGAACGTCGGGTTCGTCGAGATGACGCTGTGCTGCGTCACGACGACCCGGTCGCCCTCCGACCGCGGGTCGTCCTCGGCGAACAGGTAGACGAACTGGCGATGCGCGTAGTCCCAGGTCGTGTTCGTGAAGGTGAGCACGACCGCGCGGCCGGCCTCGTCGACCGGGCTGCCGTTCACGATCTTGTGGCGCTGGAACTGCGACCGCGAGGTGCACTCGAGCGGCGTGCCATCGCCCAGGCAGAGCCACAGCGTGTCGGCGTTGCCGTCGGGCAGCGGCACCGGGTTGTCAAAGGCGTCATCCGCCTCCTGCTGCGGCGCGCGCGCGCCGGAGACGGTGACGTAGACGGGTACGGTCGGATCCGCCGCGAGGTAGACCGCGTATGAGTCGATCTTCGGAACGGCCGGCGAGCCACCCTCGCGGATCGTCGTCCCGGCGCCCGTCTCTTCGATCACCACGACGCCGGTGTCGGGCGTCGCGAGGTTGTAGTCGATGCCGTCCGACGGCAGACCGTTGTACAGCGGGTCGGCCGAGGTCGTGCGGTGGTCGATCGTGCCGGACAGACCCTCGAGCTCTCTCGTCACGATGTCCTCGGTCACGTCGCCGGTCACGTTGATCGTGTCAGAGCCGAGGCCGCCGATCATGCGGTACGCGACGCCGTACGCGGTCGACTGGATGAAGAACTCGTCGTCGCCCTCGAGACCGTCGACCTCGACGACCTCGACGTGGTCGTAGCGGACGTTGAGGCCCGCCCCGAACACGCCCTGCGACGTGACCGCGATGTCGTCGGCGAACTCGGTCGCGAGGACGACGAGCTTGTCGAAGCCCGTGCCGCCGTCGACCGAGACGGGCGCGTTGACGTTGTACTGGACCTCGTCCTCGCCGCCGCCGGCACGGATGTCGAGCGGACGCGCGACGGAGAAGCCGAGGCCGATCTTCGGGCTCGCGGCACCGGTCGCCGGGTTGAGCGGGATGACGTCGTCCTCCCACTTCGTGTGGAGGTCGTCATCACGGGTCACCTCGGCGTCGGCGTTGTTGCAGACCTTGTCGAGGTTGTTGTTCTTGCGGTCGCCGCCCGTCATCCACGGGTTCTCCGTGGTCGTGCACACGCCGTCCAGGTTGAAGTCGCGCGGGAACTCGCCGGTGGTCTCGTTGGCCACGATGTTCACGTCGTCCCAGTCGCAGTCGGTGTCGCCGTCGGTGCTCTTGTCGCACACGGCAGCGAGCGCGAAGGCGCGGATGACGAAGAGGTCGTTGTCGTCATCGCCGTCGAGACGCAGCTCGGCCTGGTTCGAGTACACGACGAACTCGTCATTGCCCGTGCCGCCCGTCGCGTACAGCGGCAGGTGCGTGCCGGGGCTGAGCCAGCCGCGCGTCGTCGCGACGAGCGCCGGGAACGTGTCCTGCGGCAGCAGCGCACCCTCGGTGTTGAAGCTGTCGCGCTTCGTGCCGAAGATCTGGCCGATCTGGAACAGGTCGTAGCCGCCGCCGCCGTCGAGGGTGGTGGTCGAGCTGTTGTCGTCGACGAAGAAGGCGTCGTTGCCGCCGAGGCCGAACACGGTGAGGCGGCCGTTCAGCGCGGTGTCGTAGTTGATGCGCTGGACCTTCGCGGTCGGCTCGTTACCCGGAGTGCGGTCGCGGTAGAGCGCGAGGCCGCCGTCCAGGTCGTTGTTGCCCGCGAGCAGGGCGACGAACGCGGGACGGTCCGCCGTCTCGGTCGGTGAGACGCACGTCGTCGGGACCCCGCCACTGATCGGCGTCACGGCGTACGGGCTCTCGTTGTCGATGCACTTCACGGCGCGGAGCAGGAAGATGTCGTCGGTCCTGTTGCGCGTCGTCGTGCCGGGCACGTAGCCGTTGAAGTCGGTGCCGGCGTTGTCGTACCCGTAGATCGCGAGCTCGTCCTGGCCGTCGTTCGGCAGGCCGGTGTCGAGCACGTTGATGACGTAATTCCGCTGCGAGCCGTGGCTGCCGTTCGTGTAGATCGAGTAGTAGTCGGTGTCGGCCTGGCCATCGAGCGTGAGGACGTGGCCCGCGCCGGCGCCGGTCTGTGTCAGGCCGAGCGGGTCGGTGACCACGTTCATCGACTGCAGGTACCAGATCTTGAAGCTGTCCTCGCCGTCGGCGATGGACGGGTCGTGCGCGATGTCGCCGGCGGTGACCGCGCTGTTCGAGCCGCGGATGATCGTCTTCGAGCCCAGGAAGATGTAGCCCTGGTCGCCCTGGGTGATCTTCGTGTTGAGCAGGTCGAGACCGGACGGGTCGCCCAGCTGGAACGTGTCGATGTCGTTGTTGCCCCAGATCTGGGTGATGCGACCAGCGACCGGGTTCGCGGTCGTCGGCGTGCAGGTGCCCTCTGGGTCACCGGTCGTCTGGCCCAGCGAGACGACGCAGTCGGCGACCATGCGGCCGCGCAGGATCATGTTCGTCCCGTAGCCGGCGTCGAGGTCGAGGTAGTCGCCGAACAGGTCGATGCTGAGGTCGGCGAGGATCTCGCTGTTCTGGTGCGTCGCGACGTCGTCGCCGACGCGGAGCGTGACCTTGCCGCTCTCCGCGAAGACCTGGCCGTTGGGCACGGTGCGCGGCGCGTCGATGTCGTTGCCGCTCGGCGCGCGCGTGTTGCTCTCGGCGAAGCGCGCGCTGCCGTTCTTCACGAGGTAGAGGTCCTCGTCGCGCAGCGCGCTCTCGCGCACGGTCAGGCGGATGTCGCCCAGCGTCGCGTGCGCGAGGACGAGGCGCAGATACGCGTTCGTCTCGGTGACGTAGATGTTGTCGCGCGCCTCGAGTCCGACGTCGTCGTTCGCGCGCGCGAGGCCCGGATCCGACGCGCCGGCGAGCGTATCGCCGCAGTTCAGGTTGTCGCACGCGGCGGGCGAGCTGCGCGAGCTGTCGATGTCGAGGTCGTTGCCCGAGGTACCGATGCTCCCGCCGTTCGCGTCGATGTCGATCGCCTGGCCGAGGACGTTCGCGGCGCCGGTGTTCTTCGCATCGAGGATCGAACCATTCACCGTGCGCAGTGACACGTTGCCGGTCGTGAGGTCGTCGTCACCCGCGGTCGACACGGTGAAGACGGGCATGTCGCCGGTCAGCTCGTCGAGGTAGATGCCCTTCGTCAGCGCGTCGTTGGCGGCGGTGTCGAACGCCCTCAGCACGCCGCCCGAGCCGATCACGTCGGTGTTGATCTCGAGGTAGCCGCCGAGGCCGATCGACGGATCGGCGTTCGCGTCGGTCACGCCGATCCCGCCTGCGCCGCCGTCGGTACCCGCGGTCATGGTGATGTTCACGCCGGTGACGTCGATCGTCGGCATGCGGTTCGCGTCGAGGATCCGGACCGGCGAGTTGAGCGTGACGTCGTTCATCGTCGAGTGGATGTGGCCGGCCAGCAGGTCTCCGGCGAGCTCGGTGTCGATGATGTTGCCGTTCGTCCGGATGAAGATCTGCGGCAGGTCGATGCTGATGCCCGGGTCGTCGAGCTCGGTCGGCGGCGTCGTGCTCCAGTTCACGTCCGTGTTGGCGGTCACGTGCACGAGCACGTCCGGCGTGTCGGAGCTGACGACGTGCGTGGCGTCGTTGACCTGTGTCGTCGCGCAGGTCTTCGGCTCCTCGCCGCCGGTCGTCACGTGGCACAGGTCGATGTCGTCGCCGCCGCGCAGCTCGTTGAAGACGTAGGTCGAGTCGACGTCGGTCGTCGCCGTGCCGAACGCGCGCAGGATCTTCTCGAGACCCGGATCCGCCGCGTCGGGCCGGAAGTGCGTGCGGTACTGGCCGCTGCCGGAGCCGCAGACGCCGCCGCACGACGAGAGCGGCCCGGAGTCGCCGGCTGCGGACGGGTTGTACCCCGTCGGGAAGACGTAGTGGTAGAGCGTCGTGGCGGGGTTGTAGAGGTTGATCGTCACGAGGACGATCGTCGACACGTCGTTGCCGTTCTTGCTGTCGTTGAGCACCACGTCGACGTCGTTGTGCGCGTTGAGCCGCTCGATCGTGATCGTGAACGCCGAGCCCAGCGCCTCGTCGGTGCGCCGGTTCGCGGTCAGGTCGAGGACCACGTCCTTGCCGCCGTCGACGCGCACCTGGATGTCGTGGTACGTGCCGAGCTTGTCCTGCCACCTGACGAGCTCGACCATGATCGGGTTCCGCGGCGCGTTCTGGTGACCGATGTCGCCGTGCGGCGCGCTCAGCTCGAGGACGTTCGTCCGGATGATCTCCGAGCCGGCGCCGGACAGGATGTCCCCGCTCAGGTCCTCGATGTGCGTCGTGCCGATCGGGTTCTCGATGTAGTCATCGATGCGGATGAATGGCTGGCGGATCGGGCAGGTGAATGCGCAGAGGTCCACGATCCGGACCAGCGTCGGCGGGAACGTGTACTTCACGTCGAAGTCGAGCGTCGGACCCGGGACGGCCGGGTTGAGCGCCACCGTGTACGGGCCGGAGCCGCCGTCGTCGTAGATGTTGTCGACGCGGATCTCGACCAGCGGCGGGTTGTTCGTGTTCACCACGTCGATGACGTGCGTGACCATGTTCAGGCTCGACGAGTTCTCCAGCTTCACGTAGTCCCAGGTCTGCTGGAACTCGAAGACGCCGAGGTCGCCCCAGATCTTGCCGGCGTTCGTCGCAGCGCCGTCCTGGTTGCCGGGGTCGTTCGCGAGCAGGCGCGCGTTCGCGCCATGGTCGTAAACGATGTCGTGGACGTTGATCGTGCTCCCGACCAGCTGCCCGACCGTGTGGATGCTGTTGAACGGGTCGTCGATGTACGTGTTCGTACCGTCGTCGACCGTGATGTTGACGAGCTTCGTGATGTTGCCGGCCGCATCGACGATCAGCCACGGGTTCGGCTCGCCAAGCATGATCACCCGGGCTTCCCAGAAGATGGAGCGGTCCATCGCCGGTGAGCCGGGCGAGCTCGAGCCGCCGAAGTCGAGGAAGCCACCGCTGCGGCTGGTGCTGTGCTTGTAGCGGTCGATCTGCTGGTTCGCGGCGACGGTCAGGTCCGCGGTCGTGATCGTCGCAGCCGGTGAGGATGGGCCGCGCGCGACCACGCGGGCGTCCGTGTCGTCGCGCGCGTCGGCGGTGGGCGAGGTGTGGCCGCCGAGGCAACGGCAGGTCGCGGACGCACTGGCGTAGATGTCCTTGTGCTGGTACTCGCTGAGGATCGACGTCTTCACGTTGCCGATGACGTTCGATCCGCTGTCGAGCGTGACCTCGTTGAAGCCATCGGCCTTCGCGCGGCTGGTCGCCTCCGAGTTGGCACCGAAGGCGATCGCGCGCGTGCGCGACTCGACGATGACGGCCATCTTCTCGACGATCGCGTTCAGGTCGACGGTGCGGCCGGTCACGCTCGAGCCGCTCATGAGCTCGACCTGCGTGTCGGCGGCCGCCGTCGGGTGGATGGCCGGGCTGCCGTAGCCGACGAGGACGTTCGCGTCGGTCTCGCCGTCCGCGCCGAGGCCGCCGACGTCCGCGGTCACCTTGCCGTAGCCGTCGAAGTAGCTGCGTGACTCGACGGACGCGTTGTCCCCCGCCTCGACGGTGCCGCGCATGATCGTCTTCGTGACGTAGTCGCCGCGTGCGGTCTCGCTCGAGATCGCGCCCGCGCCAAGGCCACCCTGGCTCGAGGACGCGATGACGGTCGGACGGAGGTCCGAGTGCGCCATCACGAGGACGTCGTCCTGCGCGACGAGCTTCGCACCGGCCTTCACGTCGATGGTGTTGTCGATCGAGACCTGTGTGTCCGCGCCGGCGGTGCCCACCGAGATGAACCCGCCACCGTCGTTCGACGCGACCGTCTTGGCGAAGGCGAAGCCGTGCGTCGTCACGTTCACGTCGCCGGCCGCGGTCAGCCACGCGTCAGCCTCGACCGTGTTCGACACGGTGACCTTCATGCGCGCGCGCGACTCGGCGGTAGCAACGTTGATCGCGCCACCGCCAGCGCCCGTCGCCGCGCCGGAGATGATCCCGTCGCCGGAGGTGGCCGCGAAGCCGACGCCGCCGATGCCGATGAGCTGCTGCGTCGCGCTCGACGGTGACGGCGCGATGTCGATGACGAGCTTGTGCCGGCCCGTGGCGGGCGTGAACGTGAGGTCGAGGCCCTCGGTGCGGAACACGTGTGGCCCACCGGTGTGGCCCTCGTGCGTCAGGTTGATCGCGCCGCCACCGAGCGAGTTCGACAGCTGGAACGTGCCCGCGCCGGAGCAACCGGCAATCGCGCAACCGACGACGTAGTAGCTCCGGTTGTCGACGAGGCCGAGGATCGGCGCGTTGTTCTCGCGCCGGATCGAGTGGACGACCGCGACACCGGCAGCGGTCAGGTTCGGCGTGAGCGTCCGGACGATGATCGGGTGCGGATCCGGGTTGCCGTCGCTGCCGTCGTCCCACGTCCCGTTCGGGTCGACGCAGCTGTTGTCGCCGACGTAGCCGCGCGCATCGCAGTACGAGTCGGCGAACTGGAATTCCTGGCCGTTGATGCGGTGCATGTAGTAGTAGGAGCCGCTGACAAGCCCGCCGATCGGCAGGAACGTCGTGCTCGCGACGTAGTGGATCTTCTCGCCGTCGCTGATCGCGATGTCATCGAAGTTGTCGTCCTCATTCACGTCCTTCGCGAAGAAGACGCGGTTCGAGGCCGCGACCCACGCGCTGCCGTTGTAGCGCTTGTTCACCTCGGTGCTCCCGAAGGTCACGAGCGCGGCGGGCGCGTGGTAGGTCACGTAGTCGTTGTTGAAGAACGTGTTGGCCGCGGTGATGTACTCGGTCGCGTTGTTCACGTTCGAGCTCGGGTCGCTCATCGACGCCGTCTTCACGGTGAACGAGAGCGGTTGCAGCTTGAACTTGTAGTCGTCGATCTTGAAGACCTTGTACGAGCCGCCGTTGCTCAGCCCGCCGACCGGTGTGGACGGAGTCGTGCTCGTGACCGTGTAGATGACGATGTCGCCGGTGTCCAGGTTGTGTGGACGGACGCCGAAGTCGACGATGTCGAACTCGGTGTCGACGTCCGAGCCCTGGAACGTCGAGCCCAGCTGCAGCGACTGCGGGCCGGTCACGATGACCGAGTAGGTCCGGCCGTCGTCGAGCCCGATGACCTCGGTGTGCCCGTTGCTCTCGTACACGACCGCGTCGCCGGTGATGGCGTTGTGGATCAGCGAGAACGTGATCGTGTTGTTCAGGTCGGACACGGCGGCGTTGCCGTTGAACGTGCCGTCGGAGACCGCGCCGGGCGGCGTGTTCGCGGTCGCGTCGATGGTGATCGAGCCGTTCGTCGACGTGATGCGCGCGCCGCTTCCAACAGTGGCCTTGACGGTCGGCGTCATCGACGCGGTCGCCTTGAACAGGTTCACGTTCAGGGCGCCGCCGGTGTCGCTGTTGGTGCCCGCGTCCGAGTCCGCGAAGCTCACGGACTGCACGTGGATGTTGTTCGACGCGATCACGACGGGCCCGTTCGCGCCGATGGTCGTCTCGACGTCGGGCGTGCCCTGCGAGGTCGAGTTCGAGTTGCTGATCGAGAGCGCGCCGCCGCCTGCGTTGCTCATCTTGGAGGTCGAGATGTCCTGCGCCTGGGCGAGGACGTCGATCGTCGACGCGCCGCTGGTGCCAAGCGTCACGCCCTGGACGTTGCCGGCCAGCTTGGCCTTCGTGGTGCCGGAGGCGGTCGCGGTCGGATTGCTGTTGATGCTGCCCAGGTTGATGATCCCGCCGCTGACGTTCTTCATGCTCGCGAAGACGTAGTTGCCAGCCAGCGCGTGCACCTCGACCGCGCCGGTCGGCGCGCCGAGGGTCGCGCTCGACTCGACATTCGATTGCGTGTTGGCGCTGGCGGTCGCGTCCAGGTCCGACGAGCCGACCGACAGACCGAGGGCGAAGGTGAGGACCGACGTGAGCGCCTCGACGGTGTTCCCGGTGAGGAAGGCGCTGCCGTCGAAGTTGTGGAAGGCGTTCACCTTCACGTTCGCGCCGCTGCTGCGCACGGTGCCGGTCACGGTGGTCGTCGTGGTCGTCGAGTCGGTCGCGGTGACGGTCTCGAGACCTGCGGCGGCGAGGAGCGCCATCTGGAGGCCCTTGTAGTCGGCGACCGCCCTGGTGTTGGTGAACGTCTGGATCAGCACGTCGCCGCTCGCACTGATCGTGCCGCCCACCGATGTCGACGCGTTCGGGTTGGTCGTCGCCTGGATCGACGCGACGTTGAGCCCGATCCCAAAGCCACCGCTCGCGGCGCGGCCCGTGCCCATGGCGCGCGACTCGACGTCGTTGCGCACCGTGACCGACGTCGCCGACGTGAGGTTGCCGTTGAAGCCCGCGGTCATCGTGCCGCCCGCGTTGGCTGTCGTGTTGATGATGCCGACCCCGGCACCTAGGCCGAGCGAGAACGACTGACCGTCGGTCTCCGCGGGCGAATACGTCTGGGCGCGTACAGTCACGGCCCCGCCGGCGCTGACCTGTGTGCCCGATCCGACCGCCGCCTCCACGATCGGCGAGTTCGTCGCGGTGACGCTGCCACCGGCAACGCTCGCTGCAAGGCCCGCGCTGCCGAGCGTCACGCGCGCGAACGCGGGCTCGACCAGTGTCGGCTGCGCGTTACCGATGATCGTGTTGTACGTGTACGTCGGCTTGATCGGGTTCCCGCCGGCGTCGACATTGACCCGCGCATTCAGCGTGATCTCGTCGCCACTGAGCGAGCCGTTGCTCTTCGTGAACGCCTTCACCGTCGGTCGGTTGTCGGCGAACGTCGTGGTGTCGCCCGCGTCGACGCCGAGCGAGACGCTGAAGCCGGCGGCGTCGGCGATCGCGGTCGCCTCCGCGGTGGCGCGGAAGGTGACGTCGCCGGAGTTCGCGTTCACGACGGCGCGGTCGCCGAGGTACGACTTCACGGTCGGGGTCGCTGTCGTCGTGTCGCTCACGATGGCGAGGTTCGCCGCGAGCGAGATGCCGATCATGCTCGATGTCGCCAACGGGTGCGAGACCAGGCTCGCCGTCACGGTAACGCCGCTCCCCGTCGTCGTGACCGTGGTCGGATCGAGCGTGTCGGACGCGCTCTGCGACTCCTCCGGTCCGACGTAGGCGAGGACAGTCGTCGTGTCGGTGGCGTGGGTCACCGACCCCGCGCCGCCGACGAGCTTGAAGCCGGCGGCCGTAGTCGTCGCCGTCGGCGTGCTGGTCCCGGTGGCGGTCAGCGTGAGGCTGCCTGCGTTCACGCCGGCGCGGTCATCGATGTGCGCCGCGATCGTGCCGCTCGTGGTCGCGTTGAGCGAGATCAGCGACACGCTGATCAGCGCGATGGATGTGTCAGCGCTCGTCGTCGTCGCAGTCGCGTTGCGGGTCGCGATCATCGTCGCCGCGCCAGTGCCGAGGTTGACCTGCGCGTTGAAGCCGACGTAGACCTCGGTCGTTCCGCCTGCCGTTGCCACGGGAGTCGCGCCGCTGAGCGTGATGCCACCGAGCTCGAAGATGTGCGCCCGCGCCTGGGCGAGCGGCGTCGCCGTCGCGCTCGCGTTCAGGGTCCCGGCATTGACCGTCCCGGTGACGTAGGCACGGGTCGAGCCCTGAGCGCGCGCGTCCGGCATCAGGATCGTGATGGCGATGCCGCCACCTGTGCCGCCGCCTGCATCCACGGTCGCGTGATCGTTCGACGTCGCGTTCAGCGTGACCACGCCTGTGCCGATGCTCGTCGACCCGACGCCGGCCTCGGTCGCGGCGTTCCCGGTGACCAGCGCCTGGGCCTGAGCCCCTGCGAGCGCCATCGCGCCAACGGTCAGGAGCGCCGCGTTCGCGACGGCCGTGTTCGCCGAGGTCGCGGTCGCGGTGTACGACGTCCCGTGCGTGACGTTGCCCAAGAACGTGGCCTTGGTCGAGCCCTCGACCTGCGCGTCCGGTAGCGCCAGGTTGCCGCCGAAGAGGCCACCGGAGGCGCTGTCCGACTGGGCGTTCGCGAAGTTCGCCGACGTCGCCGTGACCGTGACGGCACCATTCGTGTACGCCGAGCCGGTACCGCCCGCGATCGTGTTCGCATTGGTGGTGACCGTCGCGATGGTCGCGGTGGCACTCATACCCGCGAGGCCGCCGATCGCGTCGAATGAGGTGTTCGCGTTGGCGTAGTCGTCGCTCGCCGCGAGGATCGTGACCGTGTTGGAGCCGACGACCGTGCCGTTGAGCTGCGCCTCGACAGAGGCGCCCACGAGGGCCTGCGTCAGGGCGGCGCCGGCGCCGATGCCAAGACCACCGGTGGCGCTGTCGACCTCGGCGTTCGCCCAGTTCTTGTGACCGTTCGCGGTCGTGAGACCAGCGTCGAGGGTCAACGCGCCAGAGATATCGACGTTCGCGTTCCCGCCGAGGATCGCCTTCGTCTTCGCGGCCGATCCGACCGTCGCGTTGGCTTCCAGCGCGGTGACCGCACCCGCGATCGACAGGTTGAAGACGTTGTCGCTCACAGTCGCCTGGTTCTCGCCGCGCGCCTGGACGAGGAGGCTGTTCGTCTTCGTCCCGGCCGTCGGGATCGTGCCGTCGAACGTCGCGACGGTCTCACCCGAGACGGTCGCGACCGCGCTCATGAGGCTGACCGCGACCACGCCCGCGGTGACGCCCGCGACCGACGCGTCGGCGTGGTTCGTCGATGTCGCGTAGACCTTCACGGCGCCGCCCGGCGCGGAGTACGACGCGAACTGGCCGACCTTCGCGTCGGTCTTCGCACCCGAGCCGACCGTGGCCTCAGCGGCTGTGATCGCGGCGCCGATGGCGCCGATCGAGAGCGCCTTCGATTCGGCTTCCGCGAAGTTGTCGCTCGTCGCCGAGACGGTGACCGCGGACGCGTCGTCCACGTCGCCGTCGATGTCGATCTCGGTCGCGCCGTCGACATGAGCCGTCGGTACGGCGACGCCGACCGCGAGCAGGCCGCCCGCGCCGAGCTGGGTCTTCGTCTTGGCGTGGTTGTTGGACGTGGCGGTGATCTCGATGAGACCGTTCGCCGACAGATCGGACGACGAGGCGCCGGTGATCTCGACGTCCGCGCCGCTCTGGATCTCGGCGTCGGCGATGCTCGCGCTGCCGGAGAACCCGAAGCCGACGTTGATGACCAGGATCTGCGCCTGCGCGTAGTTCGTGCCGTCCGCGGTCACGCCGATCGCGGGCGTGCCGGGCGTCGTGGCGCCGGACGTCGTCGTGACGTCACCGTCGAGCTGCACGCGCACCGCGCCGTTGACCTTCGCGGTCGCGACCATGATCGAGCCGCTGAGCACGCCACCGAACGAGCCGCCCTTCGCGTCGGCGATCGCGCGGTTGTCGCTGTTGCGCGTCTTCGCCTCGATGACGACGCGGCCGCTCGCGCTGAGCACTGCGGTCGAGCCGATGATCGTCTCGATGTCGGCGGCCGACGTGATCTCCGCCGTCGCCACGGCGCCGCCAAGTCCGGCGACCGACACGCTGATCAGCAGCGAGGACGCGGTGGCGGTGTTGTCGGCGATCGACTGGATCGTGATCGTCGAGGCACCGGCGAAGTCGCCGTTCACCGTCGTGCGCGTGTGGCCCGACAGGACCGAGAACGCGAGCAGCGCGGTGATGGTGAAGCCGCCGCCGGAGCCGCCGGGCGCCGTCGCGTCGGCGATGTTCGTCGCCGTCGCGCGAACGAGGACCGCGCCTCCCGAAGTGGTGATGTCGCCGGTCGAAGTCACCGTCGCCTCGGTGTTGCGGCCGTTGTTCGCGCGCGCGACCGTGACACCAGCGGCGAACGCGCCGGTCGTGACGTTGACGGTGTGCGCGGTCAGGTTGTGCGTGCCGTCGGCGGTGACAGTGATGCCGCCCGCGACCGCGCCGTGCGCGCCCGACGATGCCTTGGTCGTGCCGCCGAGGTCCGTGAACGCGACCGCGCCGGCGATGCCAGCGCCGACGCCGGCGGAGACCGCGATCGTGAGGGTCGGCGCGGTGATGTTGTCGTACGCGTCGACCGTCAGGTGGCCGACCGTGCCTGTGCCGCCGAGCGCGACGTTCCCGACCTCGGCGGTCGCGTTGCCGGTCACGTTCGTGAACGACATCGCCGCGCCCGCGGTGATCGCACCGACCGCGACGCCGATGGCGTACGTCTGCACGTCGCGGACCGCGTCGACGGTGACGTCGATGCCGCCGCCAGCGCGCAGGATCGAGGCGCCGCTATCGATGTGCGCCCACTGCGTTCCGGTGTCGTTCAGCACCGCGACCTGAGCGCCAACGGCGACGAAGCCACCGGCGCCCGCGAAGGCGATGCCCATGACGTCCTCGTCCATGTCCGCGTTGACGAGCACGACGTCGCCGCCGCCCGCGCCGGCCGTGATGCTCGCGCCCGCACCGATCTTCGCCTCGGTCTTGCTCTCGACGTTCAGGACGAGCACCGCGGCGCCGATGCCGACGAGCCCGCCGGCGACCGCGCCCGCGAGACCGAGCACGTTCAGCTTGTCGTTCGCGCGTACGCGCACGCTGTCACCGGCATTGACCGTTCCGTTGATCGCGGCGAACGTGCCGGCGGAGACCGGCGTCGTGAGCGCGCCACTCGCGACGCTCGAGCCGGGAGACTTCGCGACGATCGACGACTTGGCCGACGACGTCTGCGTGGTCATGCGCGAGTTCGTCTTGACCTCGCCGTCGTTCTGCTGCCACTCGGTCGGGTTAGAACCAGGTGCGGTCGAGACCGAGACGATGTCCACCTTCGCGCGGTAGTAGTGGCCGCCGTCGCTGACCTGCGCGTTCTCGAGGTACGACGTGCCCGACACCCACGTGACCGGTGCCGATCCCGTCGTGCCCATCAGCGAGTTCTTGTAGCCCGGCGCGCCGTTCGAGCTGTCGTTGCCGGACGCGACCTCGTCGGCGCTGCCCTGCGCGCTCGATCCGCCCTTGGTCGCGGTCTGCCATTCGGCGAGGTTCGAGTGCGGCGCGGTCCCGACGGTGGCGGAGTCGACGCTGCCCTTCACGCCGTAGTACTTGCCGTCGAACGTGTCCTTGACGATCTCGCCCTTGTGGTAGGTGTCGCCCGCATTCCAGTCGCCGCGGTCGCTCGTTGCGGCGAGAGCATTCGTCTCGGGCTCCCAGTCGCTGTTGTGGCTCGGATCGAGGAGCGGCTGGTCCTTGCGGGCGGCGTAACGGTGACCGCTGAAGGTCACGACGTCGCCCTCGTGGTAGCGGACGCCTGTGTCCGGGATCGGGTCGTAGGCCGGCGTCGTCGGGTCGTCGATCATCGCCGTCGCCGTCGCGCCAGACCAGTCGCCGCGGTCGGGGCCGGCGCCGCCGTCGTGATACGTCGTCGTCGGCTGCGTGCCGACGGTCCACACCGAGACCGAACCGGCGACGCCGACGAAGCCGCCGCCGATGCTGAGCGCGTACGTCGAGACCTGCTTGCGCGAGAGCGCGTTCACGTCGACGTTCGACTTCGCGCTCGTCACCGAGCCGTTCCCGATGTAGGCCTGCACGCTCGAGTTCGCGATGCCGACATCCACGCCGCCCGCGACACCGACGAAGCCGCCGCCGACGCCACCGGCGACGGTCAGCGACTTGAAGTTGTCGACCGCGGAGACGTTCACCGACTGCACGGTGCTCGAGGTCGCGAGCTGGTTGGTGTGCACGCTCTCGGCGATGAACGCCTTTGTCGTGACCGTCAGCAGCGTGACGCCGACGCCACCCGCGACGCCGACGAAGCCGCCGCCCACGCTCGCGGCGAGTCCGAAGACGTCCTCGCTCGACGATGCCTGGACCGCGAGCCCGTGCAGGCTGCCGGTGCCGAAGCCGGAGCCGGTGAACGTGCCGTTGTAGATCCCGGTGAGCGCAGTGCCAGCGTCCGGCGCTTTCGCGTCGATGTCGCTGTTCGCGCCGATGTAGGCCTGCGTGTCCTTCTCGACGATGGCGACGCCGACCGCGACACCGACGCCGACGAAGCCGCCGGCGAGGCTCGCGGTGATGAGCAGCAGCTTGGTGTCGTCGCGCGCTGAGAGCAGGACGTTGTTGCCCGCGACGATCGTGACGCCGGATGTCGAGTTGTAGCACGCGTCATCGGTCGTCCATGTGCCGAGGCAGGCGTGCGTGTGCGTCTTGAGGACGGTCACGCCGAACGTGCCCGCGACGCCGACCGTGCCACCGCTCGCGCCGGCGACGATCGCGATGACCGAGTCGGTCGTCTTCGCCGTGACCGTGACGTCCTTCATCGCGTTGACGTGCGCGGAGTCGTCGATGTACGCGTCGGCGTTCAGCGTGATGAGGTGGACACCGACGCCCACACCGACACCGGCGGTACCGGCGATCGAGAGCGTCGCGGCGATACCGAGCTGGTGCAGCTGGTTACCGGCGGCGACGTTGACGGACTGGTTCGCGTTCGCGCCACCCACGTTCGTCGCGCACGTCAGCCCGCAGTTGATCTGAGCCGACGCGCCGATGTGCGCGGTCGTGTTGGCGGTGACGACGTCGACGACGCCGGAGAGGTTGACCGCGGCGGTGCCGGAGAAGCCCGCGCTCACGCCGACCGCCGCGAGGTCGTCGCTGTTCGTGGCGGTGACGCTGACACCGCGGAACGACGTCGTGCCGGCCGTGATCGTGCGCGGACCCATCTCGCTCGCGTCGCCGGAGGGCTGCGTGCCGGACTTCACGACGCTGTGCGACCGGCCGCTGCCATCGCTGCCCAGCGTGATCGGCGTGACCACGGCCGCCGGGCAGTTCGTCGGATCGCCGGCCGCGCCGACCGCTTCGCAGTACGTCGCGGCGAGGCGGATGTTGTCTGAGCTGTCCTTGATCGCGTAATACGTGCCGCCGTCGGTCAGTCCATCGATCGGCGTGCCGCCGCCGGAGCTGTAGACGACCTTGTCCCCGTCCGAGATCGCCGAGAAGTCGTACGGCAGACGCAGCTGGTTGCCGACGCGGTCCGCGGCCGGGTCGAACCGCGGCGAGGTGTCCTTGCGGACGCCGGCCTGGTCCGTCGGCACGAGGCGCTGGCTCTCGCTGTACTTGGTGGGCAGAGCGGCGAGCGGCGTGAGGTTGATCGGCGTGACCGAGATGCCGTCGCAGCGACTCGGGTCGCCGACAGCGCCGACCGCGTGGCAGTAGCTGTCGGCGAGCTTGACGCTGGTCCCGCCGGCCGGGATGACGTAGTACGTGCCGCCGTCGGTCAGGCCCGGGATGTCGGTCGCACCGGCGTTGTCGTAGAGGACGCGCTGGCCGGCCGAGTAGCCGTGCGCGTAGCCGAGGTCGATCGTGTCCGTGCCGGCGTTGACCGCGGTGCGCGGGTTGAACCGCGTGTCCAGCGGAACGACGGTGAACGTGCCGTTCTTCACGGTGAGCGCGCCGCCGCCCGCGCCGCTGACCTTCGCGCCGTCGCCGATGTACGCGTGCGTCTCCTTGATCACGACCGGCACCGAGATGGCGGCGCCGACCGCGGCCGAACCGGCGGCGGAGATGTTGCCGGCGATGAGGTCGAGCTTGAGGCTCTCGTTCGCGCCGACGCGAACGCTGCCCGTCGCGACGACGGTCGCGCCGTCGCCGATGTACGCGGTGGTCGTGATGCCGATGACCGACACGCCGGCGTTCACGTTGACCGCGGCCGTGCCGGCGAAGCCACCACCGACGGACAGCGAGACGATCTTCTCGCTCGACTCCGCGTCGACGGTCACGTCGCCGGACGTCGTCACGTTCGTGTCCGCGCCGATCCACGCGAGCGTCTCCTTGTCGACGACCTCGACGTCGACGCCCGCGCCAACGCCAGCGCTGCCGCCGATCGCGAGCGCGCCCGCCAGGCCGAGGATGTTCGTCGTGTCGGTCGCGGCGACCTTCACGTCGACCGTCCCGCTCGCGATGGAGGACTCGTCGTCGATGTGCGCGTAGGTCTGGTTGGTGAGCACGTCGACCGTCGCCGAGCCCGCGACGCCCGCGGTCCCGCCGCCCGCGCCGGCGATCGCGAGCAGGAACACATCCTCGTCCTGCGTCGCGGTCACGGAAACACCGGTGCCACCCGCGGCGCGCAGGTCCGCGTTCCCTCCGACCGCCGCGTCGACGGTGCCGTCGCGAACGAGGACCGCCGCGGCGACGCCGACGCCGGCCTCCGATCCGAACGCGAGACCGCCGACGAACATCTGGATCTTGTCCGCGCTGTCGCTCGCCGCGATCTCGAGCTTGCCGCCCGCGTGCACGCGCGTGCCATCGCTGGGGCTCGCGCCACCGCCGACGTACGCGCGCGTGCCCGGGCTACCCCCACCCTTGTTGAGGACGACGACGGCGAACGAGCCGGAGACGCCGGCCGTGTCAGACGAGGCGCCGGCCGAGGCCACGATCTCGAGCAGGTCCTCGGAGCTTGTGCTCGTGATGGTCACGTTGCCGCCGGTGTCCACGTCCGCGCTCTTGCCGATGTGGGCATCGACGGTCTTGTTCATGACCTCGACGAGGACCGCGACACCGATGCCGGCCGCGCCGGTCGTGAGCCCGACCGCGCCGGCGACGTTCTTGATCTCGGTGATGTCGCTCGCGGTGACCGTCAGCGTCTGGCCGCCGCCACCCGCGCCGATCGACTGGTTGATCTGCGCGCCGTCACCGATGAAGGCCTTCGTGATCAGGTTGAAGACGTCGACGATGACCGAGCCCGAGACCGCCGCGTCGCTCGTCCCAGCGCTGCCGGCGATCGCGAAGGACGTGAACGTCGGGTCGCTGTCGATGAGCGGTACGTCGATGACGAGCGGCTCGAGCGACGAGCTCGCCGTGACGGCGATCGCGCCGGTCGCGTCGACGCTGGTCGGCGAGCCGGTGGTCGAAGCGATGGATGCGACGGTCGTGACGTCGTCGAGGACGTTGACCGCGATCGCGCCACCGACGGCAGCGCTGCCATCGAGCGACGCGCCGCCCGCGAGCGCGAGGTTCTGCAGGCCGATCTTGTTCGTCGCGTTGACCGTCACGCCGGCGGTCGAATCGATGTTGGAGCCGGCGCCGATCTTCGCCGTCGTGTCGTAGTTCACGACGACGATGCCGACCGATGCCGCGACGGCCACTTCGGAGTCGCCGCCGGCCGCAGCCAGGCCCCAGGCGATGAAGTCGTTCCGCTGTCCGGCGGGGATGATCGCTTCGACGGTGACGCCCGCGCCGCTGATCGTGGCGCCGGTGCCGATCTCGGCCGTGCTCGTGACCTGGACGACGTTCAGGCCGACGGCCGCGCCGATGTTGGCGTCGCAGTCGCCGCTGGTGCAGAGCGCGGTGCCGATCGCCTTCGCGGTGGCGTCGGTCTGGTCCGTCGCGCTGACCTTCACGTGGCCGCCGGTGGCCGTGAGCGCGACGCCGTTCGCGACGCGCGCCAGGTTCGTCGTCGAGACCCAGCTGACGGCGATCGCGGCGGCGACACCGACGCTGCCGCTGTCCTGGCCCGACTCGCTCGAGGTCTGGCTGTTCGCGGAGTCGGTGTTGTCCTTCGCCGCGGGGAGCTTGCCGCTGCCGCCATCGGTCGCGCCCTTGTCGTTGGTGTTCGGGTTGTCGCCGTTGACCTGGCCATCGGCCTTCGAGTCGGCGTCGTCGTCGCTCGAGTCGCTGCCCTTCGCGCTGGCCTTGGACTCGACCGCGCTGTTCATCGTGCTCGAGGCCGTGATGTCGAAGGCGAGCGCCTGCATGCTCCGCGAAATCTCCGCGGTCGTTGACCACCGGATGATCACGTTGAGCGCGACGTCGGCGCCGACCGCCGCGTCCTCGCCGGCGGCCTCCGCGTCGCCCTTGGTCTTGGACGCATCCATGCTGTGCGTCGCCGAAACGGTCACGGCGCCGGTCGGCATCCAGGTGCCGGAACCGCTGCCGATGCGCGCGACGACCACGTCGTCGACGTCGAGCGCGAGAGCGACGGCCGGTGTGACGGCGGTCCCACCCTTGGCCCCGGCCTTCACCTCGGTCTCGACGACGCGGGTGCTGCTCGCGGTGACGGTGACGGCGGCGCCGCCAGAGAGCGCGACCCCGTCTTCGATCTCGGCCTTGGTGTCGGTGGAGGAGAGGATGTTCAGCGCGACCGAGGCGCCGACCCCTACGTCGTCGCCCTCTGCGTCGGCTTCAGCCTTCGCCTTGTCAGACTCGAGGTGGGATGCCGTGACGCTGACGGCGCCGGTGCCCGCATCGATGTCAGTGGTGGTTCCCTGGTGAATGATCGCCGTGGTGTCGTTGTCGACGATGTTGATCGCGAGCGCCCCGGCGATACCCGTGTCTTCGCCGCCGGCGCCGGACTTCGCGGTCGCTTCGATCTCATGCTGGGTGGACGGGGGACCGCGGATCGACGCGTTCAGGCTGACGCCGTTCGACTCGACGCTGGCGTCCTCTCCGATGCTCGAGAGGATCTCCGCCTTCGCGTAGTTGACGGCGACGGCCGCGCCGATCGCGGTGCTGCTCTTGTTCGCGGAACCGTCTGCCTTGGCGCGCGCGACCATGCGACCCTGGGAGTCGAGATCGAGCGGGCCACCGGCGCTGATCGGGATGCCGCTCGGGATCCCGGTCTTCACGCTGATGAGCGAGACGTTGAAGGCGATCGCGGCCGCGACGCTGACGGAGTCGCCGCCGTCCTCTGAAGTGGACGCCTTCTTCGTCTCGGTCTGGCCCGACGAGCTGCCACCGTTGTCGGTGGACTTCTGGTTGCCCTGGGCCAGCTGGTCGTCGGCCTTGTCGTTCGTGTCCTTGCCGCTGCTGTCGTCGTCCTCGCCCTCGGCCCCGGCCGCGCTGGCGGTCGCGCTCGTCTCGTTCGACGATGTGCTGTACGCGGCGAAGCGGATCTTGCCGAGCGCGCCGATGCCCGTGGTCGTGATGGCGCGGTTCGTGAGCGCCTCCACCGTGTGCACAGCGACGCCGAGCCCGAGCGCGATGCCGACGCCGGTGTCGGCTCCAACAGCGTCGCCCGCCGTCTTGGTCGTCACCGTCGCGGTCTGCGACGCCTCTGCGTCGAGCATCCCGGTGAGCGTCAGCGGGTCGCCGGTGCCGATCACGGCACGTGTCGTCAGGAGTGAGAACGAGAGGCCGACGCCCGCGGTGATCGCGGTCCCACCGGACGAGCCGTTCTCAGCCTTCGTGGTCATCGTGTTCGTCGTCGTCGCGCGCAGCACCAGGTCACGAGCGCCGCTGAGCGTCGCGCTGTCCGCGAGCTCGGCGACCACGTCGTCGTCCGCGACGTTGATCGCGATCGAGGCGCCGACACCGGTCGAGTCACCCGGGTCGGTGTCCGTCTCGAGCTTCAGGCTGTGCTCGGTCTCGGTCGCGGCGGAGCCATCGAGGTCGATCGCGGCGCCACCGGACGTCGCGGCGAGCTTGATCACTTCCGGGTGTGCCGAGTCGGGGATGATCGCGAAGTAGGTCGTGTCGTCCGTCAGCCCGCCGATCGCGTCGCCGCCGTTGGTCTTGTACTTGATCTCGTCGTTGTCGGCGACGTCGCTGCCATCGCTCTTCTTCAGCTTGTATGGGAGGGTGATCGTGTCAGCGCTGCTGTCGACGGCGGTGGCCGGGTCGAACACCTGCTTCGCCACCAGCGCGTTGGCAGTGTCCGTCGCGTTCGACGAGGCGGTGACGTGCACGTTGTTGCCAGCGCCGACGGCGACCGCGCCCTTGACCGAGGCGGTGTTGCCCGTCACGACGATGTTCACGGCGAGGGAGCCCGCGACGGTGACGCTGTCGGCGTCGCCGACGCCGGACGTCGCTGTCGCGCCGTAGGTCGATGCGCTCGGGGCGATAGCCTCGATCTGGACGAGCGGAGCGCTCAGGGTGACCTCACCGCCGACGTAGGCCTCGTTCGTCAGGCTCACCACGTTGACCGCCAGCGCGACGCCGACGCGGCTCGAGCTCTCCGACGGACCGGTCGCGGAGCCATCGGCGACGGCCGTCGACGTGTTCAACGACGAGGTGCGGATCGTCTGCGTGCCGGTGGTGTTCACCGTCGCGTCGCCCGGGCCGCCGCTCGAGATGTACGCGTGGTTGTCGCCGACGAGGTTGCTCGAGGCGATCGCG
>Ga0207653_10000113_pt1 | contig 56776 bp, 59 predicted proteins | sample KBSK5251metaG_FD_184341 | JGI IMG/M metagenome (GOLD analysis project Ga0207653, IMG submission 184341) | Corn, switchgrass and miscanthus rhizosphere microbial communities from Kellogg Biological Station, Michigan, USA - KBS K5-25-1 metaG... | ecosystem: Host-associated > Plants > Roots >... | reverse complement strand
ATGCCGTCAGCGGTCAGGTGACCGCACCGGCTGGCAGCGGCCTGCCCAGCGTGAGCTTCGACGCCGGCGCACTGCTGGCGGACAAGCAGATCACCGTCAGGCTCGCCTCGGATTCCATTGCACCCGACACCACGATCGTGAGCGGCCCTGAAATGGGTTCCATCACGACGTCGACCACTGCGATGTTCGCCTTCGGGGGCATCGATGACGTGTCACCGCCGACAGCGCTGGCATTCGCATGCAGCTTTGACGGCGGCGACTTCCAAGCGTGCACGAGCCCGAAGGAATACACGAACCTTGGGGACGGCACGCACTCGTTCGCCGTCCGAGCCACCGATCAGGCTGGCAATATCGATCCGAGTCCGGCGACCCGAAGCTGGATCGTCGACACGACTCCGCCGACCATTACATGCGTCGCGACCCCAAGTGCCTTATGGCCACCCGATCACAGGGTCCGCGCTGTCCACGTCGAGCTGAGCGCGAGCGATGATGTCGGACTGTCGACCATCGCACTCCGCTCGGTGACAAGTGATCAAGAAGACGCCGGCCTTTCCGATGACGACCGGCCGATCGACATCCAGCAATGGACGATCGGCACAGATGATCGGGACGGCCTGCTTCGGTCGGAGCGCTTCAGCACCGGGAGGACTTACGCGATCACCTACGAGGCCCACGATGTGGCGGGGAATGTCTCCGTCTGCAGTGCACCAGTCACGGTGCCCAAAGACCAGAGTCACTAGCGAGAGTTAGCTAGCCGAAACGACCTAGCCCGCGATGACTAACAGGGAAGGGCCGAGCAACTCGAGGCTGTCAGCCCCGAGACTCGGCCCTTCCGTTCCACGAGTGCTCGCGACGTACGCTACTCATGTGACCGAAGACGTCACCCTCGACTACCGCCCGCGCATGCCGCGCGTTGTAACGGCGATCGTCGTCGGCGCGATCGCCCTCGCCTCGCTCGTCGCGCTCGTGTGGCCGTCCCTCCCGATGAACCAGCTCGCCGTCGGACCGACGCAGGTCGGCGTCATCCGCCGGCAGGTGGACGGGCCGAACATGGCCGGACGGATCGGCGCGCAGGCGCCGGACTTCGAGTGGAATGCACCCGACGGATCGACGCGCACGCTCGCGAGCCTGCGCGGCAAGGTCGTCGTCATGAACTTCTGGGCTACGTGGTGCAAACCGTGTCGCAGCGAGATGCCCGAGCTCAACAGCGTCGCGCGCGGGACCGACGCGGTGTTCCTCGCGGTCGACTTGCAGGAGGACGGCGCGCGTGCGCGTTCGTTCTTCGACCAGCTCGCACTCGATCGCCTCGATCCGATCCTCGACCTCGACGGACAGACGACGCGCCGCTACGGCGTGGTCGGGCTGCCCGTTACGTTCTTCATCGACGGGCAGGGCGTCATCCGGCACGTCGAGCGCGGTGAAGTCATGGACGCGAACGTCATCCGCGATGGGATCGCGAAGGCGCGCTAGCAGGCGCGTTTACCTGCCATTGCTCCCCAAAGGTGGGGCTGTCCATCGTCGCTGGCGGCGCTTAGAACGGGCTGCAGCACCTCCCGCTTTCTTACCCCCACCCCTAGCGCACGGCCCTCACCCACGAGGGCCGTTGCCCGGATCGCAAAGGCTCAGCTGCGGTAGATGATCCGCGCCTCGAAGATGCGCTGGAACACGCGCAGCTCGTCTGCGAGCTCCTCCGGGTCGAAGCCCTCCGCCTCGGCGTGCGCATCTACCTCGCGCAGCGCCAGACGGAAGCCGAGGCTCGTCAGCGGTTTGATCGCGAAGCGTTTGAAGCCGGCCGCGCGGAGATCGGTGATGAACGTGCCCGCCTGGTCGAGCAGCCGAATGCGTTCCGCGTCATCGGCCTCGAGCGCATCGAGGAACTTCGGCAGCCCGCGGCTGCTGATCGCCGCCCAGCGCTTGGCGCCCACCGCCCCCAGACCGAGGAAGTTCGTCGCGCGGTAAGCCTGCCCGAGTGTGCTGTCCTGTATCGCGTCCGCGCGCGGGCGGAGGATGCGGCCCAATGCCTGACGCCGCGCTGATGCGCGGTCGTATGCGAGATCCCTCGCCTCCCCCGATCGTCCTCCGTCGGACACCGCGGCGCACACTATTCACGCCATCGGGTTGACGCAAGTTTCACAATCCATCAAATCTTCAGCGGGGAGGAAGTACATGGCGACTGAATTCATCGTGAAGCTCAGGGACCGACCTGGTTCGCTCGCTGCCGCGGCGCAAGCCCTCGCCGATGGCGGCGTGAACCTCTGGGGCACGTCGGCCTCGACGAGCGCCGGCAAGGGAACCGTGGGGTTCGTCGTGAAGGACAAGGACACCGCGAAGACGCGCCGCGCACTCAAGAAGGCGGGACTGCGCGCGACCGAGCGCAAGGCGGTCGAGGTCCGCATCCAGGACAAGCCCGGGGCCCTCGCGCGCGTGACCTCGAAGCTCGCCAAAGCGAAGGTGAACATCGCGTCCGAGTACGTGCTCGCGCCGGGTCGCGGCGGCGTCACGCTCGCGTTCGGTGTGAAGGACGCGCGCAAGGCGGAGAAGGCCCTCGGCCGAAGGTAGTACTGGCGTACCGGTCCCGAACGTCATCGCGCACGAGTTGAACTGAAGCGAGCCTCCCGACGACACACGTCGGGAGGTCTCGCATGCGGTCTTTCTATCGCTTCGCTACGGAGGTGTCTGGCCTCGCCACGATCGAATACGTGATCGGGGCCGCCGTCATCCTCGGCACCTTGGTCATCGGCGTTTCCGCATGGAACAACGGGCTCGTAACTCGGTTACAGGCGCTCGTCACGCAGTTACAGACCGTCCGATGAGTTACTGGCGCAGCGACGATCGCGGCATGGCGACGCTGGAGACGACTCTCATGTTGGTGATCCTCGTGCCGCTTCTCTTCGCCATTCTCGAGTTCGGCTGGCTGACACAGCGATGGCTCGCTCAAGACGGCGTTGCACTTCAAGCCGCTCGGTACGCGGGCGAGCTCGGCGGGGACAGACCTGAGCTTCGCTCCTACATCCAAGAGCAGTTGCTACTCGTTGGCATCGAACCCGGCCGGGTCATCGTCGAGGTCGAACCCTCCAACATCGCGTGGCGTGAACCGGTCCGCGTGTCGCTGCGCACCGATGAGCTGGTCGCGATCCCATTCCTCTTCACGACCACTGTCGCCGTCCGATCGACCGCGGTCGCGCGCGGTGAGGTCAACCAATGACGCACGATGACGGTGGGACAGCGGCCTTGACAACGATCGTGATGCTGCCGCTTCTGCTCGTGGTCCTCGTCGGCGTGCTTGAGCTGGGTGCGCTGCGGGCAGTCGCACAACGGGCCGGCGCGGCTGCAGACCTCGCGACGATCGTCGCGGTCGGTGATCAGGACCAATTCGAGTTGGCCCAGTCGGGAAAGCTGCGCCTTGCCGCTGACGCTGCCGATGTCGCGCGTGATTACTTCGCCCGTAACCTCTTGGCGACCACGCCAGCCCTCGGCGCGAGCGCAAACGCGATCGCTGCCGCTGCGGATATCGCCAGCTTTCCGACCGCGCCGAGCTTCGATCCCCTCACGGGTGCGCGTTACGACCGTCCGACCCTCCGACTCATCGCGTCGATCCCGGTCAGGACCCCCGGCTTCGCCGCGCTCCTCATGCCTGCCGTTACGACCGTGACCATCCAGTCGGTGAGCTCGCCCCGATGAAGACACGCACCGCGTTGTCACTTAGCGCGGTCCTCCTCCTATCGACCGTCCCGGCGTATGCACGCGAACCGTTGGAGGACGAATTGCCTCCGATACCTGCCCCACCGGTTCCGGATCCGGTCGCGTTCGTGGTGCCAGCCGGCTTGTATTACGTGACAGACACGTACGTCGCTGACGTGGTCGCCACGAGCGATGCGACGACCGTCTACTCGACGACGACGGTGCACGAGTCGACCGGTACCTATGCGCGTGTGATCGACACGGTTGACACGGGAGCGTCCAGCGCTTTCGACGGGATGGCCTTCAATGGGCGCGGCGCGCTCACGAATGGTCAGGCGCTGGCCGGAACGTACTACGAGAACTTCGTTCTGACGGCGGGTGGCTACGTTCCGGTGAGCATCGTGTTCTTTCAAGACGACTCGGAGACCAAGCGTCTGCAGGGCCTCTCGTCCTCGGCCGTCGCTCCGAAGGCCACCGCCTCGCCTGCGCCCGCGGTGACGACCGCGCAGCGACGAGATCAAGTCGCACCGCCGCCTTCGATCGAGCGGAAAGTTCCGATCGAACCGGCCCGTCCCACGATGCGCGCGGGGATCTCTCTTGCCCCCGATGGTCCGACGCTCGCGTCAGCTGAGGTGTTGCGAGGGCGGCTCGTCCAGTTCTGGCCGCGCGTGTTCGCCAATGACGTCGCGGTGCCGATCCGGTCGTGGCGCCTCGTGTCGGCCCAACCCGATCGCATCTCCGCCGCCAGTGGCAGCACGCAGCCACTCGCAGCGCAGTGGATCCGGATGCCAGCGCCAGGTGTCAGGTGGTCGCTGCGGTTCGAGATCTTCTCCGAGGTCGCGCCGACGGAACGGCTCGAGGCCGAGATCTCGGTCACGATGAGATCTCCTGCGCTCGTCGATTGATCGCCCGCCGATCGCTTCTCATCCTCGCGTTGATCGCAGGCTGCATCGCAGGAGGGCTGTATTACGTCGGCGCGCAGCGCGTGGCCATGGTCGTCGCCGCTCGAGATGTCTCTGTGATCCGTCCACTGACTGGGCAGGATCTCGAGGTGCGATCCGTTCCTCCTGACGCTCTGCCGACCGGAGCCGTCTCGAGCGTTGATGACGTGATTGGGCGCGTGCCGATCGCGCCGCTGTGGCAGGGACAGCCGCTTGTGTTCCAGGCGCTCGCGGACGATGCCGCTTCGTTTCACACCGGCCTGACTCTTCGACCGGGCGAACGGGCAGTGGCGATCCCGGTCGTTGCAGTCAGCGCCGTTGGTGGGGCCATTGCGCCCGGAGCGCGGGTCGACGTGCTCGCCGTGCCGCTCATCGGTCGTGCACCGGCGGGTCGCACCGTCGAGCTGCTGGCAGTGGACGCACTCGTGCTCGACGTCCGCACGGAGTCAGGCGCGCCGTATTCGACCCGCCGAGATGATTCCAAGTTCGCCGTCGATCGGATCGGCAGCGTGATCATCGCGATCCCGCCGTCCGAAGAGCTCCGATTCGCTGACCGCATCGCGACGAGCACCTTCGTCCTTGCTTTCAGCTCGGCGCATTGAGCATGGCCACGACCCTCCGGCTTGAGGCGGTCCGGCGCGCCGCGTTCGAATGCCGTCTCGCACGACTCGGAGCGGCCAGACTCACGCGTGCCGCACGCGACACGTACCTGGAGACCGATCGCGGCCTCCCTGAGGTGACCCATGAACTTGCTCTCGCCGGCATCCGAGTTACACACTGCCTCGCAGTCCCAGGCCCCGCACTGGGCTTCCGACCGGCGATCGCGTTCGACCTGACCCCACTCGGCGACGGTCTTCTGGGGATCGATGTCGTCGAGGTTCGGACGGTGCCGCTGAGCGAGGCGAGTGCCGCGCTGATGCGGCGCCGTTTACCGTGGCTGCGGAGCTCGCGTCAGTCCCGCGAGGCATGTCGACGTTTGCTGCGGGACGAGGACGCCGTGCTTGGCTGGCGACGCATCGTGTGGTGCTCTGTAGGTTCGCTTCGAGTGGCACGGACGGGCATCCGGCTCCGCCCGGTCGTATTCGATAGCGACGCCCTGGCCGGGCGCGATCTTCAGTGGACGTACGTCAACAATGCGGCAATCGAACGCTGGGCATTCGCGTGAGTCGTATTCGCGCGTGGCTGGACGCGAGCCCGATCGCGGACCTCGCGATCACATTCATGCGCGAAGCGACGGGTCGGCCAGATCCGATCGAGCCGCTACGGCCCACCCGCCCCGCAGCCCTGGCCCCGGGCCGTCGCGTCGCGTTCTGGTCCCTCGTCGGTGGCGTTGGTGCCAGCACCACGGCGGGCCTGGTCGCACACCGTTCCGCGGCTGGCGGGCGCGCACCACTCCTCGTTGACCTCGACCGTTGGGCGCCATCGCTTGCCCTCCGCGCGCGGATCGAAGCTGCGACGATCGCGGACGCGCTGGTGCAACCTGGCCGTGAGCGTGCGCTCGTTTCGCGCTGGTCGGCGGTTCAGTTCCTGCCCGGATCGCCAGCGCTACGCGGGCGCTTGGATATCGATCGCACGATCGAGGTCATCGATGCGATCGGCGGTGACGCGCCGGTAGTGCTCGATCTGGGCGCTGGGGCCGACAGCTTGGACAGCGGGCTCCTGTCACGCACCGATCGTCTGTGCATCGTCGCCGGCGCACGGGCTTCGCAGCTCCAGGCGGTGTTTTGCGCGCTCGCCCTTGTCCGCGATGTTCCATGTCAGGCGGGTTTAGTCGTCATTGGCGCAGCCGACGATGACGCTGGGCTCATCGCCGAGCGTGCTGGACTGCCTCTGCTCGGCGCGATACCCACGGACGTGTATCTCGCAGAAGATCAATTCGCGACGCGAGCGCCCACGTTGCGAGCGATCGATGCCCTCATCCGAAGGATCGGATGATCGATCCGTCTCTCGTAGCCCGCGTGCGCGCCGAGGTCGCTTCGGGGCTCGATCCGAGCGTGATGCTGACCCTATACGCCGACCCCACGCGACGACGCACCCTCAGGGAGCGCGTGCGTGCCACCGTCGTCGGCGAGCTTTCCGCGGATCAGCTCGAGGCACTCTGCGCCGAGCTCTTCGGGTTTGGTCCTGTTCAGCCGCTCCTCGACGACGACGGCGTGACCGACGTGCTGGTAAATGGACCCAGGCAAGTCTTTGTCGAGCGCGACGGACGTCTCGAGCACGTGGATGTTGTATTTCGCGATGCCGCGGCCGTAAGCGAGCTCGCGCATCGCATCGCGGCGGGAGTTGGGCGCGAGCTCACGATCGAGCGGCCGTATGTTGATGCGCGCATGCGTGACGGCAGTCGTGCCAATGCGGTCATCGCGCCCGTTGGCGGTCCGACGATATCGATCCGCAAGTTCACACGCGTCTCGCTGTCGCTGCGCGGCCCCGCTCCCTCGTGGGAGGCGAGCAACGGGCTCGCCGGGCCGGCCGCCGAGCTGCTATCGCGGGTGGTCGTCGCCCGCGGAAATGTGTTAGTCGCTGGATCGACCGGCGCAGGCAAGAGCACATTCCTTCGATCCCTTGCGGGTGAGATACCCGAGGAAGAACGCCTCGTCGTGATCGAGGACACCAACGAATTGGTGCTTCCGCACGAGCACGTCGTTCACCTGGAATGTGTTCCGGGTCGAGATGGAGGGATCGGTGTTGCCGATCTGGTAGTGAACGCGCTGCGCATGCGGCCGGACCGGATCATCGTCGGGGAGGTCCGCTCGCCGCGCGAGGCCTCGGCGCTGCTTGAGGCGATCTCGACCGGACATGAGGGCTCGCTGACAACGTTGCACGCCGGCTCCACTCTGGGCGCGCTCGATCGGCTCGAGCTTCTCCTTGCCCGGTCGGGTGACGTCGCACCCGACGCGATCTCGCGATTCGTCTCGCGCTCGTTCGACGTCGTCGTTCAGGTCGCGCGCGCGAAGAATGGCGTCCGCCTCGTTCGTGAGATCGCGGCGGTGGAGAACGCCGGACCGGTCGTGGTGTGGCGCTTTGGTGAGACCTCGATCCGGCAGCTGCCGAGCCGTTTGACCGAACGGCTCTCGTGAGTCTCGAGTCTGCCGGCGCGATCGCGACCGCACTGGCCGTGACGTGTCTGGTCATGATCCCGCTCGGATCGTCGCGCATGTGGGAGCCATCGATGACGCATCCGGAGCGACCGATACTGCGCGAAGCGGGTTGGACGAGATCGATGCTCACGTGGGAGTGCGTGCGCGTCACCATGATCATCTGCGGGCTTGCGTTCGCAGGCACGGTGGGCGCCACGCCGCTCGGGCTGATCGGTGCCGTTGTTCCGTCGATCGTCGCCAGGACGCTAGCCGCGCGACGACGGGACGAACGCGCTCGCCAGACTGTCGCGCTGCTACAGATGACCGTCGCAGGACTGAGGTCGGGGGCCGGCCTGACGGAAGCACTGCGTCTCGCTGCCACATCCGGATCAGAGGTCGATTTCGGGCCGTTCGCCGCGGCGTTGCGTTCATTCGACCTTGGCGCACCGCTGGATGCGGCACTTCGCGATGCTCGCGGTCGAACGCGCGACCATCGGCTCATCGTTGGTCTCGATGCGCTCTCGCTCTGTGTGGCCGAGCAACTTCCCGCCTCGCGCTGCGTCACGCTCATCGCGAGCACGATCGACCGGCTGTTGTTCGAGCAGCGCACTGCCGACGACGTGCGTGCTCGTACGTCTGGACTGCGCGCGCAGATCATGTTGCTGGCGGCGATGGTGCCCGGTCTTGCGCTGTATCTGGCTCTGACAGTGCCCGGCATGGCCGAAACTCTTGCAACGCCGCTCGGGCGATTTGTTCTCCTGCCGCTGGCGGCGACCCTCGAGGTGGTCGGTATCTTCGCGAGCAGGCGTGTCGCTGGGGACATCGGGTGAGCCTGATAGGAGCGGCTGCGGCCGGACTCTGCACCATCGTGCTCGTTCTTGCGGCGGCGCCACGTTCAAGTGTTGCCGCTCGTCTCGATTTCCTTCGCCCTTCGGGTGCACCAATGCTCGAGAAGCTCCGCGGTCTTCGGCTCATCGCGCCCGCGACCCTAAGGGCGAGTGGGTTCGGGATCGCGATCGAGCAACTCGTGGCGGCAAAGATCGCGCTCGCGCTCGTCGGAGCGTTGCTCGCCGCGGTCATCTCGTTGTTCCTGCCGATCGGCGTCATCGTCGTGATCGCCGCCGCGTACGCGGGTTTCATCCTGCCCTCGATCGTTGTCCATCGGCAGGCGGACTTGCGTCAGCGCCAGGCCGAAGCAGCCACAGCGTCTTTGGTCGAGTGGGCGCACGCGCTCGTCGTATCCGGACGTCCCGTGGACTCCGCGCTTCTGGCTTTGGCACGTCGAGGAAGTGGTGCGCCGCTTGTCGATGAGGTGCTTGCGCGAGTCGTCGAGCTGTACACGCTCGGAGCGCCGCTGCATGTTTCTCTCATGCGTGAGGGTAAGGACGCTGAACTCACGTCTCTCGTGAAGCTCGCGGAGCGCCTGGAGCGCGCCCGCGAGCTCGGCGCGGGCTCCGTGAGCGTCCTCGAGGACCTGCGCGAGGAAATGCGGAGCGCCGCTCGGGAGCGCCTGGTCCAATCAGCTGCCCAGGTCGAGGGGAAGATGACATTGATCCTCACCCTCTGTTACCTGCCGGCGCTCGCGCTTCTCGTCGTCATACCGCTGTTCGTTACGCTCCTGGCTGGTCTGTTCGGCTGAGGCCGGGCGTGCGTACACTGTCTAGGAGTAAGAAGCGCGCCGGGGAGCGCGCAGGGAAGTGACGAATGCCGTTCAACCTAGGGGGCCCGGAGCTTGTCTTCGTTCTCGTCATCGTGCTCATCGTGTTCGGAGCAGGGAAGCTCCCGGACGTTCTCGGTCAGCTTGGCAAGGGCGTGAAGACGTTCCGCGAAGAGGCCAACAGCTCCGAGAAGCCCGCGGCAGCCAGCACCGCGACCGCCGCCGACAAGCCGAAGACGAACTAGGCAGTCACCTTCGCGCGCAGCGCGGTCATGCGGCGGTGACGCTCGAGATCGCAGTGTGCGCGCGCCTGCCACTCATCGGGATCGTCATCGCGGCAGTCGTACGTCCGACAGTGCTCGGGACGTGAGTCATAGACCGTGCAGCCCAGATGCTTTTTGTCGAATGCCTGACACTCGAGCATCGGCTGCCGCCCCTCATCTTGTTGGTACCACCCGACGACTTTCACGTCCGTTCCCGCTTCGAGGTAGATCGGCCGCGCGTCCTTCAGCGTGAACCAACCGGACTCGTCCTCCATGAATTGGCGACGACAACAGGGCGCTTCGCAGTTCTCGCAATCGGGATAGCTCGCGGGCGGCATGTGACTCTCCCCTGTGCCAGACTGGCGCTCCCTTCATGGTAGGCACGTTGCTCGAGGCGACCGTCAAGACGTTTCTCGATGACCGTTTCGCCCTCGAGCCGGTCGCCGCGACCGTCATGGGCAACCACTCGCACGACCATCGCCTTGGCGATCTCACCGCCGACGGCTTCGCGGCGCGCAACGCGTTCACCGAGGACTGGCTGAAGCGCTTCGTCGGCATGGGGGAGGAGAGCCTCGACCCCTACCAGCGCGTCGATCGCAACCTGGTGCTCTCCGAGCTGCGCGGCGAGCACGCGCTGCAGCCCTTTGAGCGCTGGCGCCGGCAGCCGTCGCTCTACTCCGACCTCATCACGCGCGGCGCGTACTACACGCTCCTGCGCGCATGGAGCTCAGCTGAGGACCGGCTGGCGATGCTGGCCGAGCGTCTCGCGGAAGCACCCGCCGCGCTCGATGCGGCGCGCGCGAACCTTGACCCATCAAAGGTGCCGCCGGAGTGGATCGCGATCGCCGAGCGCACCGCGCCGGCGGGCGCCGCGTTCCTGCGCGACGAGCTGCCGAAAGCTCTGCCCGACACTCCGCTCGGTCGCGCGGTCGGTCTCTCGCTCCTCCCCGCCGCGAAGGCCGCGGCCGACGCGCTCGATCGCTATGTCGCGTGGCTGCGCGCGGACCTGCTGCCGAAGGCGCGCGGCACGTTCGCGATCGGGCGCGAGGCGTTCGAGGCGCTGCTGAAGGAGAAGGAGCTGCTCGACCACGACGCGTCGAGCCTGCGCGCGTTCGGCGAGGAGTTGTTCCGCGAGACCGAGGCGAAGATCGCCGACGCGGCGCGTGCTCTCGGCGACGACGACTGGCGCGACTCTGTCGCGCGACTGCGCAAGGACCATCCCGATGCTGACCAACTCGTCGACACGTACCGCATCGAGATGGAACGTTCGCGCGAGGCCGTTCGCCTCTCGTCGATCGCCTCGATCCCGTACGGCGAGGATCTCGTGGTCGAGACGATGCCGGACTTCCAGCGGACGACCTACCCGTACGCGGCGTATGTCGCGGCGGCACCGTTCGAGGCGAACCGCCGTGGCCGGTTCTGGGTAACGCTGCCGATGGCCGAGGACGACGAGCGCACCCGCCGCGAGCGCCTCGAGGGCCATCCGCGCGCGGGTATCCCTGTCATCGCCTGCCACGAGGGCTATCCCGGACACCACCTGCAGCTCACGTACGCGGCGGACAACTCGTCGCTCGCGCGCAAGGCGCTGCGCAGCAACCTGATGGTCGAGGGCTGGGGGCTTTACGTCGAGGAGCTCATGACCGAGATCGGCTTCCTTGATTCGCCTGAGACACGGCTCCTGCGTCTCAAGGATCTCCTGTGGCGCGCCGCGCGCGTTGTCGTCGACGTCGGCCTCTCGACGGGCGAGATGACGTTCGACGAGGCCGTGGCGTACATGGTCGAGCGGCCCAAGCTCGAGCCGCCGAACGCGATCGCCGAGGTGCGTCGCTACACGCTCACGCCGACGCAGCCGTCGTCATACGCGCTCGGACGCGCGGCGATCCTCGAGTTGCGAGAGAAGGCGCGCTGGAAGGGGTGGGGGATGCGCTTCTTCCACGACAAGATCCTTGGCGCGGGCTCGCTGCCGCCGGCGCTGCTCGCGAAGGACACTGACCTCGCGTGACCCGGCCGATGCGCTTCGCGACGCAGGCCGGCGGCGCGCCGAGCGGGCAGGAGTGGATCGACCGCGCGAAACGGCTCGAGACGCTTGGGTACGACACGCTCGCGATGCCCGACCACATGATCGGCGGCGCGTGGGCGGCGATGCCGGCGCTCGCGGTCGCGGCGACGGTGACGCAGAAGTTGCGTGTCGGCACGCTCGTTATCGACAACGACTTCCGCAACCCGACCGTGTTCGCGCGCGAGTGCGCCGCGGTCGACGTGCTCACGAACGGCCGCCTCGAGATCGGGATCGGCGCGGGCTGGCTCGACCGCGATTACCAGAGCACCGGCATCCCATTCGACCGCGGCCGCGTGCGCGTCGCGCGTCTCGCCGAGGCGGTGGCGCTGATGAAGCGACTCTTCACCGAGGAGCAGGTCACGTACGTCGGCGAGTACTACAACGTCGAGAAGGCCGAGTGCCGGCCGAAGACGGTGCAGCAGCCGCATCCGCCGTTCCTCATCGCGGGCGGCGGCCCCGACATCCTCGCGCTCGCCGGACGCGAAGCGAACATCGTCGCGATCGTGCCGTCGGGCATCACGGGCTCGGGGCAGATCCCGCCGGAGAAGTTCCGGCTCGAGACGATGCGCGATCAGATCGGCATGGTGCGTGACGCCGCGGGCGCGCGCTTCGGCGAGATCGAGCTCTCGATGTTCCTCGACTGCACGCTCACCGACGACCGCGAGAAGACGGTCGCCGAGCTCGCGGAGAAGGGGAAGGTCGAGCCGGATACAGTGCGCAACAACGCGTACCGCGGGATCGGCACGCTCCAGGAGATCCGCGACCACGTCGTGCGCGTGCGCGACGCGATCGGGATCACGTACTTCTGCCTGCGCGGTCCGGACGTGGAGAAGCTCGGTCCGATCTGTGAGGAACTCACGGGGAAGTAGCGTCGCTACGTGCGCTTCGTGCGACTCCGTGGCTTGGCGGTCTTCGTAACCTTCACCTTCGTCGTTACCTCAGCGGTCGGATCGAGCATGAACGCGGCTTCTGGTTCGCCCGCGAGTAGCGGACGCAGCTGTCGCAATACCTGTGGTCCGAGGCGCTTGGCGCGGCGCCAGAGGAGATCCGGGCTGTCGGGCTTCGCTGCGAGCTCGTCCCACTGCACGCCGGTGTGCGTCTCGCGCAGTGATGCACTGAGGTCATCTGCGGCGGCGCGCATCGCAGCGAGACTCTCATCGAGGCGGGTGATGTCTTTGGGATCGTCGAGGACCTGCTTCTTGGGAAGCCGGGTGAGGAGGTAGACGAGCTGCGCCTGCTCTAGGAGGGTGAGGAGTGTCTTCTTGTCGCGGGCGGAGACGGCCATGGCGCTGAGAAGATTACGGCTCTTCCCAGGGCACGAGGCCGATCTTGCGTCCGATTGCGAGAGCGGGGTCGTTCGGGTCGAGGTACGCACCCGTGATCGCCCGACCAGAAACGTCGTTGCTGTTGATGTCCGTGATCTCGAAGACGGCGTAGCCGAGCACGTCGGCGTATTGCGTCGCGCCACCGGACACGAGGGCGACGTCAAGGGTCACCTGGAGCAGATGCGTGACGCGCTTGTTGGTCACGTCGTCGAGGCCCGTCACGCGGACCCAACCCTTGTACACCTCACCGGTGCGCGCGAGGAACGTCTGCACGTTCATCGTGTGGTTCTCACCCGGGTCGACGTTGGCCACGCTCGACGTCGCGAAGTTCCCGTCGATCCCGCAGAAGAGCTGTTCGGGGGGAAGGATGCTCGGGTCAGTCGTGGTCGGGCACTTCGCCCAAGAGAGCGTCAGGAGGTTGCTACCCGTCCACTTCGTGGCACCCGAGACGGCCGTCGTCGGCCGGACCACATAGTCGGCCTGTAGCCCGGGGCTGGCGATCGAGGCGTACGAGTCGGAGGACGTGAGGCTGAAGTCCCTGGCCTGGCCACCGACGTTGACGTTCACGAGTGCCTCGTGGACGCGGGAGGTGTACGGAGCACTCGACGTACCACGCACCCAGGCTTGATAGATGCCCTTGTCACAGCCAGACGTAGTGATCGTGTTCCAGACCTGGGTGTAGGTCGATTGGTTCGGCAGGGTCGGGTTCGCAGAGAAGGGAGTCGCGCTCAGCGTCGCGCAGGGCCCGCTGGCAGTGAGGAATGGGTTCGTCGCGGTACCGGCGTCGTCGGTCATCGTGCCGTCGTCCGGGATGAGACTCGTCGTGACGACCGCGCCGCTCGCGGCGAACTGCGGCGAGAAGGTGTAGACGATCGATGACGTCGCGTTGCCGCTGAGCGGCAGGTTGAGCGTGCCGCTGGCCATGGTGAAGTCCGGCACCGTCTTGACCAGACCGTCGTACAGCTGGAGCAGCAGCTTGTCGCCGACGTTGAAGCGACTCTCGTAGTCATCGACGAAGAGACCCGAGCTCGCGCCGTTGATCACCGCGATCTGCGCGCAGGGCAGGAAGTTCCCGGTCTCCACGACGCAGATCTCGGGACCCGGATACCCCGGCTCGAGGATCCAGTTGGCCTCGAGGTCCTTGAGCGTGTTGACGCCAGAGGTGATGGGCACCTGGTTGTACCCGATGCCGATGGAGGTCTGCTCGTGGAAGAGGTTGCCGCTGCCGTCGGTGTTCGTGAAGTCGCGGATGTCGAGCGCGATGTATCCGCGGAACGACGAGTCGTTCGTCGCTTTCGCGGCCTGCCCGAAGAGCACGAACTCGCGACCCTTGGTAACGCCGTCATACATCGCAATGTCGCAACCCGATGCGTTGGTGGTTGTGCAGTTGTAGTCCCGACCCTCGGCCATGATGTGGTCGATGAAGTTGTTCACGTTTCCGTTGCCCGGTCCGGGCTGGTTCGCCCAACGCTGCACCACGCTCGGATAGAAGCCGGCCCGGCTCTTCGCGTATCCCATCGTCGTCATCTTGATCGTGTTCAGCGAGGGGCTCACGATCTTGATGAGGAACGTCGGAACGTCGACCGTGATCGCCACGCGGCAGCCGCGCCCGTTCGTGGTGACCGGCTTAATGCCGCTGATGAGGTTGTGGTCCGCGACAGTCGGGTCGTAGACCTCACTGCCAAGTGCGGCGTACGTCACCGCGATGCCGAGAGGGTTCCTCAACAGGTTGCGCTGCTGCAGCACGGCGTCTGCTGCGTTCCACGCGTCAGCGACGACCCCGCCCTGCGCGTACTTGTAGGCGCACGCGAGCGCTGCGGAGTCGACGGCGTCCTGGATGTAGCGGCGCTCCGAGTAGAAGCGGCCGACGTCGATGCCCAGGGCGGCGAAGCCCATGAGCACGGTGAACATGAGGGCAACGAGAACGACGGTCTGTCCGGCGTCATCGCGCGCGAAACGGATCTTCCTCATCCCTGTGCCGATGGTAACGAGCGGGGTGCGTGGCGAGCGAGGCGCGCAGGACGGGTCGATACGACGCAGAAACTTCCCTGTCATGGCGTGAACTCTCGGGCACGCGTGATCGCGGCACAACCCACTCTGAGGTAGGGCGTTAGTACTGCCCCGAAAGAGGGAGACCCCTCGCTCCCATATACGCGCGTATGCCTGCCACCTACAAATCATCCACTGCACGCTGAATCAGGCTGAATCCTGAAATCGTGCGGTGAGGTGGAATAAGGATGCGCCGCACTATTCGGGTCTTCATACCCAGCGTTGCACTCATCTTCTCGATCATCGCCGCGGCCGGTCTCGCCAACGGTTTCGTTGGTCAGACGGCGCGGGTTTCTGTCACCTCCGCCGGGGTTGCGGCCAACGGGCCGATCTCAGCGGGCGTGCTCTCCGCAGACGGCCGCTACGTCGTGTTCGCGTCGGCCGCATCGAATCTCGGCGCCGGTCAGCACGTGTATCGCCACGACCGGTTGACGCACGCGACCGTACAGGTCGACCTCACACCGACCGGTGCGTCAAGCACCGGGCCGAGCTTCGGCCCGACCCTCTCCGCTGACGGCCGCTACGTGGCATTCACGTCAGCTGCGGCGGACCTGGTCGCGACGGACGCGAACCTTCTGCAGGACGTCTTCGTCCGCGACATGCAGAGCCTCTCGACGCGCCTGGTCAGCGCGAACGCCGCTGGCGTCGCCGGCGACCGGCTGAGTGCACTTAGCGGAGCGCCTGGCGCGCATGAGATCTCCGACGACGGCCGTTACGTCGTCTTCCTTTCGACCGCGACGAACCTCATGGGAGATGCCGTCAATGCATTCCAGCAGGTCTATGTGAAGGACATGACCGCCGGCACCGTCGTGCGCGCGTCGGTCAATAACGCCACGCCCGCCGAGATGGCCAACGGCTTGGCCACGACGCCCGTGATCTCCGGCAACGGTCAGGTCGTCGCCTTTGGTGCGGGCGCGCCGAACTTTGGCGCGCAGACCTCGCTGGTCTACACGCGCGACCTGGTCGCGGGCGTGACAAACCTCGAAACTCCTGGTGCGGGCACCCTTACCTCGACCGTCCCCGCACTCTCCTTCGATGGTCATTACCTCGCATTCGTGACCGCGGCCCAGCTCGATAGGGCTGACGCCGACCTCAATCCCGACGTGTTCCTCCGCGACCGTGTCGCGGGCACCACCGTGCTCGTGTCCGCTTCACCGAATCTCTTCGGCGGCGTGCCGACCGGCGCGCCATCGATCTCGAATGACGGCCGCTGGGTCGCGTACCAGTCGCTGGACGACATGCTCGTCACCGGTGACCTCGGCAGTCTCACCGACGTGTTCCTCTGGGACAGCGTCACGAACACGACAACGCTCGTCTCGCGCAACGACGCCGGCGAGCAGGCGACCGGCACCGTCCGCGTGACGGCCAGCACGGCCCCGTCACTTTCGGGCGACGGCACTCTGGTCCTCTTCATGTCGAACGCGGCGAACCTTGCTGCCCCGGCCACGACGACCGGACAGCTCTATGTCCGCAACCTCCTGTCGAACCAGGCACCGGTCCTCCGGGCGTTCGATCGGGACTACCCGCTCTTCGAGAGCCAGCCGATGCGTCTGACCTGGGAGTTCAGCGACCCCGACTCGTCACGCTGGACCGCGACGGTCAACTACGGCGACCGCTCGGGCACGCAGTCTCTCGACCTCAACGCGGACAAGACGTTCTTCCTGGAGCACCTCTGGACGCCCGGCTCCTACGACGTGACCGTTGAGGTCACCGATGACGCCGGCGCGACCGGCAGCCTCGTGATCCATGTAGTGGTCAGCAACGTCGCCCCGACGGTGGGTCTGCTCGCCACGATGGATCTCGCCTTCACGCGCACGCTCGATACGGCCGGCACGTTCACCGATCCCGGATCGCGCGGCGAGACCTACACGGCGTTCGTCAACTATGGCGACGGCACGGGCACGCAGGAGCTTCGGATCGGCCCGTATGACGCGTCGCCGCTTGTTGGTGGCTCGTTCACGCTTCACCACACGTACGCCGCAGCCGGCCGCTACACCGTGACCGTCGCGGTCACGGACAGCAACGGCGGCTCGACGAGGGCGAACATGCTCGTCAACGTCGGCGGCTACAGCTACGAGTGGTTCGACCCGCTCGGCGACACATTCGTCGTCGGCCGCAACCTGCCGGTGAAGTTCACCGTGCGTGGCCCGAGCGGCGAGTTCGTTCTCGATCGGACCGTTGTCGTGGACGTTGTGGACGCGAACGGCAACGTCATGGCCGGCCCATACACCTTCGGCGACCAGCCGAGCCGCTCGGTCACGTGGAGCGGCGACTCCTACCACGTGAATGTCGACACGAGGAGCCTTGGATCAGGTACGTATCTGCTCCGGGTGACCTTCTCCTCGTCGACCCTCACCGGCGAGTTCACGCTCGCGACGAACGGCACGGGAGGCGCGTCGACCTCGACGCGGTCACGCCTCCGCTAACCAGCTGAGGTACTGCCCCCACCGGGGGAGCAACATGGGGGATCGTCTGTGAAGGCGATCCCCCTGTTAATTAGCGACCATGAAGACGAAACGCGCCCACACATTCACCATGGCGGTCCTCGCAACTAGCCTTGCGTTCTCCAACCTCGCCGGAGCATTCGACGCGGCTGCGACGCATCCCCGCACCACGCGCGAGTCCGTGAGCTCCACGGGCGCACCCGCGGTCGGCACCGTGCAGACCGGATCTCTCTCGGCGAATGGCCGCTTTGTCGTCTTCAGCTCCACCGCAACGAACCTCACCGGCGTGGGTGGCATGCACGTGTACCGCCACGACCGTGTGACCGGCGCCACCGCGCTCGTGACCGTCTCGAAGACGGGCACTCCGAGCATCGCTGGCGGCTTCGCACCCTCGGTCTCCGCTGACGGCCGGTTCGTCGCCTTCGCGTCGACCGGAAGCGACTTCGTCGATGGGGACACGAATGGGACCCTCGACATCTTCCTCCGTGACATGAACAACGGAACGACCGCGATCGTCAGCGCCTCGCAGACCGGCGCGCCGGCCGATCTCGGCGCGATCGTGAACAACGTCCCCGGCAAGCGTGAGATCTCCGACGACGGCCGCTACGTCGCCTTCACCTCGAGCGCGACGAACCTCGTCCCGACACCGAACAACGGCAAATCGCAGGTCTACGTGAAGGACATGGCGACCGGCCTTGTCACGCGCGCGTCGGTCGATGGCTCGAACGCCGCCGGCAATGACGCGAGCTCGGGGGCTGCGCTCTCCGGCAACGGCCGGGTCGTGGCCTTCCTCTCGCTGGCCGCGAACTTCTCGTCGCTCTCGACCTCGCACACGACGCAGCTCTTCGTTCGCGATCTCGACGCCGGCTCGACGACGCTCGAGTCCGTGACGACGGCGGGCGCGCCAGTGCTGTCACAGCCCGTCTCGGCACCGGCCCTGTCATTCGATGGGCACTTCGTCGTGTTCGAGTCGCGCGCTCAGCTCGAGCCGCGCGACCGCGACGTCAACACCTTCGACGTGTTCCTGCGCGACCGCGCGCTTCACACCACGGTCCTCGCGTCGCTGTCACCGAACGTGGCCGGCGGCGCGGACAGCCGGGCACCGTCGATCTCGGCCGACGGCCGCTGGGTCGGATTCCAGTCGATCGACAACATGCTCGCGTCGGGTGACGCGAACGGCATGATCGACGTCTTCCTGTACGACCGATCGACCGAAGCGGTCACGCTCGTCTCGGTAAACGATGCCGGCCAGCAGGCGAATGCGCCGAGCACCAGCGCGTCCGTATCGTCCGATGGTCGTTTCGTGGTCCTGCAAACGACCGCGTCGAACCTCGTGACCTCACCGACGAGCACCGGCGCGCAGCTGTACGTGCGCGACATGCGGACAAACGAAGCGCCGGTGGTCACGCTCGGTCCCGATGCGGATCTGGACGAGGGCGTACGCCTCTCGCGTCTCGCGAGCTTCAGCGACCAGGACGCCTCGACCTCGTGGTCGGCGACCGTGAACTACGGCGATGGCTCCGCCACGGCCGCGCTCGCGCTCGCCGCTGACAAGACGTTCACCCTCGATCACCTCTTTGAGCCGGGCAGCTACGTCGTGAGCGTCGTCGTGACCGATGACGCGGGTGCGGCCGGCACCGGCTCGTTCCGCGTGACCGTGACCAACCTCGCGCCAACGGTGAATCTCGGCGGCGCCGTCGAGCTCACGTTCGACCCGACGCTCCACCAGTCCGGCACCTTCAGCGACCCAGGCACGACCGAGACCTACTACGCCACCGTCGATTACGGCGACGGCTCCGGTGGCCGCGCACTCGCGCTCACGGGCAATTCCTTCCTGCTCGACCACGTGTACGGCACGGCCGGCACGTACACGGTCTCCGTGACCGTGACGGACAGCGAGGGCGGCAGCGGCACAGGCACGCTTGCGGTCACCGTTCGCAGGTACACCTTCCAGTGGCACGAGCCCGTCGAGAGCTCGTTCACGGTCGGCCGGCTCCTGCCGGTCAAGTTCTCGGTGCTTCGCGGCGACGGCGCGCCGGTCCTCGACTCCACGGTCCGCGTCGACGTGCTCGACGCCTCAGGCGCGGTGGTCGTCGGCTACATCTACGGTGCCAGCCCGAGCGGATCGGTGGTCTGGAGCGGCAGCGACTATCACGTGAACGTCGACACGCGCGGCTTCGCTCCGGGCGACTACACGCTCCGCGTGAGCTTCTCGTCGCCGACCCTGACGGGTTCGTTCACGAAGCAGGCGACGGTCACCGGAGACGCCTCGACGACGTCGAACGGTGGCAAAGACAAGAACGACAAGTCAGAGAAGGCCGCCGACAAGGCCGACAAAGCCGCGGACAAGGCCGACAAGAAGTAATAGCTAGGCGCTCAGGGCCGGCGCTCTCGTCTTCGAGAGCACGGCCCTCGCGATCTCGAGCGCGGCGTCCACATCCGCCTTGGTCACGTCGTTGTGCGTGACCGCGCGCAGCCGCGGCGAGTTACCCAGATAGCGCGAGAACCGCAGACCCTGCTCCGCGCACGCCTTCTGGAACGCGCCCACGTCCATCGACGCTGACTCGATCTCGAACGACACGATGTTCGTGACCACCTTCGCGGGATCGACCTTCACACCGTCGATCTGCGCGAGGCCTTGCGCGAGCGCCTTGGCGTTGCGATGGTCTTCCTTGAGTCTGTCGCGCATCTCCTCGAGCGCGACGAGCGCCGCCGCAGCGATCACGCCGGCCTGCCGCATCGCGCCGCCGAGCAGCTTGCGCACGCGGCGTGCCTTCGCGATGGTCTCCGCGTCGCCGCAGACGATCGAGCCGACCGGGGCAGCGAGGCCCTTGGAGAAGCAGAACTGGACCGTGTCGACGCCCTGCGTGAGCGTCTTCGCGTCGACGGCGAGCGCCGCGGCCGCGTTGAAGATCCGGGCGCCGTCGAGATGCACGCGGAGCCCGCGCTCGTGCGCGAAGTCGCCGATCGCATTCGTCTGAGCGGCGGTGATCACCGTCCCACCACAGTTGTTGTGCGAGTTCTCGATGCAGATCAGCGCGGTGTGCGCGTGCATGCCCTGCGGCCGGACGGCGGTCTTGATGTCGTCGAGCGAGGGGAGTCCATCGCGGTTCGGCACCAGGCGCGGCACGATGCCACCGAGGACGAACGCCGCATCCATCTCGTTCTGATAGATGTGCGCGAGGTCGCCGAGGATCACCTCGTCCCCGCGCTGCGTCTGCGAGAGGACACCGCAGAGGTTGCCCATCATCCCGCTCGCGACATAGAGGCCGGCCTCTTTGCCAACGGCCTCGGCCGCGCGCTTCTCGAGCTTGTTGACAGTCGGGTCCTCGCCGTACTGGTCGTCCCCGACCTCGGCTTCGGCCATTGCGCGGCGCATCGCCGGCGTCGGCTTCGTGAACGTGTCGCTGCGGAACTCGAGGATCTTCATAGGGCGAGCGCCTCCTTGATGCGAACGACCGCCGCCACGAGGAGCGGCGCGACGAGGATCGCGGGCAGGTAATCCGCGACCTTCACATCACGGATGCTCAACAGTTTCAGGCCGACGCCGATGATGAGCAAGCCGCCGACAGCGCTCATCTCGCGCAGCTGGAGCTCCGACAGCAGTCCCGCAAAGATTGATGCGCCGAGGGCCAGGCCGCCCTGATAGAGAAGGATCACCGGGATCGTGAGGAGCACGCCCCAGCCCAGAGTCGCCGCGAGCGCGATGGACGTGAACCCGTCCAGAACGCTCTTGATCGCCAGCAGGCTGGCATCGCCGGTGAGCCCGTTCTGGATCGAGCCGAGGAAGGTGAGCGGGCCGACGCAGAACACGATCGACGCCGTGACGAAGGCCTCAGCGACAGTCCCGCCGCCTCCGCGCGCGGCGACACGACGCTGCAGTGCCGCCCCGAGCTCGTTGAGCCGACGGTCAACGCCCCATAGCGAACCGATGACGCCGCCGATCACGATGCTGCCGAGCATGTACAGGAGGTTCGAGGTGTCGATCGCGAACTTCGTGCCCATGGCCAGGGTGAACAGCCCGACCGCGTTGACGGCGTTCTCGCGGAGGCGCTCGGAGAGCCGGTCGCCGAGGACCGTGCCGAGCAAGCCGCCAACGAGGACGGTGAGCGCGTTGAGAAGCGTCCCCGAGAGCGCCGACAAGGCCGCCTAGTATGCGAGGCCCATGCAGCCGTCCGAGCAGATCCGTTTCTGGGCCCATGAGCTCGCGGCGATGGCGCGCACCGGACTGGAGTTCGCGACGAACGACTACGACCGCGATCGCTTTCAGCGCATGCTCACGATCGGTGGCGACATGGCAGCGATGACGATCGACGCCGAGTTCACGCCGGAGCGGCCCTACCTCGCCGACGTCGGCATCGCGAGCCCGAAGGTCGGGTGCTCGGTCGCGGCGTTCGACGACGTCGGCCGCGTCATCCTCATCAAGCGCGCCGACAACGGGCGCTGGGCATTGCCGGGCGGTTACGCCGAGGTCGGATCCCCGCCGTCGGTGAACGCGCTGCGCGAGCTCCACGAGGAAACGGGGTTCCACGCCGAGCTCGAGCGGTTGATCGGCGTCTACGACAACAAGAGCCTCGGCGGGATCTCGCCGTACCAGTTCTATATCTGCTGCTTCCGCGCACGGATCACTGGCGGCGAGGCGACGCCGTCGGTCGAGACGCCGGAGGTGGTGCTCGCTGACCCTGCATCGTTACCCGAGAACATGTCGCTGCTCCAGCGCACCATGCTCGCCGACTCGCTGAGACGCGATGCGCCCGCGGTGTACCAGTGACGAAGATCGTGGTCTGGTCGGGATTCGGTGGCATGGCTCAGGAGCTCCCGAAGGTGCTGACCGAAGACCACGTCGCTGTCCCGAAGGACGAGTCGGAGCTAGCGACCGCGATTGACGCGGAGGTCGGGATCGGCACGAATAATGGCACGCGCGTCCGAAAGCTCTTCGACGCCGCGCCGAAGCTGCGTTGGTACCACTCCGTGGGCGCTGGGGTGGAGGACCTCGTCGGCGTGCCCGAGTTCCGCACCCGTGGCATCACGCTCACGAACAACAGCGGCTCGTACGACATCCAGATCGCCGAGCACGCGATCGCATTCATGCTCGCCGGCGCCAAGCGTCTGCACGTCTATCGCGATCAGCAGTCGGAGCGAAACTGGAAGGACCATCGGCAGGACGAGATCCGCGGCGCGACGCTCGTCGTATACGGCCTGGGCAGCATCGGCGCGGAGATCGCACGTCTTGGAGCGGCGCTCGGCATGCGCGTGATCGGCGTGCGTCGACGCGTCGAGCCGGCACCCGGTGTCGAACGCATCGTGCAACCGGAGATGCTCGCGGAGGTGGCGGCGGAGGCCGACTATCTCGCGGTCGCCGCGCCGCTCACCGCGGCGACGCGTGGCGCGGTGTCGCGCGATGTCATCGGCCGCATGAAGAAGACGGCGTGGATCGTGAACATCGCGCGTGGTGCCATCGTGGACGAGGCCGCGCTCGTCGACGCGCTGCGTGAGGGAAAGCTCGGTGGCGCGGGCTTGGATGCGTTCACCACCGAGCCGCTCCCGGCGGATCACCCGCTCTGGACGCTGGAGAACGTGATCATCAGCCCGCATTCGTCCAACTCCTCGCCGCACGTGCGGGAGCGGACGCTCGCGCTCTTCAAGGAGAACCTGCGGCGCTTCAAGTCCGGCGCGGAGCTGCTGAACCGCGTCGACCTCGAGGCGGGGTACTGATGCGCACGGCGCGTGTGACGCTCGCCGCGCGTACCGCGGGCTTCACCGAGTCCGTGATCCGCGAGATGACGCGGCGGAGTGCGATCCATGGTGGGATAAACCTCGCGCAGGGCTTCCCGAACTTCGCGGCGCCGCAGGCGATCAAGGACGCAGCCAAGCGCGCGATCGACGCGGATATCAACCAGTACGCGATCACCTGGGGGGCGAAGTCGCTGCGCGACGCGCTGTCGCGCACCTACAGCGAGCTTTATGGAATGACCGTTGATCCCGAGACGATGCTCACCGTCACGTGCGGCGCGACCGAAGCGATGATCTCGACGCTTCTCGCCCTCGTCGATCCCGGCGACGAGGTCATCGTGCTCGAGCCGTTCTACGAGAACTACGGGCCGGACGCCGACATCGCCGGCGCGCGCCCGGTGTACGTCCCGCTGCGGCCGCCGGAGAACGTGTTCGATCGCGACGAGGTGCGGAAGGCATTCGGACCGCGGACGAAGGCGATCATCGTGAACACGCCGAACAATCCGACAGGCCGCGTGTTCACGCGCGACGAGCTCACCTTCATCGCGTCGCTCTGCATCGAGCACGACGTCGTCGCGGTGACCGACGAGATCTACGAACACATCCGCTATGAGGGCGAGCACATCCCGATGGCGACGCTACCCGGAATGGCGGAGCGCACCGTGACGATCTCGGGCGCGAGCAAGACGTTCTCGGTCACGGGCTGGCGCGTCGGCTGGATCGTCGCGCCGCCGGAGCTCACCGCAGGGATCCGCAAGGTGCACGACTTCGTGACCGTCGGCGCGCCGGCGCCGCTCCAGGAGGCGGTCGCCGCCGGGCTCGCGCTGGGCCGTCCGTATTACGACACGCTGAGCGCCGAGTACCGCAAGCGACGCGATCTCCTCGTGCCGGCGCTCGAAGCGGCCGGGTTCGCGCCGCGCAAACCGGAGGGCGCGTACTACGTGCTCTGCGACATCACACCGTTCGACTTCGACGACGACACCGCGTTCGCCCATTGGCTCGTGTCAGAGGTCGGCGTGGCCGGGGTGCCCGGCTCCTCCTTTTATTCGGAGCCCGCGCTCGGAAAGCACCTCATCCGCTTCACGTTCTGCAAGACGCACGACGTGCTCGCCGCCGCAGCGGAGCGCCTGATGCGCACACGGGAGCTCGCGGCGAAACGGCGGTAGCGTCGAGTGCGACTCACCCGTCGCGTCTCTGTCCCGTTCGTCGTTCTCTCCGCGACGGCGATCGTCGTCGTCGCGCTGGTCGTCGTTGGCGTTCTTGGTGCGCGCCGGCCTGCGATCGTCGAGCCGACGGCGACGCCGCTCGTCGCGTCCGCCTCACCTCGCACGGCGGTTCCCGCGCCAACGCCTCCTGCCGCGAGAGTCCTGAACGACCGCTTCGGTTTCGTCTGGGCACCCCAGAGGGGATCGTCCCCCGCGAACGTCCAGCCCGAGATGGGTCAGGGCGGATTCGAGCTCACCACGCAGCCGTGGCGGTTCTCGGCGTGCGGCTGCGCAGCCTCGCCCGACGGGGCGCGCATTGCGTATTGGGCAGGGAGCACGCCGGGCGCGATCGAGCTGCGTGTCGTGGATGTGGCTCGAGGCGGGCCGGGCACCGCGATCTACAAACCGCCGACCGACCAACGGTGGGCGGCGCTCGCATGGTCCAACGATGGAGGCGGGATCCTCTTTGCACTCGAGGGCTGGCCGACGCTGGGAGGTCCGGTCGGCCCAGTGACCAACACAGCGCTTCTGGTGATCGAGGTGACCGGCGGCGCCGCCAGGACGCTCGCGACCGGTGACAGCTCGTACGTCCCACTCGGCTGGGATCGCACGGCCGGTGTCGCGGCCGCGGGTCTCTCTGGCGACGGCGGATACATGACTGCGTATCTCACGGCGCGGACCAACGGTGACCCTGCTCCGCGGCGGACGGCAATGCCCGAATCGATCCTCATGGGCTCAGTGCGGGTGTCCGCCGATCAGCGGTACGTCCTTGGCATGTTCTTCGTGGGTTTCGCGGGTCAGGCCGGTACGTTGCGGTGGTGGAGGCTCGCCGACCCCAGCGTGATGTTCACCGGCCCAAAGCTTGAGGTCCAGCCGGCCTGGCGGCCGCTATCGAACCAGATCGCTTGGGTCGCGAACGACACGCTGCAACTCGTGGATCCCGAGGGTGTGATGTTGAACTACGGCGTCACGCTTCCGCCTGGCAACTACCTCACTGTGGCGTTCCGGGTGGATGGGTCGGCGGTCGCGACAACGTCCGGTTCGTCGTATGTGCTGGTGGACATCGGATCAGGCAGCAGCGCGACGCTCGCCCCGTCCGGATTCATCGTCGGATCGGTCCGCTTTCCTTCAGGTGGTTCAGCGATCCAGCCCTCGAGTCCCGAAGGTACGCCACCACCACTCAATGCGCGTGAGGTGAAGGTGATCAACGCGCTCGCGAAGCTCGGGATCACCGGAAACCGTGCGCAGCTTCCTTACCAGGGAGCCAATATTTGGGCTGACTTTGGGGCGGGACGTCGCTTTTTTGTCAACGCGTACCCGCTTGGAGTCGCCGATCGCAACTACACCGTCCTGGACCAACGCCAAGTTGCGGGGATCACCGTCCAGCACGTGCAGCGTCAGAGCGGCACGATCAGCAGCCGATTCGAGTGCTCCGGTGACGAATACTGGGTCGACGGCGCCGACCCGCCCGGCTTTCAGAACATCGATGTGTTCGTCGAACGCTTCATCGGCGTTCTCGGCTGCTCGGCTTAGTCGCCAGGTCAGCGGAATCGCACGCGCGCGACGAGCGGCCGGTGGTCGGATGTACTGACCTGAAGGATCTGCGCGCTGAGCACCTCGATGTCCTTCGTGACGAAGATGTAGTCGAGCTGCTCTTCGCTCGGCGGATCGAAAGGGCTCCCTGACGACGCGAAGGTCATGGCCGCGCCGAGGCCCTGTCCCGCCAGTGCGTCGATGAGCCCGGCGGCCACCATTGTCGTCACCGCGGGTTTGCTTCGGTCGTCGTTGTAGTCGCCGGCATGGATCGCCCGCCCGCGCGCGTAAGTGCTCGAGAAGGCGATGATGGCTGCGGCCTGGTCGCCGCGCTCTCGTATCTCTTCTCCGCGGTCGTACGGGGTCAGATGCGTCGATGTGACGAACACCTCACCGCTCGGAACGGCGATCAGCGCCCACGCGAAGCCACGGGGTATGCCGCTCGCCGCGATCGGAAAGTGCACCGTGCCCGCGTCGGCGATGCGGTACCGGCTGAAGATCGCGTTGCCGAAATGCACGCCGTTCATCGGACCGAAGACGCTCGTGTACCCGCCGAAGCGCCACTTCAGCCACGAGTAGCTATCCACCGCGCCCGACAGATCCCAGACGCGATTCACTTCCTGGAGCGTGATGACGTCAGCGTTGTTCGCGGCGATCACGTCGGCGACGCGCGGCAACGCCGGAAGGCCGTGCAGGTCGAATCCCTGATGGATGTTGTAGTCGAAGACGGTGAGCTCTCCAGACGCCGGGGCGACCGCGATCTGCGTCGTACTCGATGGCACGAAGCTGAGCAGTACACCGGCGAGGCCGATAGCGCCTACCGCGATCGGCGATCGCGCTGCCCGGACCCGAGCCGCGCCGGACGCCCTGAGAGCCACAAGGGCGACTGCGACCGTCGCGACGGGCCAGACGTATGTTGCGGTGCGGTTCGCGTAGTCGGCATAGGCCGCGAAGGTGAAGACGAAGAAGAGCATCGCCCCCGCGTACGTCGCGAGGTGAGTTCGTCGTCCACCCGACGCGCTGAGCGCGCCGGCGAGCAACACCACGAGGCCGACCTGCGCGGGGACGACCGCGAGCGTTGCGGGGCCGCCGGATGGGACGGCGATCACGCAGAGCAGCGTCAGCGCGCCGACGACCGCCATCGGCACGCGTCCCGGGATCCACATGAGCGCGACGGCCGCGGCGACGAGCGACAGCTCGATCAGCACACCAGCGATCGCAAGCTCCCAGCCGCCGAGCGCTTCGATGAACCCGATGTTCGCCAGCAGCGTGAGCTGCAGGAACAAGAACGGACCGATCGCGATCGCACCCCACGATGTGCCGGCCGGCGGGCAGTCGGGTTCATGCGCCGCCAAACGAGTGACGAGGATGAATAGCGCTGCGAGAACGGTGGCGGCGACCCAACCTCCGGCACCGACGAGATACGGCACGTCCAGGCCGTGCAGGGCGAGCTGTCCAGCGACCTGGGCGGCGATCCCGAGGACGGCCGCGACCGCGACGAGCCTCGATGCGCCGTGTCGCGCGGCCTCGTCGACGTACGCGGGCAGCCACCACACCCAGGCGACGGCGCTCGCGAACGCGAGCGCGGCGGTCGCGGCCTCGTCGCTCACGACCTGGCGGAGGACGACGAGGATCCCGAGCAGGGCCGCCCACCGGTAGACCGGTCGCGTTCCGCCGGCCACGCGCGCTGCGACCCAGCCCAGGAGCCCGACGGACCAGACTGCAAGCGCGACGAGCCCGACGATCGTCGGCAGCTGATCTTCGGCGACGTTCCACACGACCATCGCGAAGAAGAGGCGAAGCGTCTGGATGCCGAGCCAGAAACCGAGCGCGCCGGAGAGAACGAGTGCGATCTGCAAGCGCGGCGATTATCGGCGCGCGCTCGCTTGCCCGCTAGCCGCGAGTCATATGTCGATCTCGGTGCCGTCGTCGGCGAGTGGCCACGCGAGCTCGTCGTGGCGCGCCAGCGTTTCCGTCCCAGCATGCGTGAGCACCATCCGCTTCGCCCGCAGCTCCTCGCGATGCGCGAGCAGGGTCGCGTGCGACAGGTGCTGCGGGATGTGCTTCTCAAAGGAGTACGCCTCGGCGATGAAGAGGTCGGCTGCTTCGGCGAGCCTGGGCAATGCAGCGCACCAGTCGGTGTCGCCCGTGTACGCGACGATCCGGTCATCAACGCGCACGCGGACGCCGTGCGGCACCGTCTCGGCAAGATGCGCGACGGGCAGCGCGACGACATCGAGCGGACCGATCCGTGTCGCTTTCTCACCGAGCTCGACGTACGTCACACCGAATCGCTGCTCCGTCCGGGACGATGTCGGCAGCGCCGCCTCGAACACGGCCGTCATCCGATGGTGCACGCCGGGCGGACCCGCGACGACGAGCGGTCGCTCGCGCTTCGTGAACTGGCCGTCGAGGATCAGGTACGGCACACCGCCGCTGTGGTCGCCGTGGAAGTGTGTGAGAAGCACCGCATCGATCGAGCTGGGGTCGATGCCGTCTCGTTTGAGAGCAACAAGGGATGTCGCGCCGCAGTCGATCAGGAAGCGATAGCCGACGCCGTCAACGAGGATGCAGGTCTGGAAGCGACCGCCATCGCCGAACGAATCTCCGCTTCCAACGAAGCGGACGCGCGTCACTCGGTCGGGAGCAGCTCGAACGGAGTGATGCGCAGCATCGCGAGATACACCGCGTACGGATCCGGCGGCGCGGCGACGCCGTTCGACGGGACCGAGCTCACGCCGCTCACCGTCTGCGCGGCGCGGTCGGCCTCTTGCTGTCGCCCCAGTGCGCGGAGTGCCTGCGGGTACGAGTTGCGAAGTCCGAAGATGCCCTGCGAGTTGCCCATCGCGAGGCCCTTCTCGAACGCGGCGACCGCCTCCTCGAACATGCCGAACGAGTACGACGCCTCGCCGTACGCGAGCCACGCGAAGTTCGTGTTCTGCGCGAACGCGTCCGCCTTCGTGCGCTCGTAGAGGGAGCGTCGCATGATCGTGTCGCTCCACTGGTCACCGATGATCGCCTTCAGCAGCTTCTCGTCGTCAGCCTTGTAGATGACCATGTAGCGGAACGAGAATGACTGCCCGTTGCGATCGAAGAAGTCGTACGACAGCGGGAAGTTGTTCCCGCGCATCGAGTCATTCACGTAGAAGACACCCTTCGCGTCGTCGTACCCGCGGACCGTCCGCCAGTGTGCGACACGTGAGACCCATGGTTCTTCCATCCACTGCGTCACCATCGGCGCGAAGCCGTTCGCGACGAGCGTTTTCAGCGTCTGGTTGGTGCCGTTGTTGCGCCACATCGACTTGAGACCGAAGTTCTCCTGCACCCACGGGCCGACGCCCTGTGGCCCCATGCCGCGACGGACATCGGTGCCGCGGAGTGCGAGACGCGCGGTCTCCTGATTCGCATCGACGCCGAGCGTCGAGAGCGCCATCACGACGGCGGCCGGTCCGCAGTTGTTGAGCGACTGCCACACGTGCTTCATCTCGCCCAACGCGGCGCTCGCAGGTGCGGCGACCGGCGTCGGAAGGACTTCCTCGACGACCACTGGAGCCGGAGCGCTGACCGCGACCACCGGCTCGGCAACCGTGACGGTCGCGGCGAGCTCTTCGGTCGGTGTCGTATCAACGATGGCCGCGCTCTGTGCTTGCTCGACCGGGCGCAAAGCGACGCCACCAGCCAGCACGATGCCGACGGTGAGGCCAAAGGCGGCCAGGGAAGGCGCTCGACCTCTCATACCCGACATACAGGGTATCCCTCCGGCGGGTCCGCGACGAGTCCGGGAGCGTCCCAGACACGTACCATCCGGCGATGAGCCCGACCACGCTAGTCCGCGGCCGGCTGCGCGACCACCCGCTGTGGTCCCGCGCACTCGCCGCGCCCGAAATGGTGGGTCGGCTGATCCAGCCGGTCATCGTCTCCGCCCGCGTCGAGGACCGCGAGCGCGTTCCGGACGTGCCGTTCCTCGAGCGCCTTTCGCTGACCGAGTTGGTGCGCGACGCGCGCGAAGCTTCATCGGCCGGCTTCGCGGGCTTCCTCATCTTCGCGGCGTCGGATCGCAAAGATGAGCTCGCACTTCTTGCGAGCGAGCGCGATCACATCGTCGCCCGCGCCATACACGCTGTGAAAGACGCCGCGCCCGACCTCGCTGTCGCAACCGATGTTTGCGTCTGCGCGTATACGCCTCACGGCCAGTGCGTGCTGTTCGCGGAAGGTCAGGCGAACGTCGCCGGCACGCTCGATCGGCTCAGCGAGATAGCCGCGGTGCACGCGGACGCGGGCGCCGACCTGCTCATCCCATCCGGCATGCTCGAGGGCAGCGTGCGCGCCCTTCGCGCGGCAGTCTCATCCGCGGGTCGGCCCGAGCTTCCGATCGCGGCGATGGTCAAACTCGAGAGCGTCCTGTACGGAACGCATCGCATCGCAGTGGAGGCGATCACGGTGACCGAGCGCGCCGTGCCGCTCGTCGCGGTCGACGATCGCGACGGAGCACGCACACGCGCGGCGCGCGAGGTCGCGGCGGGCGCGGACGCGGTCGTGTTGAAGCCGGGCCTCGTCACACTCGATCTCGTGACGCGCGTATCCGAGAGCGTCGATCGACCGGTGATCTCGTTCTTCACCGCCGACGAGCACGCCTTCTTCGTCACGCCCGACGACTCGCAGGATCGCGTCGACGCCGAGCGCGAGACGTTCGCAGCCGCGCGGCGAGCGGGCGCAGATCTGCTCATCAGCTACGGTGCGCGGAGCGCAATAGCCGAGTGATACGCGCCGGAACGTACGACACGACCCTTCGTTCGCTCGCGATCCTCGTCGCGCTCACGGTGCAGATCGTCGCCATCGCCGTGATCGGCGATGTGTTCCACGACGTGTTCGCGTCGAAGCCTGTGGGTGCCGCGCAAGCACCGACGGGTGAGACCGTGGCGCGCGTCGCCCCGGCCGCACGAGGCGACCGCCTCATGGCCATCAATCTAGCGTTCGATCTCGTGCAGTCGGATCTCGTTCCGATGGTCCCGGTGAACGCCACGCTCGTCAGCGACTACATCGGCGCGATTCCGGAGCCGGTGGCGGACACCGCCGCCGCGCCGGTCGCGGATGAGGCGGCACCGGAAGCGGCGCCACTCATCGCGGAGCCGATGCCGCAGCCGCGGCCCGATCCGACCGCGGCGCCTCGACCCGATCCGACGGCGGCGGCGCGACCGGCACCACCGGCTATCAGCACCTCGCCCGCGACGCGCGAGGCCGAGCTACAGATGCTGTATCTGATGAACGCGTCGCGGATGCTCGCGGGTCTGGTCCCGCTCGCGCTCGACAGCGGCGTGTCTGACGCGGCGCGTATGCACAGCTCGGTCGAGGCGCAGTACCGCTACGTCTATCACGACGGACCCGACGGCACGGCACGGTCCCGGTACGTGCCCGCGTGCGGCACCGGTTGGTACGGAGAGAACACGGGCAAGGTGTGGAGTGGCGGCGTGGAGGTCCTGCACCGCGAATTCATGGCTGAGCCGTGGCAGCCGATCAACCACCGCACGAACATCATGGATCCGAACTTCCGTCGCGTCGGCATCGGCGCGGTCCAGGGACCGGACGCGGTCTACATCACGATGGCGTTCTGCCGCTAGGTCTTCTGTCCTCGGCGCTGGGCGAGCTGGTTCGCGACGTCGCCCCGCGTGATCCCGCCGGTGGGCTCCCACGAATGCTTTTCCGCCCGCACGTTCATGGCGCAGAACGCCCAGCGGCCATCGACGACCGTGATGTGATCGCTCTCGAGCTGCGGGTCGAGGAGATGCTCGGGCAGCACACATAGGAAGTGGATCAGGGCATCGGAGCGGCCTGTCAGAGCGGTCTCCCTCCTCACGGTCGCGTCACGGTTTACCGCTCGCAATGCTAGCGTTCGGCGCGGTGGAGTATCTGAAGCGCACCCTTCCGAACGGCGTGCGGATCCTCGTCTCGGAGATGCCGGAGACACGCTCGGCGTCGCTGGCTGTCTTCGTCGGCGCCGGCTCGCGCATGGAGAGCCGCAAAGATGCGGGGACGAGCCACTTCCTCGAGCACATGGTGTTCAAGGGAACGGCGAAGCGCCCGACGGCGGCCGACATCAGCATGGAGATCGAGAGCCGCGGCGGCGTCGTCAACGCCGCGACGGACAAAGAGGTCACCGTCTTCTGGACGCGCGTGCCGGCGCGGCACTGGCGCATCGCGCTTGACGTTGTCGCGGACCTGGTCCTCGCGCCAATGCTGCGCGAAGCGGACGTCGAGTCTGAGAAGAAGGTCATCGTCGAAGAGCTCCGGATGTACCGCGATCAGCCGCAGGACCGCGTCCACACGCTGGTCGACGAGCTCCTGTATCCGAATCATCCGCTGGGCTGGGAGGTCGCCGGCCGCGAGCAGGTCGTGCTCGGCATGGCGGCGAGCCAGATCCGCGACTTCATGGACCGCGGTTACGCGCCGAAGAAGATCGTCATCGCGCTCGCCGGCAAGGTCGACGCGAACGAGGTCTCGGACGCGATCGCGGAGCTGTTCGCGCCTGTCGCCGACCGCAAGCCGCCGCGTCTCAAGCCCGCGCCGAAGCCATCGAAGACGCGGGTGAAGCTTCTCGGCAAGCGGACGGAGCAGGCGCACGTGTGCATCGGTTGGCGCGGCGTTCCGCAGGTCCACCCGGACAAATACACCCTCGACATGCTCAACGCGGTCCTCGGCGAGGGTATGTCGAGCCGCCTCTTCCTGGAGCTGCGCGAGAAGCGCGCACTCGCCTACGACGTCCATTCGTTCTCGTCGAACTATCTCGACGCAGGCCACGAGGTCATCTACGCGGGCATCGCGCCGGATCGCATCGGCGAGGTCGTCGACGCGGCACTCGCGCAGGTCGCGCGTCTGCGCGATCAGATCGTGCCTCCCGACGAGCTCGAACGCGTGCGCGACTTCAACAAGGGACGTCTCGAGTTGCGTCTCGAGGACACGCGTGGCGTCTCGAACTGGCTCGCGGGGCAAGAGCTGTTCCTCGATCGCGTGCGGACCGTCGAGGAGGTCTGCGACATCATCGACAGCGTCAGCGCCGAGGACATCCAGCGCGCGGCGCAGACGTATCTCCGGCCCGACCTCGCCTATATCGCCGCTGTCGGTCCGCGTGCCGCGGTCGCGACCGTTCGCGCGCCGGAGGGCGCCGAGGTCGTGATGGAGATCGCGTCGTGAGCCCCGAGCAGATCGTCGAGCGCACCCTGGTCGTGCTCAAGCCCGATGCCGTGCAGCGCGGCATCTCGGGCGAGATCCTGTCGCGCTTCGAGCGCCGCGGCCTGCGCATCGCGGCACTGCGCTTGCTGCGCGTCGATCGCGCGATGGCCGAGAAGCATTACGCGGTCCACAAGGGGAAGTTCTTCTATGACGACCTGGTGAAGGTGATCAGCTCGTCACCGGTCGTCGCGATGGTGCTCGAGGGACCCAACGCGATCGGCGTCGTCCGCGCGATGGTCGGAGCGACGCGGCCGCACGAGGCCGCGCCGGGCACGATCCGCGGCGACTACGCGCTCGTGGGGCTGCGCAACCTCGTCCACGCGAGCGACGCGCCGGAGACCGCGAAGAGCGAGATCGCGCTGTGGTTCGCCGACGGCGTCGTCGACTACACGCGCGATGTGGAGCGCTGGATGACCGAGGACAAGGCGTAGCCGCTCCCAAGCGCGACCGCCCGAGCATCCCGAAGGGCTACATCACGCGTGGCCCGAAGGGCATGCTCGCGTGGAGCGATGTGGAGAAGATCCTCAGCGGCGGTCGTTATTACTGGATCTCGACGACCGATGCCGATGGTCGGCCGCATCTCGTGCAACAGTGGGGAGCGTGGGTCGACGATCACCTGTTCTTCGAGGGCAGTGAGCGGACGCACTGGGCGCAAAATCTCGCCCGCGATCCGCGCGTCGCGTTCGGCACGCAGATCGGGACGCGCGCTCTCTTCGGTCAGGGCACGGTCGAGGTCATGCGCGGCGTCGCTTCGGATGTGGCGAAGCGCATCGCGCGCCAGTACGCGACCAAATACGGGCGGACGTTCGATTACCGGCCCAAACCCGAGCAATACGAGACGAAGCCGGTGTTCCGCGCGACGGTGTCAAAGATCATCGCCTTCGATGTGAAACACTTCACCGCGTCGGGGACTCGCTTCACGTTCTAGCGGCATCGGGGAGGGGTAGGGGAGCATGGCGACGTTACTTCGCGCGTCACTTCTGCTGCAGGTCGCTCACGGCGAAAGACAGCTCGTTGTGCGCGAGCTTCGTTCCGATCAGCGCGTCATGCAGCGCATCAATCCCGGCACGCCGGTCGACGACAAGCCCTGGACCGAGATCGGACGCTTCAAGGATCTCGAGAAAGAGCGCGAGCGCCTGCGGGTCGATGGCTGGGAGATCGAGGAACCGAGCCGCCGTTAGACGCGCGCTCGTCCGTCGGGTGGACTTGCGTCCGGTGTATGAGCGCTCTCGTGCAATCTCAGCGGTGAATGTTCCGCACGTTCCGGCTGGGCGCCGTCTTGGGTCTCGCGCTCCTCGTCATGTTCCCGGCGTACGCGAACGCAGACGATCCGACGCCCACGCCCTCGCCGACGCCGCCGGTCACGCCTGCGCCGTCGGCGAGCGCGTCGCCGTCACCGGCGGCTAGCCCCTCCGGCTCACCGACCGCGAGTCCTTCCCCCTCGCCAAGTCCCTCCGGTTCGCCCGCGCGGTCCTCCTCTGCCTCACCCAGCCCTTCGGGCTCGCCCGGCGCTTCGTCCAGCCCCACCGGGTCACCGTCGCCGACTCCCTCGGCCACGCCGTCCCCGTCTGCCACGCCATCGCCGGAGGAGCTCGAAGCCGCGCGGGCGCGCGACGCCGAGCTGCTCGCAAACGCGCGTTCGATGACGCAGATCATCGACGCGCAGGCCCTCGTCGCGCGGGACGAGCTCGTCGCTCTCAACGCCGAGATCGCGCGCGTGGGAAAGGACCTGGAAGGGGTCCGCAGCGACATCGCGGCGCTCGAGGCGCAGGCCAGCGACCGGCGCGCGATCCGCGACCGACTTGCGCGCGACGCGTTCCGCCTGGCCGCAGCGAGCTCGACGCCATCGCTCGTGGCGCTGAGCGGCGCTCAGATCGAGGCGTATCAGGAGCTGCTCTCCATCGACGCATCACTCCGCGATGCACAGACGCGGCTCTCGGACCGTGCGGCGCAGCTTGCTGGCGCTCAGGACGCCATCGCTGCGAAGCAGGGGCAGCTCGCCCGGCTGCGCGACCGCGCGCGGACCATCGCTGCCGCCGCGGCGAACGGCGAGGGCGACAAGCGCGCTGCCGAAGTCGCGGTCCTCGAGGCGCTCGCGCGCGACGCGGCTGCCGCGCAGACCTCGCTCGCACAGCTTGTCGCGACCGCGATGGCCGGCGACGGCAGCGCGCCCTCGACGTGGTCGTTGCCGGTCCGCGGCACGATCACGCAGCCCTTCGGGCCGACGACGCTCCTGCTCGAGCCGGCACGCAACTACAACGGCCTGTTCTACGCGCACTTCCACGACGCGGTCGATCTCGCGGCGCCGCTCGGACAGCCGGTGCTCGCCGCCGCGGAGGGGCGCGTCACATTCGTCGGCCATCTCTCCGACGGCGCGATGGTCGTGATCATCGCGCATGCCGGTGGTCTCGTTTCCGTCTACGCGCATCTCGACGACACGTTCGCGCGACCGCCGGTCAAGATCGGCGACTCGGTCATCGCGGGTCAGGTGATCGGCTTCGTCGGACTCACCGGCATCACGACCGGACCGCACCTGCACTTCGCCGTGCTGCGCGCAGGTCAACCGATCGATCCGCTCTCTCTACTCGCGTCGCGCTAGGGCTCGCCCCAAGGCGTACCGTGCTCACGGTGAAGATCGGGCTCATGGTCTTCGTGGCGAACGACCGCGAGACCAACGCAAAACGCTCATATGACTCGATCCGCACCGTCGCACGCCAGGCGGAGGCGGACGGCTTCGACGGCATCTGGATCCCCGACCATCTGCTCTACCGGTATCCGAACCAGCCGACGCGGGGCATCTGGGAATGCTGGACTGTGCTGGCAGCGCTCGCCGAGGCGACCGAGCGCGTGGCGATCGGCACGCTCACGCTGTGCAACTCCTTCCGCAATCCGGCGATCCTGGCGAAGATGGCGACGACACTCGACGAGGTGAGCCAAGGGCGCTTGATCCTTGGTATCGGTGCGGGATGGAACCAGCCGGAGTACGAAGCGTTCGGATTACCGTTCGATCATCGCGTCGACCGTCTCGAAGAGGCTCTGCGGATCATCACGCCGCTGCTGCGGGACGGGCACGTCGATTTCGCGGGGAAGTACTACTCGGCCCGCGATTCCGAAGACGCCCCACGTGGCCCGAGACCACACGGGCCGCCCGTGTTGGTCGGAGGCGAGGGTCCGCGCATGTTCAAGCTGGCCGCGCGATACGCCGATCTCTGGAACACCGGTTACATGGGCGTGCCTGAGACGATGGCCGAGCCGCTCGCGAGGATGGAGTCCGCATGCCGAGAGGTCGGACGCGAGCCGGAGACGCTTGGTGCCTCGGCGCTCATCGGGCTCTGGTTCCCCGACCTCCAGCCCAAGCAGCCATCCTTCTTCGACAAGCCTCTCGTCGGGACCGCCCAAGAGATAGCGGCGGCACTGCGTGGCTACGCGGCGCTCGGTGTGGAGTGGGTCATGTTCCAGTGCGAGCCGTACAAGGCTGACGCGCTGCGGCGGCTGACCGAGGCCCTTCAGCTCTATCGCGCGACGGGGCAGCAGACGGTCTAGAGCGGATGCAGCGCGCGGAGGAACTCGTCCGCGAACGCGGCGATGGGTTGCAGGAAACCGTCGGGCTGCACGCCACCGATCAAGAGGGCTGCGAACACGAGTCCGCCGACGATCCCGGCGATGGGTCTGCGCTCGACACGCCAGCGGTCTGGCGCAGTCCGGAAGATCGCCATCGCCGCGCGTAGTTGCGCGACGAGCACGCCGAGCGTCGCGATGACGAGCGCGGTGCCCATCCAACCCGAGTACGAGTACGCGATGAGCTCGACGAAGAAATGTCCCGGGAAGGCGACGAGCGGCGGAGCTCCGATCATCGCGAAGCCTCCAACGACGAACGCGAGCGCGGCGAGCGGAGCGGTCGTCGCGCTCGGGCGGTCCGCGCCGGCGCGGCGCTCGAGCGTTCCGGCCGCGAGCAGCTGCTGCGTTGCGGCGAGACCCGTGACGAGAGCGATCGCCATCGCGCCGATGATCCCTGGGCCGGACAGCGTGGCGATCCCGACGAGCGCCTGCCCGAGGTTCGCGATCACCGAATAGACCGCGACGCGCCGCAGCTCGGTCGATCCGGTCGCGAGGAACGCGCCGCCGAGCGCGGACACGAGCCCGAGCGCAAGGAGCAGGTCCTGGACCTTCCCGATCTGCACGATCGCCGGCAGCAGGCCGGACAAGACAAGGATTTGGGCGAAGGCGATGAAGGTCGTCGGCACGAGCACGCCGAAGTAGAGCGCGAGCCCGGACGCCGGGACCTCCGACGCGAGCAGCGCGGCGTGCGTATGGAACGGGATCGCCGCGAGCTTCATCGCGAACGCGACGACGATGATCACGACGAGAAGCACGAACGTCGCGGGAGGCTGATCGCGCCCGAGGCTCGCTGAGAGTGCGAGTGCCGCCATGCCGAGGCAGCCGCCGAGCGCGACGAAGCTGAAGTGACGGTACGCCGCCTCCGCACTGCGGTTGCGGTGCACCTGGAAGGTGAACGAGCCGACCGGAACGAGCAACCCGAGCAGCAGCGTGGCGTAGATCGCGATCGGCGTCGTGAGCACGAGCACCGCGATCACGACGGCAGCGACGACGAGCGCGGTCGGGAAGAAGTTGTACGCGGGCTCGTCGACCCACACCGCGAGGACCAGCAGGCAGAGCGTTCCGAGCATCACGACCGCGGCGAGACGTGCGAGCTCCGACATGCGCCAGGGCAGCTCGAGCACGTCGCCCGATGCGTCCATCGGCATGAGCGCGACGACGACGATCGCCGCCACGAGCGCCGCGAGCGTCACGGTCCCCACCACCGCGAGGCGCTTGCGGACAACGAATGCGACCAGCGCCGCAATGCCAAGTAGGGAAATGACCTCGATCACGCTTCGCGCGCCGCCCTCTGGTTGACGATCAGGAACGCGCCGGCCAGCGCGACGACGACCTGGAGCCACGAAAGCAGCAGCGTCAGCGCGAGATGTGGCCCGGGTACGAGGCGCACGAGGAGCTGTGTTCCGGTGAGCATGAGCAGCGCACCGAGCGAACCGCGGACCGCGCCGCGCGCCGTGAGCAGGATCGCGATGCCCGACGAGAGAAGCCAGAACGCCGCCACCTCAGTTGTCACGCCGCTCGGATCGGGACCGAGGAGGTTCGTGTTGATCTCATCGCCCGTCTCGGGTCGCAGGAACACGAAGGCTGCTGCCGTCGTTGCCGCGGCGACGACCGTCGCGATCCAGAGCCGCCATCCGGGATCCTCGCCGTAGCGCCGATCCCGAGCGGCCACGAAGAGGATCGCCGAGGCCACGAGCGCCGCGCAGGCCGAGACCACGACCTGTGCCACGGCGAGGCTGCCGTCATCGATCAGATGCGCCGCGAGCGCGACGCCGAAGAACGCGATCGCCATGTAGCGCAGCTGGCGCGCGCTGTTCGCCGCGAGCGTCGTGATCGCGACGATCGCGAGCAACAGCATCAGCGCAGCGCCCAGACGAGGAGTGTCGCGATGAGCGTGAGCGCGAGCCAGACTCCCGCGCGTTCCTCAAAGGCAGCGAAAACGCCCGAGACGGTCGTCGCCGAGCCGGCCAGCGCGCGGAACGATGCCGATGCGATGGGGACCGGGTCCGCGGCGGACACGATCGTCTCGAGCCGCGTGCTGAACGCGGTGAGCTCGGGTAGAAGGACGCGCACAGCGCGCGCGACGACGACGAGGAGCGTCGCGATGACCGCAATGACGGGCACGAGCGTCACGAGATCGTCGAGGCTCCGCGTGTTCGGCCTGCCCATCGCGCCGGACATCGCATCCAGGAGCGGCAGAGTGAGCGCCAGGACGACCATGATCGCGCCGAGGAACGAGACGATCGATGCCGACACGTCGAGATCGGCCGGGACAGCCGCGATGCTGAGGCGGCGTCCCGCGTGGGCGAGCTCGAGGCCGACGACGGCGCCCGCCGCGACCACGGCGAGGACCGCGGTGAGGAGATCCGACGTATCGAGCGCGCCGATCGCGATCGTGATCGCCCCGGCGACTATGACGGTCGAGCTCGCCATCGCGGTGATGTACGAGCGGTGTGGCGGCATCCAGAAAGCGTCGGTAACGGCGGCGAGCCCGCCACCCGCGAGCACGACGAACGCGCCGGCGAGAGCGATCGGCGAACCGGTCGACAGCGCGATGAAGAGCGACCCGATGACGACGTCGTATCGCGAGATGGCCCACTGCTCGGGCAGCGCGAGCGAGACCGCCGCGGTGTACACGATCGTCAGAAGCGAAGCGACGAGGATGATGTGGCTCCAGTGAATGAACGGGTAGACCTGGATGAAGACGAGCACCAGAGCGGAGATCACGATCCGTCGCCGCAGTCTCGGTTTGCCTCGCCGAATGATGAAACGCAGAGCCAGCACAGCGACCACCACGGCGATGAGGGCAGGCGAGATGATCGCCGGGAGTCCGAGGGTCGCGAGATCGATGCGCGTCACGCCGAGAAGACGGCACAGCACGAGCGTGGCGCCGAGACCCGCCGGCGTCGTGAGCAATCCGCGAAGACTCTCGCGTTCGCCGGACTCCTCGCTCCGATAGCCCCATGGGACGAACGGATAGAGACCAGCGAACAGCGCCGCGCCGAGCGAAGCCGCCAGGATCACACCCGGTGTCGTCGCATCAGGGGAGATCGTGTCGAAGCGGAACGATGCGCCACCGAACCGTGAGATGAGGAGCGCTGCAACGACGAAACCTTGAACGCCACCGGCGAGATATCCAGTGATGCGCGCAACGGCCGCCGCTGGTGAGACGAGCACGGCGATGAACGACGTGGTCGCCGCGAGCGCACCGAGAACGACGATGCAGGTGATGAGGTCGTCGGTGACTGCCAGGATGATGAAAACGAGACCGTTCAAGAGGATCACCGGCCGCAAGAGCTGGTGACGAGCACTCACACGTGTCGTGGCCACCAGTGCGGCCGCAACGTAGAGCGCTCCGATCGCCACGCCGACGGCGGCGAGACCATCCAGGCGATACGAGGCTTGGATGGTCGGCCCCCCTACCGCCGACCATTCCCAGAGGGAATTCCCGCGCGCGTGCTCGGGGTCGAGCGCGACATACATAAGGAGTGGCGCAAGGCCCACCAGAGCGCAGCAGGCCACGGCAAACGGGACCCGCCCACGTCCCGTTAGACGCGGCATGACAAATGCGAACGCGAGCGCGGAAAGTGACAGAGCCACAACGAAGAGGATCAGTTCGGCTCGCACGACCACTGGGTTAAGGTAGCCGAAGTGGATATGCGTCTAATGCCTGCGCAGCAGCTGAAGGTGACCCCGAAACAGATCGCCGCGAACGCGATCCTCCAGCTGTCATCACTCGAGCTGCAGGACGCGATCAATCAGGAGCTGTCAGAGAATCCCGCGCTCGATCTTGAGGAACAACAGGTATGCCCGCTCTGCGGGCAGCCGCTACCTGGGCGCGTGTGCCTCAACTGTTTCGGTCTCGCGAAGGCGCCGCGGCAGAACGATCCCGAGACGGAGCCGCTCGAGGGCTCGAGTCTCATGCAGCGTGACGATGACGGGGACGAATTCGATCCGGTCGTCCGTGCCGAGTCAGAGCAGACGCTCGCCGAGTGGCTGTCATGGAACGTGCGCGTGCTCCTGCCCGCGCGTCTGCTACCCATCGCCGAGTACCTCATCGGCAACATCACCGAGAACGGCTACCTCGATCCCGGCGTGACGATCGAACAAGCGGCGGAGACGATGAAGGTGTCGGTCGCGGACGCGATGCGCGCGCTGCGTGCGATCCAGTCCGTCGAGCCATGGGGCATCGGCGCACGCGACGTCCGCGAATGCATGCTCATCCAGATGCAGCACCTCGAGGAGATCGGCGAGGAGGTGCCACCGCACGCGAAGGACGTCATCTCCGACCACTTCCGCGAGCTCGGTGAGCACAAGTTCGGCGATGTCGCGCAGGCGCTGCACATCACCCGCGAAGAGGTCCAGTCCGCGTGGGACTACATAAAGGACAACCTCAACCCGCACCCCGCGCAGGGCTTCGCCGCCGGGCCGGACGGGACGAGCATCGGAGGGCGCGAGGTCGGCCTGCGTCCCGACGTGATCATCACGAAGGCAGAGAGCGGCCAGTACGAGGTCGAGGTCATCGAGTCCAGGCGCTTCTCGCTACGCGTGAATCCCGTCTATCGCCAGCTGATCAGCCAGCTGCAGGCCGCACGCAAAGAGGGCACCAGCACGGTGCCGATGAACGACGAAGACCGCCAGCACATCCGCGAATACGTCACACGTGCGAAGTTCTTCATCGACAACATCAATCAGCGCCGGCAGACGATCCTGCGGATCACCGAGGTCATCGTCGAGTGCCAGCTCGAATTCCTCGAGCACGGCATCCAGTCGCTACGGCCGCTCACGCGCGCCGAAGTTGGGGAGCGCATCGGGATGCACGAGTCGACGGTGAGCCGCGCCACCGCGGGGAAGTTCGTGCTCCTTCCAAGCGGTCAGGTGGTCCCGTTCGCGATGTTCTTCACCGCGTCCCTCGGGACGAAGGACGTCATCAAGGAGATCATCGACGCCGAGGACCGCGGGCGGCCATTCTCCGACCAGGAGATCGTCGAGAAGCTCGCCGACAAGCACGGCATCAAGCTCGCGCGGCGAACGGTGGCGAAGTACCGCGAGGAGCTGCAGATCCTGCCAGCGCGGCTACGGAAGCACGCCTAGAACGGGGCGGCGACTCTAGTTTTTGGCGGCCGCCTTGAGCGAGCTGTTCCCCTTCGCGGGCGCTTCCCCGAGGGTCTTCTTGATCTCATCCACCGCCGACGCCTCGACGTGGTAGCCGAACGACGTGCGGCGAACTCCCGGAAGGTCCTTGCCCCGGAGCGCGTCGCGAAGCGCGTGCTCGCGCCAGCCGATGCGCTGGGCAAGCTCGCCCGTGGTCAGCCAGTCGCGGTCCTTGCTCTTCTGCTTCTCGGACGCGTCGGCCTTGGGTGCGCTCTTCGAAGCCTTCTGCGGTGGCACATCTCGAACGATACCCGGTTTGCGCGCCCCCGCCGTCCCGCCCTAAACTGCCGCCGAAGCGCTGCGGCCCCCTCCGTCGGGGCGGGCGCTTGCTTCTTGTAAATTCACTTTTCGGCGTAGCGGAGGGGCTCTTTGGACGCGCAACCCCTGCTTTGGATCGTTCCCATCTCAGGACTGGTCGCGGTCGCGGTGGCCGCCTACTTCGCGTACGACGTCCTTCGTTCGCCGATCGGGACGCCCGGGATGCAGAAGGTCGCCGGCGCGATCTACGTCGCGGCCGTCGCGTTCATCCAGCGCCAGTACCGCACGATCTTCCTTCTCGCCCTCGGCGGCATGGTCCTCATCGGCGTGGTCATCTACTTCTTCGAATCTGCGCCGGGTGTCGAGCCGATGGAGCTCGCGATCCGAACGTCGATCGCGTTCTTCGTGGGCGCTATCTGCTCGATGGCGTCGGGCATCGTTGGCATGTTCGTCGCGGTGAAGTCGAACCTGCGGACCGCGGCGGCCGCGCAGCACAGCATCGGTGACGCGCTGCGGATCGCGCTTCGCGGTGGTGCGGTGTCCGGCATCCTCGTGGTCGGCCTCTCGCTCATCGGCGTGTTCGTGATGTTCATCGCCTACGGCGGGTTCGAGCGTCCGGACCTGGCGCCGTTCACGATCGTCGGCTTCGGCTTCGGCGCGTCATTCGTCGCCCTCTTCGCGCAACTCGGCGGTGGTATCTACACGAAGGCCGCCGACCTGGGTGCCGACCTCGTCGGTAAGGTCGAGGCCGGCATTCCCGAGGACGACCCACGCAACGCCGCTGTGATCGCAGATCTCGTCGGAGACAACGTCGGCGACTGCGCCGGTCGTGGTGCGGACCTCTTCGAGTCGACCGCAGCGGAGAACATCGGCGCGATGATCCTGGGAGTCGCGATCTATGCGGTCACGCACAACGTCGCGTGGATCGTGTTCCCGCTGGTCGTCCGTGGCTTCGGCCTGATCGCCAGCGTCATCGGGATCTTCCTCGTCCGCGGGAACGAGAAGCGCGATCCGATGGGCTCGTTGAACTCGGGCTACTACATCACCATCGCGCTCTCGATCGTGGGGATGTACTTCGTCACGAACCAGATGCTCAACGAGAGGGGCGGCGCCCTCTACTTCTTCGGAGCGGGCGTCGTCGGCATCCTCACCAGCCTCGCGTTCGTCTACATCACGCAGTACTACACGTCGGGCAACTGGCGGCCGGTCAAGGAGATCGCGGAGGCGGCCAAGACCGGGCCGGCGACCACGATCATCTCGGGCGTCGCCGTCGGCTTCGAAACGACCGCATCATCGACGATCACGATCGCTATCGCCCTGTTCATCTCTCACTGGCTCGGCGATCAGTGGGGCCAGGTCACCGGCCTGCCGCACGGCGGCATCTACGGCACCGCCGTCGCGACGATGGGGATGCTGATGAGCGCCGCGTTCATTCTCGCGATGGACACGTTCGGACCGATCACCGACAACGCCGGCGGCGTCGCGTCGATGTCGCGCGCGTCGGAGGAGACACGGGAGCGCACCGACCGTCTCGACGCCGCGGGGAACACCACCAAGGCGCTGACGAAGGGATATGCCGTCGCCTCGGCCGCCCTCGCCGCGTTCCTCTTGTTCTCCGCGTATCTCGACAAGGTGGCGCAGCTGACCGGCAAACCGTTCAACTCCGTCGACCTTGCGAAGGTCGACGTCTTCCTCGGCGGCTTCCTTGGCGCGATGCTCGTGTATCTCTTCTCATCGCTCGCCATCCGCGCGGTGGGTCGCGCCGGCGCTGCGATCATCGAAGAGGTCCGCACGCAGTTCCGCGAGCACCCGGGGATCATGGCCGGCACCGAAGAGCCGAACTACGCGCGCGTCGTGGACATCACCACCGCGTCGGCGCTGCGCAACATGATCGCGCCCGGCCTGCTGGCCGTAGGTGCGCCGATCGTCGTCGGCATCCTCCTCAAGGCGGAAGCCGAGGCGGCGCTGCTCATGGTCGGCACCATGGCCGGCGTGATCCTCGCGACCGTGCTCAACAACGGCGGCGGCGCGTGGGACAACGCCAAGAAGTACATCGAGTCGGGGATGCTGAAGGACGACAAGGGCAACGTGCTGGGCAAGGGCACGCCGGCGCACGCGGCTGCGGTCGTGGGCGACACCGTCGGGGACCCCTTCAAGGACACGGCTGGCCCGAGCCTCCATGTCCTCATCAAGCTGCTCGCGACGATCACGCTCGTGCTGGCGCCGCTCTTCATCCCGTAGCCGGCAAGGTCAGCGCGTCGCGACGAGCTGCCCTCGGATGACTCCGCCGCCGTGCGCGGCGGTGTGGACGTTCACGTAGTAGCCGCCGGGATTCGTGACGAGCGCCTGAGCCGTCTGCGGATCGACGGTCACGCTTGCCTTCTGGATGCGGGCGCCGGTCCCGAACGCGATCGGCGCGCTCGCCGTCAGCCCCGTGTCGATCTTGACCTGTCCGTTCACGGTCGCGGCGCCCTCATGGATGTGCGCGAGGATGATCGAGGTCGACGCGGGACAGCCGGTGATCGTGATATCGAAGGTGCCCTTCGCGCTGACGATGTTGTAGTAGGAGGGATCGGTGATCGCCTCCATCGTGAACGTCGCCTTGCCCGCGCACGCCGCCTCTGCGTCGGCGATCGCTGGGATCTCATTGGACGACTTGAGGTCCGCCGAGTACGTGTAGAGGTCGGGACCCGGCGTGACCATCGGCTGTGCTGATGCGGTGGACGCGGGTGCCGTGCTCGCGGTGGCCACGGCGGTCGGACTCGGCGCCGTGGCGGTACCGCCGCAGGCTGACGCAACGAGCAGGGCGGCGAGGACGAGGGGTGAGCGCGATCCTGTCATCACATGACCATACGAGCGAGCACCTGCTTCGGACCAACGCGTTCGCGGCATCCTGATGGGCCGCGCTAACCTCCCTGAATGCTGAAGGCGATCGATCTCAACAGCGACCTCGGCGAGGGCGCGGGAACGGATGCCCAGCTCATGCCGCTCATCAGCTCGGCGAACATCGCCTGCGGCGGTCACGCGGGCGACGAGTCGACGATGAGCGCGACGGTCGCGCTCGCTCGACGCTACAGCGTGGCCGTGGGGGCGCATCCCGGTTATCCCGACCGCGAGAACTTCGGGCGAGACCCGATCGCGATGGATCCCGACGAGCTCAGCGAGGAGATCGCGCGGCAGATCCGCGCGCTGCGCCAGGTCGATCCAGATCTCAAGATCTCCCACATCAAGGCGCACGGCGCGCTGTACAACCAGGCCTGGCACGACAAGGCCATCGCGAAAGCGATCGTCGCGGGCGTGAAGAAGGTCTTCACGGCGCACACCGACGTCGCGCTGTTCGCTGCCCCGAAGTCGGAGCTGGCTGAAGCCGCGCGCGGCGCGGGCATTCGCGTCGTGCGCGAGGGCTTCGCCGATCGTGCGTACGAAAAGGACGGCACGCTCCGCTCGCGCAAGCTCGCCGGCGCGCTGCACACCGATCCAAAGGTCGCGGCGAAGCAGGCGCTGTCCTTCGTCCGCGACGGCGGCGTGCATGCGCACGACGGTTCGTTCCTGAAGATGGCCGTCGACACGCTGTGCATCCACGGCGACACGCCCGGCGCGCCCGCGATCGCGGCCGCGGTGCGCGACGCGCTGACCGACGCGGGCGTGAAGGTGCGGGCGGCGATCATCTGGCCGTGAAGCCGCGCGTCGTTCCTTTTGGCGAGGGCGCGCTGCTCGTCGAGCTCGGGAACGAATTCCAGGAGAACGTCGTCGCGTGGGCCCGCGGCATCGCGGGACATTGGGAGACGGTCTTCACGTTCGGCCCCGCCGTCCCCGCGTATGCCTCCGTTGTTCTTCGCTTCGATCCGCTGCGCCTCGAACCGGCGCAGGCCGAAAAGTTCGCGTCCGAGCTGCTCGCGCGAGGCGAGTTCATGCTCGTGGCCCCCACCAAGCCGCGCCGAATCGTTGAGATCCCCACCACATATGACGGTCCAGATCTCGCGGAGACCGCCGAGCGCTCGCACCTGAGCGTCGATGAGCTCGTCGCGCTTCATGCGAAGCGCGACTACACCGCGTATTTCCTTGGGTTCATGCCGGGCTTCGCGTACTGCGGCCGGCTCGATCCGAAGATCGTGTCATCGCGTCTCGAGCGTCCGCGCGAGCGCGTGCCGGCGGGCTCGGTCGCGATCGCGGACGGACAGACCGGCGTGTACCCCTTCGCATCGCCGGGTGGATGGCGTCTCATCGGACGCACCGAGCTCGCGATGTTCGACCCGAGTGCCGTCGAGCCGGTGGCCATCCGTGCGGGTGACCGCGTGCGCTTCGTCCCGCAGTGATCCGCATCACGGAGGCGGGTATGCGATCGACGGTCCAGGACCGCGGGCGGCTTGGCCACCTTCGCTCGGGTCTGCCTCCGGCGGGCGCGGCGGATCCGTTCGCGCTCGCCGCTGCGAACGCGCTCGTCGGCAACGCCGAGGACGCCGCGGGGATCGAGATCATCGGCACGGTGTTCCGATTCACTTGTGACGACCCGCGAGTGGTGGCTGTTGCCGGACGCGAGGTCTCGCTCAGAACGCGGTCGCGCCTCCAGGGTTGGAGCTCGGTCTTTGTGCGAGGTGGCCAGACGGTGACCGTGTACTCGGGAGAGCGCACGCGCTTCGCGTACCTCGCGGTGAGCGGCGGCATCGCGACCGATCCGGTGCTCGGGTCGCGTTCGTCGTACCTGCCGGCCGGTCTCGGCGCTGCGCTGCGCGCGGGCGACGCGCTACCGCTCGGCGATCCGGACGCCGGGGCGGAGGATGCCGCGCGCCGCATCGAGCCGACGGCCTACGACGAGCGAGTGCGCGCGATGGCCGGACCGCACGACGATCGCTTCGAGACCGATGCGAGCGCGCGATTCTTCGGCGAGGCGTTCGTCGTCCAGCCCGCCAGCGACCGGCAGGGTGTGCGTCTTGGCGGCGTGCCCATCGGGCCGCGCGCCGGCGAGCTACTGAGCTGCGGCGTTGTCGCGGGAGCGGTGCAGGTGCCGCGCGGTGGCGCGCCGATCGTCTTGCTTGCGGATCACGGGACCACGGGTGGCTATCCAGTCATCGCGACCGTCATCGCCGCCGACATCGGAAAGGTCGCGCAGCGCATGCCCGGCGAGTCGCTCCGCTTCTATCGCGTCGAACGTGAAGAGGCGCTCGATGCCTTGCGCGCCGAGCGTCGCGCGCTCGATGGCGCGCGCGTGAGTGCCTGACGCAGGGCGACCATTTCGAGCGCCGCGTCCATCGACTCAGCGCCCTTGTTGCCCTCGGCTCCGCCGGCGCGTTCGCGCGCCTGCTCGATCGAGTCGCAGGTCAGCACGCCGAACGGGATCGCGATCGGGTAGGTGAGGGTCAGATCCATCAGACCCTTCGAGACGGAGTGCGCGATGTACTCGAAATGCGGAGTCTCACCTCGGATCACGCAGCCGATCGGGACGACAGCGTCGTAGCGGCCACTCTCGGCGAGCAACGCGACCGCCGCCGGGAGCTCGAACGAACCCGCGACTTCGAAGAGATCGACCTTCGCGCCAGAATCGGCTGCGCGCTCGATAGCGCCACGCTCCAGCGCGAGCGTCACCTCTTCGTTCCAGCGCGCGCGCACGATCGCGACCCGCGCGCCGCTGCGCGGGCCCGCGGCCCTACCCGCACGTGTCTTTCCGGTCGCCATGGGTCGCACTCTAATTGGGGGTCGCCGTCGCATCCCGCCTGCCTTACCGTTCAACAAAGGAATGGACGACCCCCGGCTCGTCGCGCTCGGCCTTGTCCCGCCGCCTCCCGGGCAGAAGGAGACGGAGGAGACTCCGGCCGCGCCCGCGACCCCGCCAGCCACGCCCGACTGGGCGCCCCTGGAGCAGTCTCAATACATGCCCCAGCCGGACCAGTACGTGCCCAAGGCTGAGCAGTACGTGCCGCCCCCGGACCCTCAACCGAATCCATTTTCGGAAGCAGCGAACACGATCCCGCAGTACCCGGATCCCTTCACGACGCCGCTGCCTCCGGCACAGCCGCGGCCGGCTCCCGCGCCGCCGGCGCAGCCAGCGGTCCCCTCGATCTTCAATTCGCCGAACTCACCGTTCTCGTTCGCACCGCAGGCGCAGGCGCAGGCGCCGGTGCCTGAGGCGCCGCCGCCGCCATCAGAGTGGGTACCGAGTCAGTTCAACGCGGCACCGAGCGCGCCGCCATCACCGAACAGTCAGTTCACCGTTCCCGCAGCACCGACGTCATTCACCCCTGCCCCTCCGGTCGTCGCGCCCGCGGGCAAGATCGACAAGAAGGCCATCAAGCGCGCCGAAGAGGAAGCGAAGAAGAACGCGAAGCTCGCCGAGGAGAACGCGGTCAAGGCGGCCAAGCTCGCCGAGATCGAAGCCAAGAAGAACGCGAAGCTCGCCGCAGCGCAAGCGATCATCGACGAGCGGGAAGCGAAGAAGGCCGCCAAGGCCGCGGCCGAGCAGGCGAAGATCGACGAACGCGAAGCGAAGAAGGCCGCGAAGCGCGACAAGCGCGGTGAGCAAGTTGCGGCAGCGACGCCCGTGTTCGTGCCACCGCCGCAGGTCTTCACACCGCCGGCCGCTCCGAAGCCCTTCACACCGCCGGCCCCGTTCACGCCGCCCGTCATCGCAGCCCCGGTGGTGCCACTGAAACCGCCGGCGTACCTGGACCTCATGGCCGCGATCGGAAAGCACCCCAACGTCATCCGTACGGGCGTCCGGTTCGGAATGTTCGGCCGAGCCCGCCTCGAGCTCGCGCCGATCGGCGTCGCGCTCGTCGGGTTGCGCACCGGGACCGCCTACACATGGGACGAGGTGAAAGAGGTCCAGGGCAACCGCGGGCGCCTCCTGCTCAAGACGGAGGCCGACCGCGAGAAGGTCGTCAAGACGAAGGAAGGCACGACCACGCAGCCGTATGTCGAGAAGCTCACGCGAGCGCTGGTCATCTCGATCGACGGCGCGACCGAGCCCGGCCTGGCGCCCTACGTCGCGAAGGTGATGCAGGACATGAAGGCGCAGACCTTCAACTACCACGCGACGTCGTGGCTCGAGTACGAGAACGCGCTCGAACGCGTGCGCGGTGAGTTCGCGGAACATGACGACCCATTCGTACCCGCCGTCGCAGGCGCGCTGTTCGCGTTCATCTTCTTCGCCGGCCTGTTCATGCTGCCCGAGATCGTGAACCTCGCGTCAGACATCCGGCCTCCCGCTGGATCCGGTACGTTCGTGGTCCAACCGCGTTACAGCTGGTTCGACGTTCGGAGCTTCGTCATGGCGGTCGGGCTGTCAGCGCTGCTCACGCGCCTGGTCCTGCGGCTCGGCCTCGGATCATCCGCGCTCTCCTGGGCGCGCGGCACGGTGCGCGGGTGGCATACGAGTGGTCCGCAGGTCGTGCGCTTCGCGACGCGCCAGCTCGCGCGGATCCTGCTCAGCACGTCCGTCGCCATCGCGGCACTCTTTCTCGGCTTCGCCGCATTCGCACCGACGGTGGCGTCAACTCTCGTCATCGACAACGTCGGGCTGCATGAGGTTGTCCCGTTACCGATCGTTGGGATCGACAAGAAGTGGTCCGAGGTCACCGACGTTCAGCGGAGCGAAGGCCCGGGCCGTCTCGAAGGTATCGGCGTAACCGTGTTCTTCAGCGGTGGCCGGTGGATCACGACCGTCGATCACGACCTCTCGGGCGGGACAGACGGTCAGCTGTTGAAAACCGCGACCAGCCTGTGGCAGAACGCGACGCGCTAGCAACGTACTAAGCGTCGGCGCCGCGTCGCGGCTCTATAGCCTGTGGAAACAGCCCGCGCGTACAGCACGCAAGTGAACGAGACAGCGTGGGACGAGGCGTACCTCGATGCATACCCCGACGTCTACCGCGGACTCGTCGCGCTCGGAGCGCGAGGCGACGAAGCTGAGGATGCACTCCAGGACGCCTTCCTCCGCGGTCTCGAGCGTGCCGATATCTCACGCGCGGCGGGCTGGCTCTTCGTCGTTTCGCTTCGACGCTGGCGTCGTCGCCGGTTCCGCGAGCGCATCTTCAGCCCGCTCCGCGCGGTCATGCGCTCAGAGCACCCGATGGAGCCAGAACTTCGGATCGACCTCTTCGACGCGCTCGCAAGACTCCCGCGACGCCAGCGCGAGGTGCTGGTGGCCCGTTATGTCGTGGGTCTCTCGCAGGAGGAGACCGCGGCGTCTCTCGGGATCGCTCGCGGGACAGTCGCGGCGACCACGACGCAGGCGGCGCGCGCCCTTCGGACACGATTGGAGGAACGGTGATGGACGACAAGATGGAGCGCTGGACGGTGACCGCGTTCGACGACGCGGCGGCGCGGATCGCACTGCCGCCACGCGAACGTTGGCTGCCGACGGATCGGCGGCCGCGGTCGTCTCTGCCCTCAACGGCACTGAGCTTTGCTCTTGTCGCGATCGTTCTCGCCGTCGCGCTGTGGCTCGTCGCGGATGGTCGGATCGTTCCAGCGGGCCCGTCGGCGAAGCCGGCCCCCACGAACTTGATCCGCCTCGCGCCCGGCGGCACGGAAGCCCAGACGTGGGGAGCGGTCTGGTCCAGGTCGAAGGGCGCGACGGTCCTTCGCCCGACCTGGTTGTCGGAGGCCGACCTCGGTCCGAGCTACGACGTGGTGACCACGAGCAAGGGCCTGTACCGGTACGTCGTCGGCTACTACCCGAAGATCGTATTCCCCTCGGGTCCTCAGCCGTGGCATTTCCTCTTCATCGCCGAGGGCTCCGATGTGCTGACACCGCGGCTCGGCACAGGGGATTCCGCCGAGTACGTGAGCGTGCGCGGCCAGACCGGTCAGCTGATCACGGCGACGAATGGAGAGGTTCGCGTGGTCTGGATGGAGAACGGTATCCGCTACACGATCCAGGCGGGGAGTGGCATCCCAGGGAGCGATGTTCTGCGCGTTGCCGAGTCGATGATGCGAGTTGTCGATGCGGACGGGAAGGTCGCGACGCCGTAGGTCGCGCTCGGCGCTAGCTCGACTCGTCCGCAACGACGCTCAGCAGATGACCCATCTTGTCGCGCTTGGTGTTGAGGTACGCGCGGTTCGTCGCGTTCGGCCTGATCTCGATCGGGATGCGCTCGACGATCTCGAACCCGTAGAGCGAGACGCCGGCCTTCTGCGGGTTGTTCGTGAGGATGCGCGCTCGGCGCACGCCGAGATCCATGAGGATCTGGACGCCGATCCCGTACTCGCGGTTGTCCGCCTTGAAGCCGAGGCGCTCGTTCGCCTCGACCGTGTCGAGACCCTGATCCTGCAGTGCGTAGGCGCGCAGCTTGTTCATGAGTCCGATGCCGCGCCCCTCCTGGCGTAGATAGAGGAACACGCCGCGTCCTTCCTCCGCGATGCGCGCGAGCGCGGCGTCCATCTGCGCGCCGCAGTCGCAGCGCTGCGAACCCAGGAGATCGCCGGTGAGACATTCGGAGTGCACGCGCACCAGGACCGGCTTGCCGTCCGCGACGTCGCCCATCGTCAGCGCGACGTGCTCGGCCTCGGTGTTGCCGAAGCGCGCCTTGTAGCCGTGGACGGTGAACTCGCCGTACTTCGTCGGTAGCTTCGCGGACGCGACGCGCTCGACCATCTGCTCGCGCGCCATGCGATAGGCGATGAGCTCCTTCACGGTGATCATCTTCAGCCCGTGGCGCTTCGCGAAGCGCTTCAGCTCCGGGAGGCGCGACATCGAGCCGTCCGCGTTGGTGATCTCGCAGATCACGCCCACGGGCTGCAGACCCGCCAGCTGGCACAGGTCGACCGCGGCCTCGGTCTGGCCGGCACGCACGAGCACGCCGCCATCGCGCGCGCGCAACGGGAACATGTGTCCGGGCTTGACGAGGTCCTGCGCGGTGGCTTTCGGATCCGCCAGGACGCGGATCGTGCGTGCGCGGTCGGCTGCGCTGATGCCCGTGGTGATCCCCTCGCGCGCGTCGACGGTCACGCTGAACGCTGTCCCGAGCCGCGCCTCGTTGCGCTGCACCATCTGCGGCAGCTCGAGCTGCTCGAGCCGCTCGCCGATCATCGGCACGCAGATCACGCCACTTGCGTACTTCCGGATGAACGCGACTGCCTCAGGCGTGATCGCCTCGGCCGCCATGGTGAGGTCGCCTTCGTTCTCGCGGTCCTCGTCGTCGACGACGATGATCATCCGACCCGCGGCGATCTCCGCGATGGCCTCGTCAACGGTTCCGAATGGCGGCTCGGGCGAGACGATGCGCGGATGAGGCGTGATCTTCTTGGAAGCTCGAGCCTTCTTCACATGACCAGTTTAGGTCACGACTTCCGCAGCAAACGCTCCACGTACTTCGCGACGATGTCGACCTCGATGTTCACCGCTTCGCCGACGCCGAGCGCGCCGAGCGTCGTCCGCTCGGCGGTGTGGGGGATGAGCGCGACCTCGAAGTAGGTCTTGCCGAGGCCCGCGATCGTCAGGCTCACGCCGTCGATCGTGATGAAACCCTTCATGACGATGTAGCGCGCCGTCGTCTTCGGCAGCGCGAAACGCAGTCGCGCGCCGTCGCCTTCCGAGCGCCGCGCGACGAGCTTTGTGGTCCCGTCGACGTGACCCTGCACGAGATGGCCGCCGAGTGCCGTCTCGGGTGTCGCGGCGCGCTCCAGGTTCACGCGGCTGCCGCGCAGCAGGCTGCCTAGGGTCGTGCGTGCGATGGTCTCCGGCACGATGTCCGACGCGAAGCCGCGGTCGTCGCGTTCGATGACCGTGAGGCACGCGCCCGCGACGTTGACGCTGTCGTCGATCGACAGCCGGTCGAGCACGCGCGAGCACGCGATCTCGAGCCGCGAGCCCGACTTCGTCGGACCCACGTGGCGGACCGTGCCCAGCTCTTCGACGATGCCGGTGAACATCTAGAGATCTCCTTCGATCGCGACGTCCTCGCCGAAACGTCTCACGCGTACGTTCTTCAGCTCGGACGTGCCGGTAACGCCAGCGAATGCGGGCGGACCATCGCCGCCCGCGATCGGCGCGGTGATGATCATGAGGCGATCCGCGAGCCCTCCACGCACCAGTGCGCCAGCGACACGCGGACCGGCCTCCGACAGGACGGTGTTCACGCCATGCTCGCCGAGCCAGCGCATCGCGGCGCCGAGGTCGAGGCCACCGTCGGAACGCGGCAGCGTCGTGAGCAGAACGCCCGCTTCGCGCAGCCTGTTCGTTCGGCGAGCGTCGGCATCGCGCGCGACGAAGAGCACGGTGTGCTGCGGGTCCTTGGCGCGCACCACCTTCGAGGTCGGCGGTGTCCGCGCGTCCGTGTCGACGATGACTCGCAGCGGATCCCGGCCTTTGACCTCGCGCACCGTCAGCGCGGGATCATCAGCGAGGACCGTTCCGATCCCGACGAGCACCGCGTCGGAGCGGTCGCGAAGCCGATGCACCTCGCGCAGCGCTCGCTTACCAACGAGGTAGCGGCGGCCGGGCGCCGTGACGCGACCGTCGATCGTCGTCGCGAGCTTCACGAGAACGAACGGCCGTCCGCGTCGCACACGGCTCACGAATCCTTCGTTGAGGCGTAGCGCCTCGCTTTCGAGGACGCCCTGCTCGACCTCGACGCCGGAGGCCTTCAGCTGTCGGAAGCCCTTGCCGTCGGTGCGTGGATCTGGATCGCGCATCGCCGCGACCACGCGGCGCACGCCGGCCGTCACGATCGCGTCCACACACGGCGGCGTTCGCCCGTGATGCGCGCACGGCTCGAGCGTGGTGTACAGCGTCGCGCCGCGCGCGGCGTCGCCCGCTTTCGCGAGCGCGTTCACCTCGGCGTGTGGCTCGCCGGCGGCGTGGTGGTAGCCCTCGCCGACGATCTTGCCGCCGCGGACGACGACCGTGCCCACCATCGGGTTGGGGCTCGTCCGCCCCGCGGCGCGCGCAGCGAGACGCAGCGCGCGCCGCATGTACTGGGTGTCTTCGTCGACCATCGGTTGTAGTCTGCGGCCTCGTGGCCACCGATCTCGCCGCTGTTTCCAAGCGTCTGCCGCCGGAGCTGCGCGTCCGCGTGAGCGAGGATGCCGACATCGAGCGCGTCGTGGAGTTCCAGAACCGCTGGGCCACTCCGGGCAGCTGGATGTCCCCGGCGTCGGCGCGAAGGGCGCACGAGGTCAGCCCCGAGCCGAATCGCCTGACCCTGATCGTCGAAGACGGCGGCAGCGCGATCCAGGCGGTCGGCTCCACCGGCAACGGCGGGCTCTTCGCATCGCCAGACGGGTCGTGGCGCGTCGGACTGCGCGTAGCACCCGAGTGGCGCCGGCGCGGCGTCGCGCGATCGCTGCTCGAGCAGCTCGACGACCACGCGCGCGTCAACACGGCCAAGCGGCTCGTCTCGGCGGTGCGCGGCGACGAGCCCGACGGCGCTCGTTTCGCCGAGGCCGTGGGATTCCGCAAGTTCCACGAGCGGATAGACGCGTACATCGACGTGCCGGCGTTCGACGCCTCCGCCTTCGAAGACCCGGACGAGATCGCGCGCCGGGCGGGCCTCCGGCTGGCCACCTATGCCGATCTGCTCAAAGAGCGCGCGGACGACATCGAAGCGTTCCAGCGCGAGCTGCTACCCGTCATCTGGGCGATGGCGCGCGACGTCCCGGCTCCGACGCCGATGCCCGAGCAGCCGCCTCCGTTCGAGATCGCGAAGCGCATGTTCTTCGAAGGACCGGGTCAGGATCCGCCGAGCACGGTCTATGCGCTGCGCGATGGCCATCCGGTCGCGATGACCGCGACGGTGGTAAAGGAAAACGGCGCCGCGTACACGAACTTCACCGGCGTCGCGCGCGCCGAGCGCGGTAAGGGCATCGCGCTCGCGCTGAAGCTCCGCGCGCTGCGCGAGCTTCGCGCGCGCGGCGTGAAGCTGTTCGGCACGACGAACGACGAGCAGAACGCTGCGATGCGTGGCATCAACCGCAAGCTCGGGTACAGGCCCGAGCCGCCGACCACGATGTACGAGCGGCGCTTCTCGTGACGCTGAGCACGCCGGCGCCGACGCATCCCGGCAGAGAGCTCCGCGACTCGTCGCTACGCCAGCTCGATAACGCGGCGCGCGCTCTCAACCTCGATCCCGGCATGCACAAGTTCCTGCGCACGCCGGAGCGCACGCTCATCGTGTCCGTGCCGGTGATGCTCGAGGAGGGACAGCTCGAGGTCTATACCGGCTACCGCGTGCAGCACTCGACTGGCCGAGGTCCCGGAAAGGGCGGCATCCGCTTCCATCCCGGCGTCACACTCGAAGAGGTCGAGGGCCTCGCGATGCTGATGACCTGGAAGTGCGCGGTCACGGACCTCCCGCTGGGTGGCGCGAAGGGCGGCGTCGCGGTCGATCCGCACAAGCTCACGCGCCGTCAGGTCGAGCGCCTCACGAAGCGATACACCGCCGCGATCATGCCGATCATCGGACCGGAGCGCGACATCCCCGCGCCCGATGTGAACACCGACGAGTCGACGATGGCGTGGATCGTCGACACCGTGACGATGATGACCGGCCACCACTCGCCGGAGGTCGTCACCGGCAAGCCGATCGAGCTCGGCGGTTCGCGCGGGCGGACCGAGGCGACCGGACGCGGCGTCGCGTTCGTCACGCTGGAGGCCATCAAGCGCGCCGGCCTACGGCCCGACAACACGCGCGTCGCGGTCCAGGGTTTCGGCAACGTCGGCAGCATCACCGCGAAGATCCTCGCCGCGGCCGGCTGCAAGATCGTCGCGGTCTCGGACGTGAGCGGTGGCTACGCGGCGCCGCAGGGGATCGACATCCCGGCGGCGATCGAGCACGTGCGGCGGCACCCGAAGCGCCTTCTCGAGGGACTCCCCGGTCTCTCCAAGATCACCAACGCCGAGCTGCTCGCGATGGACGTCGACGTCCTGGTACCCGCTGCTCTCGAGGGTCAGATCACGGCTGACAACGTTCACGAGGTCCGCGCGAAGATCATCGTCGAAGGCGCGAACGGCCCGACGACGGCGGACGCCGATCGCAAGCTCGCCGACCGGGGCGTGACGATCATGCCCGACGTCCTCGCGAATGCCGGCGGTGTCGTCGTGTCGTACTTCGAGTGGGTGCAGAGCCGCGCTCAGTTCTACTGGGAGCTCGACGAGGTCGAGAAGCGCCTGGAGATCTACATGCGCCGCGCGAGCGATCTGGTCCTGGCCAAGACGAAGGTCTACGACTGCACGCCGCGCGAGGCCGCGTTCATCGTCGCGGTCGAGCGCGTCGCGAGCGCGATCGAGAAGCGGGGGATCTTCCCGTAGCGGCCACGAAGCCGAACGTCGATATCCCTGCGGGCGCGCCGCCCGCGGAGCTCGCGCGCGAGGACCTCGTCGTCGGCACGGGCGCGGAGGCGACGCCGGGCAAGACCGTCGAGGTCCATTACGTGGGCGTCGCCTGGTCGACGAAGAAGCAGTTCGATGCGTCGTGGGACCGGAACGAGACCTTCGACTTCCCGCTCGGCAAGGGCCGCGTGATCCGCGGCTGGGACGAGGGCGTCGCAGGCATGCGGGTGGGCGGTCGCCGTCGTCTCACCATTCCGCCCGCGATGGGCTACGGCGCGCGTGGCGC
>Ga0207653_10000108_pt1 | contig 58664 bp, 52 predicted proteins | sample KBSK5251metaG_FD_184341 | JGI IMG/M metagenome (GOLD analysis project Ga0207653, IMG submission 184341) | Corn, switchgrass and miscanthus rhizosphere microbial communities from Kellogg Biological Station, Michigan, USA - KBS K5-25-1 metaG... | ecosystem: Host-associated > Plants > Roots >... | reverse complement strand
CCTCGCCGTCGTGTTCGCGATTCTCCTGGTCACCGCCAACGCGATGATGATGAGCGCGCGCGAGCGCACCGGCGAAATCGCCGTCCTCAAGACCGTCGGCTTCTCCGACCGCCTGTTGTTCGCCCTGATCATGGTCGAGGCGGGCGCCATGGCCCTCACGGGGGCGGCCCTCGGGCTGGGCGGTGCGACGCTGCTCTATCCGGCCATCAACTTCAACGGCGCCGGTTTCCTGCCGGGATTCAAGGTCGCGACCAGCACCCTCGTGGTCGGCGGGCTCGTCGCCCTCGGCCTGATGCTGGCGAGCGGCCTCGTGCCCGCGTGGCGCGCCGCGCGGCTCCCAGTGGTGCAGGCGCTGCGGCACGTCGAATGATTCCGATCGTCTATAACGTCCGGAGCGTCATCCGCCGGCCTGTGTCCACAGCGCTGACGGCGCTCGGCGTCGGTCTGGTGGTGGCGGTATTCATTGGCATGCTCGCGCTGGCGAACGGCTTCGGCGCCGCCCTGGCCAAGACCGGCTCCGACAAGAACGTCATCGTCCTCCGCAAGGGCGCGGACTCGGAGCTGTCCAGCGGCCTCGGCCGTGACGTTGCGAGCATGATCGCCGCGGATCCGCACGTCGCGACGGGCGCCGACGGCAAGCCGCTCGTCTCGCCCGAAGTCTACGTTCTCATTCCGCTGGCCAAATCGTTCGACACGACCCAGATCGCCAACGTCGTCGTGCGAGGCATCAGCGAACAGGCGTGGCAGGTACGTAACAACGTCACCGTGACCGAAGGTCAGAAGCCGACCTCGGGCCGCGCGGAAATCTGCGTCGGCAGCCGGTTGACCAAGCGCTTTCCGCACACCGGCATCGGTCAGACGCTGCATTTCGCCGGTCGCGACTGGACCGTCACCTGCCACTTCACCGCGGCGGGCTCGGCGTTCGAGTCGGAGATCTGGGGCGAGAACGAGCAGTTCATGCCGGTGTTCCGCGGTGAAGTCTTCCAGTCGATCAGCTTCCGGTTGAAGGATCCAGGCGCGTTTCCGGAGGCGCAGCGCGCGCTGCAGGCCGACAAGCGCATGACGGTGGACGTGCATCGCGAGTCGGAGTTCTACGCCCAACAGTCACAGCTCCTCGGCCGCATTCTCAGCTTCCTCGCGGTGATGATCACCGGCATCATGGCGGTGGGCGCGGTCTTCGGGGCCATCAACACGATGTACGCCGCCATCGCGGCGCGCGCACCGGAGATCGGTGTGCTCCTCACGCTCGGCTTCAAGCCCTGGACCGTGCTCGTGAGTTTTCTCGCCGAGTCGGCGTTCATCGCGACGATAGGCGGATTGCTGGGATGCGTGTTTGCGCTGCCGCTGAACGGCATCGTGACGAGCACCACGAACTGGTCGAGCTTCAGCGAGATTGCGTTCAGTTTCCGCGTGACGCCGGCGCTCCTGATACTCGGCCTGATCTTCGCGGTCGTGATGGGCATCGTCGGCGGCTTCTTCCCGGCGCTGCGCGCGGCCCGTCTCCAGGTGGTGCAGGCGCTCAGGTGAAAGTCACCGCGCTCGCCGCGCAGACACCGGAAGCGGTGCGCGCGGCGCTCGCGGCCCGAGGTTGGGAAGCGCAGCCCGCCTGGTTCGCCGCCACCGGCATCCAGTCGCTCGTCATCCTCATCGAAGACATCAGCGAACCCGAGCGCGAGGCGCTGGTCCACTGGGGCACCAAGTCCGGCGCCGACGTGCTCACCGGCGACGGCTGGGCGCTCGTCTCAGGCGCCGCGAGCCGCATCGCGCCGCTCGCGCGCTACGACCGCGCCCCCGCGGAGCTCGCACGCCTCGCGCCGCCGCTCGGCCGGCTGCTCGCCGCGCGCGCCGAACCGGCGCGCACCTGGGCGATTCGTGGTGCCGAGCTGTCGCTGGAGAAGCCGGCAATCATCGGGATCATCAACGTCACCCCGGACTCGTTCTCGGACGGTGGCCAGCTGTCATCTGTAGAAGCAGCCATCAGCCACGGCGACCAGCTGATGGCAGACGGCTGTCGGCTGCTAGACGTCGGCGGCGAATCCACGCGCCCCGGTGCGGCGGCGGTCCCGGTTTCGGAAGAGATCAAGCGCGTGGTGCCGGTCATCCAGGGCCTGGTCCGCCGGGGACTCGGCCCCGTGTCGGTCGATACCCGGAAGGCTGAGGTCGCGCGGGCCGCCCTCGACGCCGGTGCGGCGGTCGTCAATGACGTCTCCGGGCTGCGTTCCGACGCGGAGCTGGCGGGCGTGGTGGGGAACGCCCAGGCCGGTCTCATCTTGATGCATATGCGCGGGACGCCCGCGACGATGGATGACCTGGCGACCTATGATCATGTCGCCCCGGAGGTCGCCGCGGAGCTCGCGGCGCTGGCCGAGAAGGCCGAGCGGGGCGGGATTCCGCGCGAGCGGATCGCGGTGGACCCGGGATTCGGGTTTGCCAAGACCGCCACCCAGAATCTTCGACTGCTCGACGAACTGGCATCGGTCGTCGCGCTGGGCTATCCTGTAGCGGTCGGCCCGTCGCGCAAGCGGTTTTTGGGTGCCGCGACCGGCCGGCCCGTGGAAGACCGCGACCGCGCCACGGCCGTCGCCTGCGCCCTCGCCTGGGAGCGGGGAGCGCGGCTGTTCCGGGTGCACGATGCCCGGCTGACACACGAAGCCCTTGCACTGGCGAGCGCTACGACCAATCCGCCATGAACGTAGACGCCTTCAAGTTCCTATCGCCCAGGTTGTGGCCGGATCTCTTCGAGATCCTGCTCGTGTCGTTCGTCATCTACCGGTTCCTGCTGTTCCTCGTGGGCACCCGCGCGCTGCAGATCGTCATCGGCCTCGTGATCCTGTCGCTCACCTACTTCGTGGCCGTGTTCGCCAAGTTCACGATGATCAGCACGCTGCTGGGCGTCGTGTTCACCTACGGCGCCTTCGCCGCGGTCGTCGTCTTCCAGCCGGAGCTGCGCAACGCCTTGGCGCGGCTCGGCCAGTCGCGCTTCATGCGCGCCTTCTCGCGCGGTGACCGGCAATCGGTGGCGGAAGAGATCGCGGAGGCGCTGGACCGGCTGTCGCGCGCCGGCACCGGCGCGATCATCGCGGTCGAAGGCGACATCGGACTGGAAGAGTTCATCACGACCGGCGTGCCGATGGAAGCGAAGGTTTCGGCTGACCTCGTGACGACGATCTTCACGCCGTACTCGCCGCTGCACGACGGCGCGATCCTGATCCGCGGCGACCAGATCATCGGCGCGGGGTGCGTGCTCCCGCTCACGCAGTTCAAGGTCGCCGACAAGTCGCTCGGCACGCGGCACCGCGCGGCGCTCGGGCTTTCCGAGGAAACCGACGCGACGGTGCTCGTCGTCTCGGAAGAAACCTCGACGATCTCCGTCGCCAGCCACGGCCTCTTGTATCGCCACCTTACGCCGCCACAGGTGCGCGATCTGCTCTCCGGCGCCGTCTCGCATCTCGAAGGCGGCGAGCGCGTGACTCAGCCTGCCACCTAAGCCTCCCTACCGGGAGGCGGCCGCGGTCGCGCTCCTGGTCCTCATCGGATATGTGATCACCCTCGCGCCCACCGTCACGCTGTGGGATGCCGGGGAATTCATTACCGCCGCGAAAGTCCTCGGCGTTCCGCATCCGCCGGGGACGCCGCTGTTCGTGCTCATGGGAAATGTCTGGGGTGGTGTGGTCAGAATCGGCAGCTACGCCTGGCGGCTGAATCTGATGAGCGCCTGTTTCTCCGCGGCCGGCGCCGGGTGCCTGTTTCTCGTCGGGCACCGGCTGCTCGCGGGGGAAACTCCATGGCTCAGGACGGGCGGCGCCGCCGCCGCCGCGATCCTGTCGGCGTTCACGTTCACCGGATGGCAGAACAGCAACGAGACCGAGGTCTACACGGTCGCGACGTTCAGTATCGCCGCGATCTGCTGGCTCTGTGTCAGATGGCGTGACGTCCGCGGCACCTCGCGCGCGCCGCACATTCTGCTGCTCATCGTCTACGTCGCGGCATTGTCGATCGGCAATCATCTCCTGGCGTTACTCGTCGGACCCGCCGTCTCGCTCTTCATTGCGTTCACGCTGCGCGCGGCGCCCGCTCCCGAGCGGGACGAGCGGCGAATGGAGTGGGCCGAGTGGGCGACGCTCACCGCATTGTGGATCGTGTTGATTGGGGTAGGGCTGGGCAACCTGGTGCTCCTCTATGTCGGCGGGGTGTTGCTCTTGGGCGCGGTCACCGGCTGCGGGCTAGCGGGCACGCGTGCGTTCCCGGTCCTGGCGATCGGGATCGCGGCCGTCGGAATTTCGATCTACACCTTTCTCTACCTCCGCGCCGGTCTCCATCCGCTGCTCAACGAGGCGGACCCCGAACGGTGGCGGCCGCTGCTCGCCGTCATCCGGCGCGAGCAGTTCGGGAGCCGCGGCCTGTTCGACAATCCGATGATGCCGGGCGAGGCCCGAACGCTCAAGATTTTCGGCCAGCAGTTCGTCAACTTCTTCCAATACTGCTCGTGGCAGTGGGCGCGCTCGCTGCCGGCCGTGCCAATGGTCGTGGTGGCGCTGGTGTTCGTCACATTGGGAATCTTCGGATTCGAATTCGCGCGGCGGCAGGACAGGGGCGTCGTGGTTCTGCTGGGCATGCTGTGGCTCGTCACGGGCGCCGGGCTCGTGATCTACATGAACTTCAAGGCGGGATTCTCGCTGTTGTGGAACGAATACACCACGATCGCGCAGCATGAGGTGCGCGAGCGCGACTATTTCTTTGTCGTGAGTTTTCAGGTCTGGGGCATGTTCGCGGCCTTCGGGCTCGTGCGCCTGGTGCGCGAGCTGTCCGTGGCCGCGCCGTCGCGGTGGGGAATCGCGGCGGCCTCGGTCGTGACGCTGCTCCCCTTCGGCGCCAACCTCACGGCGGCCACGCGGCGAGGCGCCGACGCGACCGCGGCGCGCGACTTCGCCTACAACCTGTTGCAGTCGGTCGAGCCGTATGGCGTGCTGTTCGGCTTTGGCGACAACGACACATTCCCGGTCTGGTATCTGCAAGAGGTGGAGGGCGTGCGGCAGGATGTGACGCTCATCAATCTCTCGCTCGCCAATCTCGACTGGTATCTGCGCCAGCTGGCGGAGCGACCCGTCCGTCCGTTCGATCCCGCCGGCGCTCCTGCGTTGTATCGCGCGTTGGCGCCTGCCCAGCCGCCGCCCGGCCCCGCATTGCGGCTCACCGAGCAGGACATCGAAGGCATGACACCGGTACAGCTGCGCGATGATGGCGTGTTTCGCGCGACGAACTTCGAGCTGCCGATGCGGAAGGGACTGATCCTCAACACGGCCGATCAGGTGATCCTCTACACCATCGCCGCCTATCTGCCCAACCGACCGGTGGCCTTCGGCGTGGCGTCCGGCCGCGGCGCGTGGCTCGGCATGGATCCGCATCTCGTGTTTCAGGGACTCGCCTTCAAAGTCGTGCCACGCCCCGACACGGTGCGCCGGTTCGTGCGCGGGATGCAGGGCACGATGGTCGACTCCACGCGAACGCGCGTGCTCGTCGATTCCGTCTTCACGTTCGGGAAGATGTTCGGGCCAGACTCGCTCGAGCTCGAGCCCGCCGCCGATCAAGTGGCCCTGTCGTTCTCGGTTCCGTTTCTCGAGCTCGGGAACCTCGCGGCCGCCCGCGGCGACCAGCGGCAGGCCGTGGCCTATTTCCGCCGGGCCTACCATCTCAATCCCAGCAAAGCGCTTGCGGACGTGATCACCCGAATCGAAACCCAGGGGGTACAGAGCCTCTTTAGGCGTTAAATTAGGCGGCTATGGGTTTCGAGGCCCTGCCCGAGCGGCTGGCACAGGTACGAGCCGTGTTGGCGCAGCGTGCCGCGCACCCCGTGACGATTGTCGCGGTGACGAAGGGATTTGGAACGGACGCGATCCGCGCGGCACTCGCCGCCGGGCTCGCCGACATCGGTGAGAACCGCGTGCAGGAAGCGGTGCAGAAGCAGGACGAGCTGCAGAGTCTCAGCGGCATTCGCTGGCACCTGATCGGGCATCTGCAGCGAAACAAGGCCCGGGTCGCCGCGGGACGCTTCGAACTCGTACACGCGCTCGACTCGCTCGAGCTGGCGCAGGAGCTGGACCGGCGGTCTGCCGCGCAACAGCGCGTCCTGTTGCAGGTGAACGTGGCGGGGGAAATGCAGAAGAGCGGGTGCGCTCCGGAAGAAGCACCCACGCTGGCGCGAGCAATTGCCGCGCTCCCGCAGCTGCGGTTGGAAGGCATGATGACGATGGCACCACTGACTGACGACGAAGACGTACAGCGCCGGACCTTCCGGGGACTGCGCGTCTTGCGCGATAGGATCAAGGAGGAAGGGCTATGGCTGCCGACCCTCTCGATGGGGATGTCAGGCGACTACGCTTCAGCGGTCCAAGAGGGAGCAACGCTGATCCGATTGGGTACCGTCCTGTTCGGACTGAGGACATGAACGACGAAGCGTTCAACCTGACCCCGCACGACATCCGCAAGCAGGAGTTTCGCAAAACCCTGCGCGGGTACGACACGTTGGGCGTGGACGATTTCCGCGTGCGCGTCGCCGACGCGCTCGAGCGCGCCATTCGCGAGCGCCAGATCCTGGAGGAGCGCGTCAGCGCCCTGACCGAGCAGCTGCGCGTCTTTCGGGAGCGCGAGAAGGCGATGAACGAGGCGCTCGTCGCGGCGCAGCAGCTGCGCCAGGATTCGCGCGCGGCGGCCGAGCGCGAGGGGCAGGTGATCCTGCGCGAGGCCGAGGCCGCGGCAAAGCGGCTGCTCGACGAGGCGAAGAACGCCGAGGGCGCCGTGAAGACGCGCATGGCTGAGACCGAGCGTCAGTTCCAGCAGTACGTCGGCGGCTTCCGCGCGCTGCTCGAGCGCCAGCTCGCCGAGCTACGCGCCCTCGACGGTCACCGCGGGTGACACAGGTCGCCGAAGCGGTTCGCGCCGTGCAGGCGCGGACCGCCGTCGTTCCGGAAGTCGCGATCATTCTCGGAACGGGACTCGGGGCGTTGGCCGACCAGCTGAAGGTCGAGACGACGCTCGCCTACGCCGACGTACCAGGATTCCCACGTCCGACGGTCGAGACCCATGCGGGCCGGCTGCTCGTCGGAACGCTGGGCGGCCGCCGCGTCGCGATGATGCAGGGCCGCTTCCATCGCTACGAAGGGTACACGCTGCAACAGGTCGCGTTTCCCGTGCGCGTGCTGCGCGCCCTGGGAGCCCAGACGTTGATCGTCTCCAACGTTTCCGGCGGCATGCATCCACTCTGGGCCACGGGCGACCTCGTGCTGCTCTCCGATCACATCAACCTCCTCGGCGACAACCCGCTGGCGGGACCGAATGTCGACGCCGAGGGCCCGCGTTTTCCCGATATGTCCGCCGCGTACGATCCGGCGCTCCGCACACTCGCCCGCGAGGTCGCGCTCGAGCATAAGATCGTGATGCGCGAGGGAGTGTACGTCGCGGTGCCGGGCCCGAACCTCGAGACGCGGGCCGAGTACCGGATGCTGCGCGCCATGGGCGGCGACGTCGTCGGGATGAGCACCGTGCCCGAGGTCATCACCGCGGTCCATCAGGGCATGCGGGTCCTGGGGCTCTCGATCATCACGGACAATTGCTTACCCGACGCGCTCGAGCCGACGTCGGTCGAGAAAATCATCGCCGTGGCCCGTGGTGCCGAGCCGAAGCTCGCCACCGTCGTGCGCGGCGTGCTGGAGCGTCTCCGCTAGATGCCCTATCCCCCGTCCGACCCGGCCCAGCCGATCGACGAGCTGGAGAAACAGCTGCTCGCAAAGTGGAAAAATGAGCGGCTGTTCACGCGCGTCAGCGACGCGACCCGCTACGGGCCGCCGTTCGTCTTCTTTGAAGGCCCACCGACCGCCAACGGCCGGCCGGGCATCCATCACGTTTTTTCGCGCACGCTCAAGGATCTGATCTGCCGCTATCACACGATGCTGGGGCAGGGCGTCACGCGCATCGCGGGCTGGGACACGCACGGATTACCGGTCGAGATCGAGATCGAGAAGGCGCTCAACATCAACGGCAAACGCGAGATCGAAGCCTACGGCATCGAGCGCTTCAACAAGCTTTGCCGCGAGAGCGTGTTCAAGTACAAAACCGACTGGGAGTCGTTGTCCGACCGCATCGGCTACTGGCTCGACTACGAGCATCCGTACGTCACTTACTCGAATCAGTACATCGAGACGGTGTGGTGGCTGCTCAAGCGCCTGCACGAGAAGGCGCTGCTCTACCGCGGGCACAAAGTGCTGCCGTACTGCCCGCGCTGCGGCACTGCGCTGTCGTCGCACGAAGTGGCGCAGGGGTACGAGACCGTCCAGACGAATTCGGTCTACGTGACGTTCCCGCTCGTCTCGCGCGACGGCGACGAGCCCCGCGAGCTGGTCATCTGGACGACGACGCCGTGGACGCTGCTTTCGAACGTCGCGGTCGCCGTGCACCCCGACATCGAGTACGGCGAGTACGCGGTCCCGGACAGCGCGAGCGGCAAGATCACGCGCTACATCGCGGCGACGGCGCGCGCCGGCGACGTGCACGTGCACGGCCGCCCGCTGATTCAGGGGGACCGCGTCGCCACCTATTTCGGCCGCGACCTGGTGGGCCGGAAGTACGTCCGCCCGCTCGACGTGGTTGCGTTGCCGCGCGACGGCCAGCACAGCGTGATCGTCGCCGGCGGGTTCGTCACCGTCGACGAGGGCACCGGGCTCGTCCACATGGCGCCCGCGTTCGGTGCCGACGACTACGCCGCCGGCCAGCAGAATGGGCTCGCGTTCGTGAATCCCGTCGCCCCCGATGGCACGTTCAAGGACGTGCGCTGGCCTGAGGTCGAGGGCAAGCTCGTCACCGACAAGGAAACGAACCGGGTCATCATCGAGCGGCTGAAGCACGACAGACGCTGGCTCGAAACCCGACCCTACACGCACAGCTATCCGCACTGCTGGCGCTGCGACTCGGCGCTCATCTACTACGCCCGCAGCTCGTGGTTCGTCCGCACCACCGCGGTCAAGGCGCGGATGCTCGAGATCAACGCCGAGATCGACTGGCATCCGCCCGAGACGGGCGCCGGCCGCTTCGGCGAATGGCTCGAGAACAACGTCGACTGGGCGCTGTCGCGCGACCGCTACTGGGGCACGCCGCTCAACGTGTGGGAGTGCGATGCCGATCGCGAACACCGCGAGGTGATCGGCTCCTTCGCCGAGCTGGCGCGGCGGTGGGGGGGGGGGAAGGCGTTGCCGGAGAGCTTCGATCCTCACAAACCGTACATCGACACCTACACCTGGGCGTGCAAAGACTGCTCGGGCACGATGAAGCGCGCGCCCGAAGTAATCGACGCCTGGTTCGACTCGGGGTCGATGCCGTACGCGCAGTGGCACTACCCGTTCGAGCATGAGGCCGACTTCAAGGCGCATTTCCCGGCGGACTACATCTGCGAAGGTGTGGACCAGACGCGCGGCTGGTTCTACTCCCTGCTCGCGATCGGCGTCACCGCCTTCGACGCGCCCGTCTACAAACACGTGATCGTGAACGAGCACGTGCTCGACGTGCACGGCCAGAAAATGTCGAAGAGCCGCGGCAACGTCGTCGATCCCTGGAAGGTGATCGGCGCGCACGGCGCCGATGCGGTGCGCCTCTATTTGCTCGGCCAGAGCCAGGTGTGGCTGCCGAAGCGGTTCGACGAGCAGCAGATCCCGGAGGTCGCGGGCGGATTCCTGAACACGCTGCGCTCGACGTACGACTTTTTCCGGCGCTACGCGCAGGACTGGACGCCCCCGGCCGAAGCAAACGCTACACCCGCGAGCCAGCGGCCGGCGGCCGACCGGTGGCTGCTCGCCCGGCTCGACGAAGTCGTCGCCAGCGTGCGCGCGTCCTGGTCGGAGTACGACGTCACGGCCGGCGTCCGTGCCATCATGGACTTCGTCGGGGAGGACTTGTCGCGCTGGTATGTCCGCCGGAACCGGCCGCGCTTCTGGGCCCCCGATCGGGCGACCGACCCGCTGGCGCTCGAAACGCTCCACGAGGTCATGGTGGCCGCCGTCCGCCTGCTCGCCCCGGCCGCGCCGTTCATTGCCGACTGGGTGCACCGCGCCCTGACGGGGACATCGGTCCATCTCGCCCCGTTCCCCATTGACCGGGGGCACCGGGAACCCGAGCTGCTGTCTGCCATGGGGACCGTCCGGCGGCTGGCCTCGCTGGCCCGGGCAGCCCGGGAATCGAAGAATCTGAGGGTCCGCCAGCCCCTGGCCCGCATGCAACTGGCCGTTCCGGCGGCTGCCCAGGGCCCGGCCTTGTCAGACCTGTTAGATATTCTGGCTGCCGAAGTCAACGTAAAAGCCGGCGGAATCCAGGTTGTGGCGTCAGATCACGATTTGGTGCGGCTCCGCGGGAAGGCAAATTTCCGGACCCTCGGAAAACGCTACGGCAAGGACACGCCGGCCGCAGCAGCTGCCGTTGCAGCGTTGAGCGTCGCGGAGTTGCAAGTGTTAGAGCAAGGCGAGACCGTTCGGAATGGGGACTGGGAGTTCCGCCCGGAGGATGTGACCGTCACGCGCGAAGTCGCGAGTGAATGGCTGGTGCAGGCGGATGGGCCGTACGTCGTCGCGCTCGATCCCACGTTGAGCGACGACCTGATTCAGGAAGGATTGGCGCGCGAGGTGGTGAATCGCGTGCAGCGCCTCCGCAAAGAGGCAGGCTACGAATACACGACGCGCATCGAGTTGAGCATCACCGGCGCTGAGCCGGTTGTCGCCGCGACTCGCGCGTTTCAAGGATTCGTCGAAGGCGAAACATTGGCGCGCCGCATGGTGTTGGGGGAAGGCGCCGCGCTCGACGAGCCCGATTTGGTGCGTGAGGTAGACATCGAAGGACGCCAGGTCACGATTGGACTCCGGCGTCACGACGGAAGAAAGGGCGGAACCCGATAATGCCGACTAAGTCGACCAAGGTGAAGGTGAAGGCCAAGGCCGGCCTGAACAAGAAGCAGCTGACCCATCTCGAGAAGCGGCTGCTCGAAGAGCGCGCCCGCGTCATCAAGGAGCTGGGTCATTACGGCGAGTCGTTCAATTCGAGCCTTCAGGCATCTGATGGCGACCTCTCGAGCTACTCGTTCCACATGGCCGATCAGGGGACCGACGCGATGGAGCGGGAGAAGGCGTTTCTGTTCGCGTCGCAGGAAGGTCGTTACCTCTGGCACGTGAACGAGGCGCTGCGCCGGCTGTACAGCGCGCCCGACCGCTTCGGCCGCTGCGAGCAGTGCGGCGACTCGATCGGATTCGACCGACTCGATGCCCTCCCACACGCCCGCCTCTGCATCAAGTGCAAGGCCAGAGAGGAAGATGGTAAACGCCGCTGAGCGGAGGTTGTTCTGGGGGACGGCCGTCGCCGTCGTCGTCTCCGATTTCGCCACCAAACTGATCGCCGAGTCGTTCCTCGCGCGGCGCCTGCCGCTCGCGGTGATCGGCGACGTGGTACAGTTCCGCCTGGTCTTTAATGAAGGCGCGGCATTCGGCCTGCACGTCGGCGACAACTCGCGCTGGATTTTCCTCGGCCTCGCGGTCGTCGCGCTCTTTGTCCTCGCCTCCCTGGTGCGCAGCACCAGGCCGGGCGACCTCTTCCGCCTCGTCGCGCTGGCGCTCGTCTGCGGCGGCGCCGTCGGGAACCTCATCGACCGCATTCGGAGCGCGCAGGGCGTCGTCGACTTCGTGGACGTGGGCATCGGTGCCTGGCGCTGGCCGACGTTCAATGTCGCCGACTCGGCGATCACCGTCGGCGCAATCGCACTCGGACTCTCGCTGTGGCAGGAAGGCCGCGCGCAGCAACGGGCGAAGGAGGCGCGGGCGGCCGAGCCTTGAACCTCACGTTTTGCGTGGTTGTCCAGTCTGAACGTCTCGACAAATTTCTCGCTGACCAGCTCGCTCTCTCCCGCACACAGGCCGGACGCCTCATCGGCGATAAACGCGTGACCGCGCGCGGCAAAGCGCTGCGCGCCTCCGCGCTCCTGGAACGCGGGATGGAAGTGACGGTCGACCTCCCCGACGAAGCCCCCCCGCGCATTTACACGCCTTCCCACGCCGATCTGAATTTTGTCTACGAGGACGAGCATCTCGCCGTGCTCGACAAACCGGCGGGCCTCGTCGTCCATCCCGGACCGGGCCACTGGAACGACACGCTCGTCAATGTTCTCACGGAGCGCGGGACCGAGCTGGCGGGCGGCGCGTCCGCCGAGGCCGGCCGTCCGGGCATCGTGCACCGGCTCGACCGCGACACCTCGGGGTTGCTGGTCGTCGCGAAGAGCGACCTGGCGCATCGGCGCCTCGCCGGCGCGATCGAGCGACGCGCCGTGAAACGCGTCTACGCCGCGCTCGTGTGGGGCCACCTGCGCAAAAGTCCCGTCGACATCGAGGCGCCGATCGCGCGCCATCCCAAAGAGCGGAAGCGCATGACGGTTGCGGAGGGCGGCCGCCACGCGGTCACGCACGCGGCGCTCGTGGCGCGCTTTGCGCACAGCGACTTGCTGCGCGTGCGGCTCGGCACCGGCCGGACGCACCAGATTCGCGTGCACCTCGCGCACATCGGTTGTCCGATCGTCGGCGACCGCGAGTACACGTTCGGCGGCAGTCGGCGGGTCACGCCGTCCTCGCGCAACGAAGCGGAGCGCCTCGAGCGGCTCGCGCCACGGCAGCTGCTGCACGCCGCCGCGCTGTCGTTCAAGCATCCGGTGACCGGTGAGCCGGTTTCCCTGACGTCGGAATGGCCCGCCGACTTGCGTCCCGCGCTGGCCGAAGCGGCGGGGGACGCGAATTTGCTTGCCGAGCGCAACCCCTTGCAGTATCTTGGTTTCTTCGCATCCGATGACTGACGGAAGCCTCGTCTCCGCTCGCTTACTGGTGTTCCGCGTGGGAGCACTGGCGTGCGCTGCCGAGGTGGACCAAGTGCGGGAGATTCTCCCGCGCCTCCCAACGACGCGTATCCCGGGCGCGCCCCCGGTCGTGGCGGGGCTCGTGAATGTCCGCGGCACTCTGGTGACGGTCGTGGAAGGGTGGCGTGCGCTGGGCCAGGCACCGCCGGGTCCGCCCGCATCCTCCCCCCCCCCGGCCGAGACCTCCCAGACGCAAGCGCCCGACGTTGCGGGTTCGACGATCATCCTCGAGATGGGCAAGGGTGAGGCAGGGGGCGAGGGACAGCTGATCGGGTTTACGGTCGATGAGGTGATGGACATGCTGGCGGGTGGCGCGACGACGTTGGAGGACCGCACCGGTCTCCCGGGCGTCGACCCCACGCTGGTGCGGGCGGTCGGGCGACGGAATGGTGAGCTGTTCATCGTGTTGGACGTCGCGGCGCTGTTGGGCCCGATTCTGACTACTTAAGGAGCGCGCAGTGAGCCACACGGTTCTCGTCTGTGACGACGCGATCTTCATGCGCACGATGATCACCGACATCCTGGCGCAAGCCGGATTCGAGATCGTCGGCGAGGCGGAGACCGGCACGCAGGCCGTCGAGAAGTATCGGCAACTCAAGCCGGACCTGGTCACGATGGACATCGTGATGCCCGACATGGGCGGCATCGACGCGGTCCGCGAGATCGTGAAGCAGGATCCCGATGCCAAGATCCTGATGTGCAGCGCCATGGGGCAGCAGGCGCTGGTGGTCGAAGCCATCCAGGCGGGTGCCAAGGACTTCGTCGTCAAACCGTTCCAGCCCTCCCGCGTCCTCGAAGCCGTGCAGCGCGTTCTGGGCTAGCAATGGACCTTTCGCAGTACGCCGAGCTGTTCCTGGCCGAGAGCCGCGAGCACTTGAGCGCCTGCAATCAGCTGCTGCTCGAGTGGGAGCGAAGCCCAACCTCCGCGGAGCCGGTCGGCGGTCTCTTCCGCGCGGTGCACACGATCAAGGGTATGGCCGCGACGATGGGCTACGCCAAAGTCGCCGATCTCGCGCACCGCATGGAAAACCTGCTCGACCATCTGCGCCGCGGCGGCCGCGCACCTGCCGAGGACGTCATTCAGCTGCTGTTTCGCGGCACCGACGCGCTCGAAAAAGCGGTCGAGCTCGCCGTGCAGGGCCGCGAGCGGGACGCGGATGTCGCCGCGATTCTCGCCGACATCGACGGCGCCGCCGCGGCCCATCACGCCAAACCTGCCGCGCAGCCCAGCGCCCTCGCGCGCTTCACGATTGCGGCGCCCGAGCCCGACGCGCCCGACTCCCCGAGTTTACCTGCTGCGTCTGCTGCGCCTGCTGCGCCTGCTGCGTCTGCGAGGGTCGTTCAGGTCGCTATCCGATCGGAAGCGCCCCTGAAGGGCGCGCGCGCGATGCTGGTCGTTCGCAAGGTGCAATCTCTGGGCACCGTGGATCGGGTGCAGCCGCAGCTCGCCGCATTCGAATCGGACGATTTCGACGGCCGCTTCTCATTCGAGCTCGACACCACCAGGTCGGTGACCGACATCGAAGCGGTCATCCGGTCGGTGGGCGACGTCGAGCGCGTCAGCTTTGGCGGCGCGGGCGGGGGGGGCGACGAAGGGCAGGTCACGCCGGCCGAAAGCTCCGGCCGCGGCCGCCACATCCGCGTGGATCTGCGCCGGCTCGATACGCTGATGGATCTGATCGGCGAGCTGGTCACCGAACGCGGCCGCCTGAACGACCTCGCGGCGCGCTGGGTGGGGAAAGATCCGGAGATCGACGACGTCGCGATCCAAATCTCGCGCCTGTCGGCCGACCTCCAGAACGAAATCATTCAGGCGCGCATGACGCCGGTGTGGCAGGTGTTCGACCGTTTTCCCCGGCTCGTGCGCGACGTCGCGCGCCAGCTCGGCAAGCAGGTCAGCTTCCGCGTCGAGGGCAAGGAGATCGAGCTCGATCGCGAGATCCTGGACGCGCTCGGCGATCCGCTGGTGCATCTGCTGCGCAATGCCGTCGACCACGGCATCGAGTCGCCGGCTGAGCGGAAACGCCAGAAGAAAAATCCGGAAGGGGAAATCGTGCTCGCCGCGGTGCGCGAGCGCTCGAGTGTGGCGATCAGCATCTCCGACGACGGCCGCGGCATCGACCGCGCTCAGATTCTCGAGAAGGCGAAGCGCGAGGGCATCCTCGGGCCGCACGTCGAAACGCTGTCCGATGACCAGCTGCTGCGCGTGCTCGCGCGGCCCGGATTCTCGACGGCGGAAGCCGTGACCAGCGTCTCGGGCCGCGGCGTGGGTATCGACGTCGCGATGACGCGGATTCGCGCGCTGGGCGGCTCGGTCGAAATCCGCACCGAGCCGGGGAAGGGCACCGCCTTCGTGCTGCGGCTGCCGGTCACGCTGGCCATCGTGCGCGCGCTGATCGCCGCCGTCGGGCTCGAGCGCTACGCGCTGCCGCTGACCTATGTCGCCGAGACGGTCGAGTTCGGCACAGTCCCGCTCACCACGATGGAAGGGCGGGACGCGATCGTGCTGCGCGACCGGGTGGTCCCGCTCGTAGATCTCCGGAAGCTTCTGGGAACAAACGGCGCCGCCCCCTCGCCGCCCCCTCGCCGCCCCGTAATTGTCTTGGAGATGGGGGAACGTCGCGCCGGCATCGTCGTCGATGGGATGTTGAGCCAGCAGGAAATCGTCGTGAAGGGGTTCGATGCGCCGCAGGGTACGCTGCCCGTCTTCAGCGGTGCCACGATCATGGGTGATGGCGTTCCGGCGTTGATCCTCGATGCTGCAGGCTTGGTTTAAAGGAAAGGGCGAGGCATGGAAGACGTCCGGGATCTGAAAGCGCTGCAGCTCGACGCGCTCAGGGAAGTCGCCAACATCGGCGCGGGCCACGCGGCGACGGCGCTGTCGCAGCTCACGCACCGGCGCATCATGATCTCGGTGCCGGAGATCAACATCGCCCGGCTCGAAGAGGTGCCCGGGCTGATCGGCGATCCGCAGGAAGTCGTCGCCGCGGTCCTCATGCATATGCTTGGCGATTTGACGGGACGCACCCTGCTGATGTTCCCCGTGCCCGTCGGCCGGCAGCTCTGCGACATGCTGCTCAAGCGCCCGCTCGGTACGACCAAGGAGTTCGAGACGATCGAGCAGTCGTGCATCAAGGAGGCCGGCAACATCCTCTCGGGCGCGTACATGAATGCGCTGTCCGAGTTCATGGGGATGCTGCTGCTGCCGTCCGTGCCGAGTCTCGTGGTGGATCTCTCGGCCGCGGTCCTCACGACGACGTACCTGAACTTCGGGCACGACCGGGACTTCGTGTTTTGCGTCGAGACGGAGTTCAATATCGATGCCCAGGACGGGCTGCGCGGCCACTTCCTGCTCTTGCCCGATCTGGCGTCGCTCAAGGCGATTTTCGACGCCATTCGGTTGACTTGACGGTCTCAGAGCGTGACGTAGCCGTCCTGAGGTCATTCGCCCGCCGGATCGATCCCTCCGATGCGGGCGCGCACAACAATCTCGGCGTTCTGTACTACCAAAAAAGCCTCGTCCCCGAGGCGATCGAGCAGTTCACCCGCGCCCTCGAGCTCGATCCGCGCATGCAGGTCGCGCAGCGGAATCTCGAAATCGCCTACCACAACACCGGCTTTTACGACCGCCGTGTGGCCGAGCTCCAGGAGAAGCTGCGCGGCGCGCCTGACGAGCGCGACGCGCGCTGGGAGCTGGGCCGCACGTACGCAATCATGGGCGCCTATGAGGAAGCGGTCGCCGAATTCGAGGAGCTGCTGGCGCACAAGCCCAAGGACGTCGCGGCCATGATCCAGCTCGGACTCGCCGAGAAGTCCCGGGGTCGTCTGGAAGTCGCGACCGAGTGGTTCCTGCGGGCCGTCGAAGAAGAGCCCGACTCCTCCGTCGTTCACTTCTATCTCGGCGAGGTCTACTACAACCGCGGGCTGAACGAGCCGGCGCTGACCGCCCTCGAGCGCGCCGTCTCGCTCAATCCCGACAACGCGAATGCGCATTACTTGATGGCGTTCGTGCTCGGCGACATGGGGCGGCATCAGGACGCGCGCGCCGCGTCGAAGCGCGCCATCCAGCTCAACCCGCCGCTGGCCCGCGCGCAAACCAACCTGTCACTCGAGCGCTACCGCGCCGAACGCCAGTCGGCCGAGCACCGCCTGCGCGAGCAACCCACGCCCGAGGTCGCCGAGGGCAGCGACCTCGCGCACTACAACCTGGGCCTCGCGTTCCGGCAGAAGGGCTACTACGCCGAGGCGTTGCGCGAGTACCGCCTCGCGATCGAGCGTGGCGAGGATCGCAAGCTGGTGCGCCAGGCGATGGCGGAGGTCCATCTCCTGAAGCGTGACTTCACCGACGCGCTCGAGATTTACGAGTCCCTGATCCATGAGATCCCCGACTCGCCCAAGCTCTGGAACGAGCGCGGCGTCGTGCTGCATCAGGCGGGCCGGACGGCGGACGCGCTGACGTCGTATCGCCAGGCGACGGAGGTCGATCCCCGCTACGCGCTCGCGTGGAACAACGTCGGGGTCGTGCTGGCGCATCAAGCCGATGCCGACGATGCCATCGAGGCATTTCGGAAAGCGCTCCAGCTTTCGCCGGCGTTCGTCGGCGCCCGCCTGAACCTCGCGCTGCTCCTGACGCATCTGCGCCGCTTCCAGCTTGCGCTCGAAGCGTATCGCCAGGTGCTCGCGGAACAGGCGAGCTCGGCGCCGGCGTGGAACGGCGTGGGTCTCGTGCTGGTCGAGCTGAAGCGTTTTACCGACGCCCGGAACGCCTTCGTCCGCGCCGTCGAAGCCGATCCGCAGAACGCGGGCGCCCACTACAACCTCAGCTTCACGCTCTCGAACCTCGGCGACTACGACGGCGCGCTGCGCGCGACCAAGCGCGCGCTGGAGCTCGACCCCTATTACGTATCGCAGAAGTTCGCGCTGGCGATCGATCTGCAGTATGAGACGGTCGCGATCGGGATCGTGCCCGAGATCTCGGCCGACGTCGCGGCCGAGAACCTGGGCGCCGAATTCGCGTTCGACCAGCGGCTGCTCGACAACATCTTCCAGGAGCTGGAGCCGCCCGCGACCGCACAGCCCGCGCCCGCCGGGCTGGCCAAGAAGGTGGACGACCCGCTGGCCCTGGCGCGCGATTACGTGAGCAAGGGAATGATGGACCTCGCCGTGGCGGAGGCGATGCGGGCCGTGCAGCGCGGCGCGGACCGCGGCCAGGCCGCCACCCTCATCGGCGACAGCTATGCCCGCCGCGGGCTGCACGGGGAGGCGCTGGAGCGCTACCGCGAGGCGCGCACGCTCGATGCCGCCAACGCCACGGCTGCGCTCGGCGAGGTGAAGAGCCTGCTCGCCGTGCACCGCTCCGCCGAAGCGCTGCCGCTCGCGGAAGCGCTGGCGGCCCAAGCGCCGGAAGACGTCGAGGTGCTCGTCGCGGTCGCGAAAGCGCGCGCCGCGACCGGCGATGCGGCCGGGGCGCTGACGGCCCTGCGGCAAGCCCAGACCCGCGCGCCGGCGCGCGCGGATCTGCACAAGCTGCAGGGCGACATCGCCCTGAAAGTCGGCGACCGCCAGGGCGCGCGCGCGGCGTACCGCTCCGCGCTCGACCTCGATGAGGGATTCGTGCAGGTGTGGCTCGACCTCGGCCGGCTGCACGAACAGGACGAGGAGTGGGTGGAAGCGCAGCGCGCATACGAAGCGGCGCTCGAAGCGCTGCCGACGTTCCACGAGGCCGCGCTCGCCCACGCGGATCTGCTCCGGCGCACCGGGAGTCTGCGGACCGCCGTCGTGCGGCTCGCCGAGATGCTCGAGCAAGATCCCTACGACATGGACGCGCTGCTGCTGCTCGGCCGCACGCTGCTCGACGACAAGCGCAGCGAACAGGCGCTCGAGGCGTTCCGGCGCGCGCTGAAATTCGATCCCGAGCACACCGGCGCGCTGTTCTACCTCGGCGTGACGCTCGCGAAGTTGCAGCGCTACATCGAAGCGGTGGCCGCGTGGGACCGGGTGACGCGCATCGATCCCGGCGGGCCATTCGCGCAACGCGCGCGCATGCACGCGCGGACCGCCGTCGACCTGCAGCACATCTTCTCCAGCTCGGACGCGGCCTAGCGTATGGCGATCGAAGGACCGCTACGCGAGCTCGGGATCCACGACGTCTTCCAGCTCCTCGACTTGAGCCGGAAGACGGGCGCGTTGCGCGTCACGTCGGAGCTGCGCCACAACGAGGGCAAGATCTACTTCGATAACGGCGTGGTGGTGTCGGCGGAAATTCGCAGCAATCCGCACCCGCTCGGCGCGCTGCTGCTGCGCACCGGCAAGATCGCCGAGGCCGATCTCGAGCGCGCGCGCGACATGCAGCAGCGCCAGGGTGACAAGCGGCGCCTCGGCGAGATCCTCGTCGCGCTCGGCGTCATCACCCAGCGCGAGGTCGAGCGCCAGATCCGCTTCCAGATCGAAGAAGTCGTCTTCGAGGTCATGAGCTGGAACGAAGGCTACTTCTCGTTTGCGGAAGACTCGGAGGGCAAGGTGCCCACCGAGGTGACGGTCCGCATCCCGGTGGAAGCGCTCTTGATGGAAGGCGCGCGTCGCATCGATGAATGGTCGCGGATCGAGAACCGCATTCCCCACGTCGGCATCGTGCCCTCGCTCGCGCCGCCGCCCGAGGGCGGTGGCGGCGAGCTGGATCTCCTGCCGCCCGAGTGGGAAGTGCTGGCGCTCATCGACGGCGATCGCTCCGTGCGGGGCCTCGCGACGGAGCTGGGGCGGTCCGACTTCGAAGTCGCGAAGACGCTGTTCGGGCTGGAAAGCGCCGGCGTCATCGTGCTGGTGGATCCGGGAACGGCCAAGCGCGGGCGTCCGAGCGCCGCCGGCGATCTCACCGAGCAGGTGGCGAAGGCGGAGCGCGCGCTGCTCGAGAAGGACCTCGACGCCGCCCGCGCCGCCGCCGAGCAGGCCGGCGCCATGCAGCCGCACGACGCGACGATTCATCTCTTGCTCGGCCGCATCCACCTGGCGCAGGGGCACGCGTCCGCCGCCGCCGAAGAGCTGCGGCGGGCGCTGCGGCTCGACCCGCTGCTCGCCGCGACCCATCGCCAGCTGGGATTCGCCCTCGTGGCCATGGGCCGGTTTGGGGAAGCGGTGCAGAGCTGGGATCAATGGGAGCGCCTGGTGCGCACGACGGAGGAAGAGGCGTACAAGCCCGAAGTGGAGCGCGCCCGCGAAGCCGCGCGAGTGTTCAGCAATGGCTGACGAGATCCGCGCGCTTTCGGCGCAGCTCGCCCAGGACCCGCAGAGCCTCGTGTTCTTGCGGCTGGGCGAGGCCCTGCGCCGCAAGGGACAGCTCGACTCTGCGAGCCGCGTCGCGATGAACGGACTCGAGCGGCATCCGCATCTCGCCGACGCCCACGACCTGTACGCGCGGATCCTGACCGATAAGCACGACTACTCGCGCGCGTTCGACGAGTGGGACATGGCCGTCCGGATCGCGCCGAACCATACCGGCGCGCTGAAGGGACTCGCCTTCCTGTACTTCAAGGTCGGCGATATCGCCCAGGCCGAAGCCCATCTTGAGCAGGCGCGCAAAGTCGAGCCGGACGATCCGACCATCGATCAGGCGTTCGAGATGATCCGTGGCGGAGCACGTGCGGCGCCCTCCGCCGCCCCCTCGCCGCCCCCCGCCGCCCCGGCAGCGGCAGCCGGTGGGCTCGACGAGGCCCGCGTGTTCGCCGGTCTCGAGGGCAGCAACGAAGGCTTGCTACTCATCGACGGCGCGGGACGCGTTCTGGGTGGGTCGCTGCGCGATGGCTCCGGCGCGGATGTCACCGACAGCGTTGCCGCCTATCTTGCCGGCGTCTCGCAGGAAGCGGCCCGGACCGCGAAGCTGCTGGGGCTGGGCGCCTGGAACGGTTTGTCGGCGGAAGGGCAGCACGGCAACGTGCATCTCGCGCATCCGACGCCCGAAGCGCTGCTCCTCGTCGTCCGCGAGCGCGGAACGCCGCTCGGCCGCCTCGCGATTCTCGCGCAGCGGGCGACGGCGATGGCGCGTCGCTGGCTGGAGCAGCAATGACGAAGGGCGGACCACTCGATCTGATCACCCGCGTACGTGGCGTCCGCGGCGCGATGCTGGTCTCCGCGGAGGACGGCCTCATCGTGGCGGAACAGCTCATGGAGGGGATCAAGGGCGGCGCCGTCGCCGCGCTCGCCGCGAGCCTCGCCGGCCGCCTGCGCCGGGCGATGGAAGCGGCGGGGACCGGGACGAGCGTCTTTTGGCATCTGCAGGCGGAGCAGGGAGCGCTGCTGGTCGTTCCCGGTGGGAACAATGCTGGAGGAATCCTGGTCGTCGCGGTCGCGGAGCCCGATGTGAACATCGGCCTGGTGCGCCTCGAGCTGCTGCGCGCGGCGGAAACGATGCTATGAGTCAACAGACCCGCGCGGTCGAAAACTGGACGCTGCAACCGCTGACCGACTTCGTGCGGGAGGCATCGGCGCGCCTGGTTCTGGTACTCACGCCGTCGGGGCAGGTGTTGGCGCAGTCGGGATTCTCGCGCGCGGTCGACGTGATGTCGTCGGCGGCGCTGGCGGCCGCGATCGTCGCCTCCACCGGCGAGCTGGCGCGCCAGCTGCGGCAGCCGCCGTTCGCGGCGCTCAGCCATCAGGGGCCGAAGACTGGTTTCTTCCTGGCGACGTTCTCGACCGATCGCGGCACGCTGGCGGTGCTGGCCGTCTACGATCTCGATGTTTCATCGCTTGGCTTGGTTCAGTTATTCTATGAGCAGCTTGCGGCGGACTTGAAGACGGCGAGCCCAAAGGGGGCGGTCCCCAAGCAGGTGCTCGCTGCCGACTTCGAGCGCGAGTTGACGGACAGCCTCAACACGCTGTTTGGGAGATAGCGGTGTCCCTGGTCAACTTCACGACCCGCGAGATCACGTGCAAAATCGTCTACTACGGACCGGGGCGGTCCGGAAAGACGACCAATCTCCATTACATCTACGGCCGCGTGCCGGAAACTCGGCGCGGGCGCATGGTGTCGCTCGCCACGCAGACCGACCGCACGCTGTTTTTCGACTTCCTGCCGATCGATCTGGGCCAGATCTCCGGATTCTCGACGCGGTTTCAGCTCTACACCGTGCCCGGCCAGGTCTATTACAACGCCACGCGGCGGCTGGTGCTGCAGGGCGCGGACGGCGTCGTGTTTGTCGGAGACAGCCAGGCCCGCCAGCTCGATGAGAATGTCGAAAGTCTCCAGAACCTCCAGAGCAATCTCCTCGAGCACGGCGTCGATGTGCGCACCATGCCGCTCGTGATGCAATACAACAAGCAGGACCTACCCCGCGAGCTGATCCTGACGCAGGAAGACCTCGACGACGCGCTCAACTTCCGGGGCGTGCCGAGCTTTGCCGCCGACGCCCTGCACGGCAGAGGCGTATTCGAGACGCTCAAGTCGATCTCGGAGCTCGTGCTCAAGAGGCTCGCGGCGGGAACCCCCACGACATGACCAGCACGCTCAATCCCCGCTTCACGTTCGACACGTTCGTGGTCGGCGCGGCGAACCGCCTGGCCGTTACCGCCGGGCGCACCGTCGCGGAGAATCCGGGCTCGGCCTACAACCCGCTCTTCATCTATAGTGGGTCGGGGTTGGGGAAGACCCACGTGCTGATGGCCATCGGGCACGCCGCCAAGGTCATCGCGTCGCAGCTGAACATCGAGTACCTGACGCTGGACGAGTACGTCGAGGCGTTCCACGCGGCGATCGCGGCGGGGCAGGGCGACGCCTTCCGGCGCCGGTTCCAGAACGTCGATGTGCTGCTCGTCGACGACGTCCAGTTCCTTACGAATCGCAAAGAGATGCAGACCGAGCTGCTCCGCCTCACCGAAGCGCTGCAGCAGTCGGGGCATCAGATCGTCTTGGCGAGCGATCGCCCGCCGGCCGAGATCGCGGACCTGGACGAGCGTCTCATCTCGCGCTTTTCCGGCGGGCTCGTCGTCGACATGGGCATCCCCGACTACGAAACGCGCGTCGCCATCCTGCGCCGCAAGTCCGAAGAGCGCGGGTCGAAGTTCCAGCCGGGAGTCCTCGAGGTCGTGGCGAAGGTCGAGTATCCGAACGTACGCGAGCTGATGGGCGCGCTCAATCGCCTGATCGCTTTCCAAGCGGTGAATGACTCGCCGATCAATGCCGAGGCCGCCGGCAAAGTGCTCGGTATCCCTTCCGCCGCCGGTGCATCCGCCGCCGGTTCACCTGCCGCCGCTCCACCAGCCGTCGCCTCCCCCGATGAGTTCTCCCAGTTCCTCACCGACGTCACCTTCACGGTCGGCAAGGCGGTCGAGGCGTGGCGTGCGCGCGTGACCGAGGCGGTGATGCGTTGGGAGGGAGAGGGCTATCGAACGGGCCGCCTGGAAAAGCTCCTCGATCAGGAGACGCCGTCCGCGGTGGACGAAGTGATCGCGTCGTACGTCCAGGACGTGGAACGGCTCAAGGCGCTCGAGGCCGAAGTGGCGGAGCTCGATCCCCAGGCCGCCGGCGAGAAAGTCTTCCGCGATCCCGACCATATGGAAGCGGCCGAGGCGGCTGCGGCGAAGGTCCGCGATGGCGCGGCCCCGCCACCGGCCCCGTCGGCCGCATTTCCGCTCGACACGTTCGTCGCCGGGCCGTCCAACGAGGTGGCCTTGAACGGGGCGCGCGATTGTATCGCGAAGCCCGGGAAGAAATTCAATCCGCTCGTGATCGTCGGCAGAAGCGGGCTCGGCAAGACCCATCTGCTCAACGCCATCGGCCTCGAGCTCGCGAAAAAGAAAAACGCGATCGTCGCCTGCCTGTCGACACAGCAGTTCGTGGACGAGCTGATCGCGGCCATCGACGGCAACCGCGTGGACTGGTGGCGCGCGCGCTATCGGCGCGCGACGGCGCTGCTGCTCGACGATATTCAGCTGCTCGCCGGCAAGGAGCGCACGCAGGAAGAGCTGTTCAATCTCTTCAATCAGCTCGTCGACGCCGACCGGCAGCTCATCTTCACCGCGCCCGCGCATCCGAACAGGCTCGAAGGCCTCGAGGAGCGCATCGTGTCGCGGCTCGAAGGCGGGCTCGTGACGGAGATCGCGGAGCCGGACAAGGAGCTGCGGCGGGGCATGCTCGAGCGCCTGCTCACGCACCAGCACATCGCGCTCGAGCCGGCGCTCGTCGACTATCTGGCGGACCGGCCCATCGACTCCGTCCGCAGCCTGACCGGCGTGGTGCAGCGCGTGGTCGAGGCCGCCGCCGCGCAGGACGCGCCGGTGACGGCGGGTCTGGCGCGCGACGTGCTCGAGGGAGCGCCTCCCCCTTCGCCGCGCCGCACGGCGGGGCTACGGACCAGCGGCATCGTCGTGTCGAGCGCCGGCGGCGTGCGGAGCCGGGAGAAAATGGTCTGGGACTGGCCATTCGCAGCTGACCGCGTCATCGAGGATCTGCGCTAATGGCCATCAAAGGCTCGCTCAAGGAAGCGTCGCTCCCCGATGTGCTGCAACTCCTCGCGCTGGGGCAGAAAACCGGCTGTCTGTCGATCGCCGACCGCTCCAACTTTGGCTACATCTATTTCGACCGCGGCCGGATCTGCTACGCATCCATCGTGAACCGCCGCGATCGGCTCGGCGACATCCTCGTCAAGCACGAGAAGATCACCCAGGACCAGCTCGACGCCGCGATCCACCGCCAGGCCAAGGAGCGCGACAAGAAGCTGGGCGAGATTCTCGTGATGCAGAACGTGCTCACGCAGCAGGAGCTCGAGCGCTACATGCGGATGCAGATCGAGGAATCGGTCTACTATCTCTTCACGTGGACGCAGGGCACGTTCAACTTCGAAGCCGACGTCCGCCCGGAGCAGCAAGACTTCCTCGTCTCGATCAACCCGGAGTCCCTGCTGCTCGAGGGCGCGCGCCGCGTGGACGAATGGGGCCTGATCGAGAAGAAGATCCCGTCGTTCGATCTGATCTTCCTCGTGGACCGCGACCGGCTGGCCATCAGCGACGCAAAGCTCACCGAGATGCAGGATCGCCTGCTGCCGCTGCTCGACGGCTCGCGCGACGTCAATCAGGTCATCGAAGATTCCGGCCTGGGGGAGTTCGAGGTCGGCAAAGCGCTCTACGGCCTCGTCACCGCCGGCTTCCTGCATCGCGCCGGCCGCACCGCCAGTGCCGAAGACGTGAAGATGACCGACGCGCGCGTCGAAGAGCACCGCAACCTCGGCATCGCTTTCTACAAGACCGGGATGCTCGACGAAGCGACGCGCGAATTCCGTCGGGTCGCCGAGCTCCGCGCGACGGATGCCAATGCCCATTTCTTCATCGGGCTGGTCGCGCTGAAACAGGCGCGCTGGCGCGAGGCGATGGAGGCGCTGCGGCTCGCGGCCGAAAAGGGTGGGTCACGGCCCGCCGTGCTCCACAATCTCGGACTCGCCTACGAGCAGGTCGGCCGGCTGGAGGATGCGGAGGCGGCCTACTCCGAGGCGGCCACGCGGGCGCGCACCGATCCGCGGGTGTATGTGGGATGGGGTATCGTTGCGCTGAAGCAGGGCGATCACGTCAGCGCCGCCGGACGGCTCGACCGCGCCAAGGAGCTGTTCGCCGACAAGGTGCCCCCCATCTGGTTCTGGGCGCGCACCCTCGCGGCCGCGTCGGCGGGCGACTTCGAGACGGCGGAGCAGGTGGCCGCACAGGCCGTCGAAACGCACCCGCAAAACGGTGTGCTGCGCAACAATCTCGCCGTACTGCACGAGCTGGCCGGTGCGCTGCCGCAGGCCGAGGAGCTCGCGCGCGCCGCGCTGCAGGACGAGCCGTCCCTGCCGCAGCTGTCCAAGAATCTCGGCGACCTGGCCTACCGGGGGTCGCGCTACGATGAGGCGTGGGCGCTGTATCAGCGCGCGATCGAGCTGTCGCCCGAGCTGGGCGATGACGTCTACTTCAAGCTCGGCAACATCGCGTACAAGCGGAACGACCGCGAGCAGGCGAGCGAGCTGTGGCGCCGCGCGCTCGAGCTGAATCCCAAACACGAGCTCGTCAAAGCCAATCTGGACACCCTGAGCAGTTTGTCGTGAGCAAAGCTCCTCCGGAGCGAGCCTTCGAAGCGCTGACGGAAAAGATCTCACGCGAGCGGGGAGTCAGCTGCGGGTCGTACAAGGACAAATGCCTGAAGCGCCGCATTGCGGTGCGCATGCGTGCCCGCGGCGTCCACACCTACGAAGACTACGGCAAGATTCTCGATCAGGACGCGCTCGAGTATCAGGAGCTGCTCGACGCGCTCACGATCAACGTCACCAAGTTCTTCCGCAACGCTGAAACCTGGACTGCGCTCAAGCCCCATCTGGAAGCGCTCGCCAAGGCTCGTCCCAAACTGCGGGTCTGGTCTGCGGGATGCGCCTCGGGCGAGGAGCCGTACACGATCGCCGTGCTCATGACGGAGGTTGGCGCCCAGGGGGTCATCGACGCCACGGACATCGATCGACTGAGTCTCGAGCGCACGCGGCAGGCGCACTACCCCGATGCCGCATTCACCGAGATGCCGTCGCATCTCAGACGCCGCTATTTCGAGAGCGGCCAGCCGCTGCCCGAGGTCCGCGACCTCGTGCGCGTGAGCAGCCACGATTTGATGCGTGAGCGGCCACCGCACCCGCCCTACGACCTGATCGTCTGCCGCAACGTGGTGATCTACTTCGAGCGCCAGGCACAGGAGCGGTTGTTTCAGGCCTTCGTGGACGCATTGGCGCCCGGGGGCGTACTCCTGCTCGGCAAGGTCGAAACCCTGTTCGGCCCGGCGCGCGAGCGCCTCACCCTCGCCGATCCGCGCGAGCGGATTTACGTCAAGCCGGATGGGTCGTGAAGGAGACCATCGTCAAAGTCGCCGATTGGGCGGCCGAGCGTGGCGATGGTGTGCTGGTGACGCTCGGACTCGGTTCGTGCGTCGCGATCATGCTGCACGATCCGCAAACCAATACGGGCGCGATGGCCCACGTCCTGCTGCCATCGACCAGCCTCGCGCGCGATCTCACAAACCGCGCCAAGTTCCCGGAAACTGCCGTCCCGCTGCTCATCGAGCGGCTCAAGGTGCTCGGGGCGGACCCGCGGCGGCTCGTGGCGAAACTGGCCGGCGGCGCCCGCATGTTCAGCCAGCTCGTCACGCCCGGCACCATCCAGATGGGCGAGCGCAACGTGCTGGCCTCGCGCGCCGCGCTCCGCGTCGCGGCCATCCCGGTCATTCGTGAGGCGGTAGGCGGCGACCGCGGCCGCAGCGTGCGGTTTTACGTGAAGGACGGCCGTGTGGAGATCCGGTCGGTGGGAGCCGATGCCGACGTCATCTGACACGTCCGGCCGCCCGACCGTCGTCGTCGCCGACGACAGCGCGCTGATGCGCCGCGTCCTGGTCGATGTGCTCGGCGTCGAGTTTCGCGTGGTCGCGACGGCGCGCGACGGTCTCGATGCGATCGCCAAAGTGCACGAGCACAAGCCCGACGTGGTGACGCTCGATCTCGAGATGCCGCGGCTCGATGGGCTGGGCGCCATCGGCTACATCATGTCCGAGTCGCCGCGGCCGATCGTCGTCGTCAGCGCGCATGCCGGGCCGGGCACCGCCACCGCGATTCGCGCGCTCGAGCTGGGCGCCGTCGAGATCGTCGCGAAACCGCCGCCCGAGGTCTTCGGACATCCGCGCGCCGCGCTCGAGGCGCTCGCCCCGGAGCTCACCGCCGCGGTGCGCCGAGCCCTGGCGGCCGACGTGTCGCACGTCAAAGTGCTGGCGCGCCCGCCGGCGCCGGTGGTCCACCCGCCCGAGCTCGCGCTGCGCGGGCGCGCCCTGCTCGCCGTGGGCGTCGCCGCCTCGACTGGTGGTCCGCGCGCGCTCGCCGACGTCGTGCCGCGGCTGCCGACGGGGCGCCGCGCCGCGATCCTCATCGTGCAGCACATGCCGCCGAAGTTCACGCGCAGTCTCGCCGAGCGGCTCGACTCCATGAGCCGGTTGCGCGTCGTCGAGGCCGCCGACGGCACCCCGATTGTGGCTGACACGGCGTACGTGGCCCCGGGCGATTATCATATGCGGGTGCGTTCTGCTCCCGACGGACCTGTCATCGCGCTCGACCAATCCGCACCCCTGTGGGGCGTCCGTCCCGCCGCCGATCCCTTGTTCCGCTCCATCGCCGAGGTGTATGGCGCGCGCGCCATTGGGGTCGTGCTCACAGGCATGGGGCGCGACGGGGCCAGTGGTCTGCGGGCGATGCACGACGCCGGCGGCACCGGGCTCGCCCAGGATCGGGGAACCGCGGTGATCCCAGGGATGCCGGTCGCAGCGGTGCAGGCGGGTGGCGTCGACGCGGTCCTGCCGCTCGGTCAGATCGCCGACCGCGTGGCCGCCGAGCTCGCGCGTCGCATGGTGCCGGAACGATGATTGGCTATCTGCTGGTGCGTTCGGAGGGGAAGTCCTACGGACTGCCGGTCGCCCGCGTGCTCGAGGTGGGTGACGCCACCGAAGTGCTCGCCATTCCGCGCAACCTGCCCGCGGTGCGGGGACTGACGCCGTTGCGCGGTCGGCTCGTTCCGCTGATACATCTCGGTGCGCTGCTCACGGGGAGCGCCGCGCCACCCGGCGACGCCAACGCGGTGCGCACGGTCGTGCTCGTCGAGCTGGGCGCGAGCGGCCGGCAGGTCGCGTTCGAAGTCGATGACGCCGATGCGGTTGTTCGCGAGCAGCCGCTGCCGGTGCCGCGCGGCCAGGCGCTGCCGTGGGCGGCCGGGGTGGCGGAGCAGGAGGGCGGCCTGGTGCCGATCCTCGACTTCGACGCGCTCGGGGATCGGATTCCGTGACGCCGACCACGACGCTGAGCTCCGGCGGTGACGATGTTCAGCTCGTCACGTTCCGGGTGGGCGGCCAGGATTTTGCGTTCAACATCTTTCAGGTCGAGCGCATCCTGCGGTATGAAGCACCCGCCCCGTTGCCGAAAGCGCCCGATTTTCTCGAAGGCGTCTTACAGTATCAGGGCGGCGCCGTGCCGCTCATCGATCTGCGCAAGCGGCTCGGCGCGGATGCACCGCTCCGTGAGGACACGCGGACCGTCATCCTCGAGTACGACGGCGGGAAGATCGGCATGATTGTCGACGCCGTGACGGAGGTGATGCAGGTGGCGGCGCAGGCGGTGACGCCACCGCCGGGGATCGTCCGCGGACTGGCCGCCGAGTACATCTCGGGACTCGTCGTCCAGAACGGCCGCACGATCGTCGTCCTGAACACGAACAAGCTGCTGAACTCGAAAGAGAAACTGGCTTTGCAGGGAGCGACATGATGGCAGAAACACCCGTCGCGGCGCTTCGTCGCGAATACGATGCCATCGCGCGGCAGCTCGAGGGGGGAGGCCCGGCGGGCAACGCCGAGCGCGAAGCCGCCAAGCGCGAGATCATCGCGTTTTTCAAGAAGGTCGACGGGATGCTGGGCGAGATGACGCAGTTGAAGGACGACATCCGCCAGCTCGTCGATCGCTACAAACAGCTGGCCGCGGACACGAAGCAGGCTGCCGCGCCCGAGTTCACCGGGCAGCGACCCGTCCTCCATGCCGATCACATCGGCGCGACCACGTTCATCGAAAAGGGCTGGAGTCTCATCTCGCTCGGCGACCACGCCGGCGCGATTCAAGCGCTCACCAAGGCGCTCCAGCTTTCGCCCGGGGAGACGCAGGCGGAATCGCTGCTCGGCTGGGCGCAGATGCTGCACGAGGATTACGACGACGCCCTCGGCACCTTCCAGAAAGTGCTGATGAAGGAGCCCGCGAATTCGCTCGCGCGCATCAATGTCGGCTACATCTGCCTGAAGAAGCGGATTTTTGGCGAAGCGATCGAGCATCTCTCGAAGGCGATCCGGCTGGACAACGACAGGAAGGCGACGCTCTACGCCCATTTCTATCTCGGGCTCGTGTATCTGCAGCGTGAGATGTTCGAGGACGCGGAGACATTTTTCGAGAAGACGATCAAGCTGGGTCCGAACCTGATCGAAGCGTATTACGAGCTGGGACGCGCGCACTGGTTCGCGGGCGACCAGGACAAAGCCAAATCCACCTGGGCGGACGGCTTCAAGGCGAACAAGTTCAATCCCTGGGGCAAGAAGTGTCAGGAGATGCTGGAGCTTGTCGCCAAGGGCGAGGAGCCGCCGCGAGAATAGCGCTGCTTGCCCTGCTGTTGCAGGGTCCTACCGCGATCACCGTGGGTCGAGTGACTGCCGTCGCATGGCCGAATCAGCAAACGTTGGCGGCTTCCGTGGCGGAGGCAGCCGACCACGCGGGCGGTTTTCCCGGGATCGGCGCGCTCCCTGATCGCCCGATTCGGATCATCCTCGCGCCGACGCGCGCGAAGTATGACTCGTTGACGCGCGGCCGCCTGCCGTTGTGGAGTGAAGGGGCCGCGTTTCCTGACGCCGGCACGGTGGTGTTGCTAACCGACAAACCGTCCAACCGCCCAACCGCCGCCTTGCGGCACGAGCTCGCGCACCTCGCGCTGCGCTGGCACGTCGGTCGCTACATCCCCCTCTGGTTTGAGGAAGGCTATGCCGCCGTCGCGGCGCAGGAGTGGGACCGGCTCGACGCGTTGCGCCTGAACTGGCAGCTGGCGCGCGGCGTGCGCATGGATCTCGACGACGTCGATCGGGCGTTGCGGGGCGCGCGGGGCGATGCGGAGACGGGCTACGCGCTCGCGACGACTGCCGTGCTGCAGCTGGAGCGCTGGGGCGGGGATCGTGGACTCGAGCCACTGCTCACCAACCTGCGCACGGCCGAGTCGTTCGATGCCGCGCTGCGCACGACTTATCACGTCACGGAAGGCGACTTCGAGCTGCGGTGGCAGCGCGACGTCGGCTCCCGCTACGGCTGGCTGTCGTGGCTGGCGGCGCTCGGCTTCTTCTGGCTGGCGATCGGCGCCCTACTCGTCGCGCTGATCGGGCTGCGGCGCAAACGCGACCGGCGCAAGCGCGCCGCCTTGGATGAGGCGGATGGAAGCCAACTGCTTGACGAGCATGAGATTAAGGAATAGACTCCAGCCGCTTATGCCAGACCAAACCCTTGCACGATCGCGCCTCCGCTTCGGACCGAAGAACTACATCGTTCTTGGCGGAGCGATCGTGTCCCTGGTGCTCGGTTACTGGCTGTTGTCGAAGGGATCCACAACGCTCGCGCCGGTGCTGCTCGTCCTGGGCTACTGCGTTTTGTTCCCAGTAGGCCTGGCTCTTTAGGCACCTCCGCCCCCCCAATGGCACGGGCGAATAGCTCAGCGGTTCAGAGCGCCTGCCTTACACGCAGGATGTCGGGGGTTCGAATCCCTCTTCGCCCATTGGTGTAGCAGCCTGTTACGGAGGAACGAACAGAGTGAGAGCGCTTCAATTCGCAGTGGCTCTGACCGTCGGTGTTGCGACCACGGCAGCCGCACAGCTCGCCGCACCGCAACAGCCGACCGAACGACTCCTCATCCTGCCGCTGATGTGGGGCAGCTCGGCCGATTCGGCGGGCGCGATCACGCTCTCGGACGCCGTCCGGGATCGTGTGACGGCGCTCGTCAAGAACAAAGTCATGGTCGTCCCCAAGGCCAAGCTGTGCGAAGCCCTCGCGCAGTCGGGATTCGCGTGCAACGGTCTGCTCGACGATCAGCAGGCGAAGCAGCTCGCCCGGTTCCTGCAAGTGCACGCCTACGTCACCGGCGCGTACTCGAAGAGCGGCGCGAATCTGTCGGCGGATGTGCAGATGATCGACATCGCCAGCTCAGGTATCGCGGGACGCTTCACCGCGACGAACGGCAACCCCGGGACCGCGGCCGCTCTCGCCGAGATCATCGCGCAACGCATCGCGACAACGGTGCGGCTCAGCGAAGGGGTCCGCAACTGCAACGACGAGCGGAAGAAGGGCCGGTTCGCGCAGGCCCGCGCGGAAGCACAGAAGGCCTTGACCATCGATCCGAATTCCACCGGGGCGTATTTGTGTATCGCCACGATCTTCGAGGCAACGCGCGCGCCGATCGACAGCATCATCGCGGCGTCGAAACTCGCGCTGAAGGGCGACTCGTGTAACGGGACGGCGTGGGAAAAGATCGCCAGCGGCTACCAGCAGAAGGGTGATACGGTCCAGGCCTCCGAGGCGTACATCAGCCAGCTCTGCGGCGAGCCCCGCAACACCCAGAAGCGCATCGGGATCGCGCAGCTGCTCAGGCAGATGAAGCGGTCAGAGCGCGCGGTCGACGTCCTGAACCGAGGACTCGAGCTCACGCCCGGCGATCAGCAGCTGCTCGACATGAAACTGACGGTTTGCACCGAGTCCAGCAATTACAGATGCGCGCTGGACGTCTGGGTCGCGAAGGCGGATCACGATACCGCGCTGTGCGGCGACACGACGTTCCTGAAGCCCGCGCTGGGAGCGGCGCAACAGGTCGCTGACACCCAGGCGCTCCTGCGCTTCACGAAGTGTGCCTATCAGCACTTCCCCAACAATCCGATCTACGTGCGGGCGCGCGCTGGTGCGTTTGAGCTGGCAGGCCAAGCCGACTCCGCGATCGCCTATTACAAGAAGGCGCTGGTGCTCGAGCCGAACGACGTCGGCACCAGCCTGCAGATTGCCAAGACGCTGATCGATCGGGCCGTGTACGATACGGCGCAGGGTCGCAAGCTTCGGGAAGCGAAGGACACGGTTGGGCTGCGACGGTTCCAGGAAGCGTTTGCCGCGCGCGTGGATTCCGCGAAGCCGTTCCTGCGTCCCGGACTCACGGCGCCTGATTCGGGCCAGCGGCTCGCCGCTGCCGTCATCATGCTCACCGGTGGATCGAAGATTGCGCAGGCCGGTGCCTACGACGGCGCCTACGCGTGGACCGATTCGCTCCTGAAGATCGTCGCGCCGAGGACTCCCGCCGACACCACGGGTCCGCGCTACCAGGTGCGCATCAATGCGAGTTTCTGGTACGGCCTCAGCTCGACGCTCACGTTCGGCAAGGAGTACGGGCGCATCGCGAAGCTCACGGCGAAGGATCGGACGCGTTGCGAGCAGGCACGAGAGCTGAAGGACCGGCTGATACGGACCAAGACCGCCATGACGCTTGGCGTGCGAGTGCACGAGCCGACAGCGAGGCAGATGCTGGGCTTCATCGGGCAGTACGAGAAAGCCCTGCCGCAGGTCGGCAAGGCGTTCAAGTGCCCGAATTTCTGAGCCCCCCGGCGTTGAACTGACCTGACGACCGGTCTATATTCCGGCGCTCCGTAAGGGGCTTTTGGGGCTGTAGCTCAGCTGGTTAGAGCGCCGGTCTGTCACACCGGAGGTCGCGGGTTCGAGCCCCGTCAGCCCCGCCTCACATCCCGACTGCAGACCCCCGCCCCTTTGTGGCGGGGGTTTTCTTATTTTGGAGCGTGCCCACGGCCGCCTCAGGCTCCTCGATTCACTACCACACCCCGGTCCTTGCCGCGGCCGTGCGAGAGTGGGCGCTCGGCGGCGCCCGCGCGGTGGACGGAACGCTCGGGGGCGGCGGCCACGCCGCGATCCTCCTTGGGCTTGGGGCTCGGGTTTTGGGAATTGATCGCGATCCCGATGCGATTGCAGCAACTCGCCTGCACCTGGGCGCCGAAGCTATCGAGTACCGCGAAGGCTCCTTTGCCGCCCCTGCCGCCCTTGCCGCCATTGTTGATTTTCACCCCGACCGCATTCTCCTCGACCTCGGTGTCAGCTCGCACCAAATCGATGCGCCGGAGCGCGGCTTCACGTTTCGGCCCGGTGCTCCGCTGGATATGCGCATGACGAGAGCCGGAGTCACGGCTCGAGACATTCTGAATACGTGGTCGGTCGAACGATTGAGCAACGTCTTCACCGAGTATGCCGATGAGCGGCGGGGACGCGCCCTTGCCAACGAGATCATCCGGCGCCGGCTGACTTCCGCCTTTGTGATCAGCGACGATTTCGTGAACGCGATTCGGGCGATCCTCGGACCGCGCTCGGGGCCTCCCGATTTCGCGCGTCTCTTTCAGGCGCTCCGCATCGCGGTGAACGAGGAGCTCGATGCGCTGACCACGGCGTTGCCGGCGCTTCGTGATGCGCTCGTTCCGGCCGGCCGCCTGGGAGTGATTACCTATCACTCCGGGGAAGACCGCATCGTGAAACACGCGTTTCGGGAGTGGGGTCAGGAGTGCATCTGTCCGCCCCGCCAGCCCGTGTGCACGTGCCGGGGCCGGGCGCTGGGTCGCGTGCTCACCAAGAAGTCGATCGCTCCTGCACCCGACGAAATCGCGTCCAATCCCCGCGCGCGATCGGCCCGATTCCGGGCCTTCGAAACTGCGGCGGCAGATGACGTTTAGAGGCCGCCACTGGATCGCGTTCTGGCTCGTCGCGCTGCTGGGGGCGCTCTGGGTCGTCATCTACCGGCAGACCTCCGCCCTGAATTCGGCCCGTGCCCTCGCGGACCTGCGTGAGGCGCGCGCGGCGCTGGAAGGCCGCCGTGCCGAGCTCGATCGCCGGGTGCGAACGGCGCAGAGCCGCACGGTGCTGCTGCCGCGCGCGCGGAAACTGGGGCTCCGGCTCCCCGCTGATACGGAGATCATTCTGATTCCCGTTCCCGGCTCGACATCGCACTGATGGCAAAACCACTCGTGCGGCTCCGCGTCGTGGAGATCGGTCTCGCGGCCGGCCTCCTGGGGCTCCTGCTCCGGGCGGGGCAGGTGCAGCTCGTCGAAGGCCACAAGTACGCCGCGGCCGCCAAGGCACAGCGCACCGAGCGCGTCGTGCTCGACGCGCGGCGCGGTTCGCTGTTCGATCGCCACGGTCTCGGCCTCGCGCTGACCCAGGAGACCTATCACGTCGGGATCGCGCCCAATGAGCTGCGCGATCCGGCACGCGATGCCGCGACAATCGCGCGCCAGCTGCGGCTCGCGCCGCGTGACGTCGAACGCGGGCTGCACCGCCGCTATGCGTGGTTTGCCGGGCCGTTCACGACGGCCGACGTGCAGCCGCTGCGCACCACCCGGGGCGTCCATCTCGAGCCCATGCTGCGCCGCTTCTATCCGTCGTCGGAGTTCGCGCGGGCGGTGATAGGCAGGGTGGGGGAGGATGGTCGCGGTGGTGGAGGCGGTGGAGGTGGGCTCGAGAGACTGCTCGACAGTTTGCTGGCCGGGACGCCGGGTGCCGCCGTTGTACTCAAGGATCGCTCGGGCCGCGAGTACGAATCGCCCGCCCGCGTGATTTCCGAGCCTGTGGCGGGCAACGACGTCGTCCTGACGCTCGATGCCGAGCTGCAGGAAATCGCGCAGCGGGCGCTCGATGATGCGATCGACAACATGCAGGCCGATGGCGGCGACGTCGTGATGCTCGATCCCGCAACCGGCGAAGTCCTCGCGGTGGCGTCGCGGCGCGCGGACGGCAGTATGCGGCCCAGCGCGTTCACCGAAACGTTCGAGCCGGGATCGCTCGCCAAGATCTTCGCGGCGGCCGCGCTCATCACCTACGAACGCGTGCGGCCGGGCGAGCACGTGTCGGGCGAGGGAGGGCGGTACCGGCTGCCCGATCGCGTGGTCACCGACGAGCATCCGTTGCCCTCGCTGACGCTCGCGGACGCGATTCGGGTGTCGAGCAACATCGCGCTCGTGAAATTCGCCGCGCGCCTGCACCCCGACGAGCAGTACGGTGTGCTCCGCGCGTTCGGCTTCGGATCGCCGACCGGCGTGGAATTCCCGGCCGAGTCGCCGGGGCGGCTCCGCCCGCCGCGCGAGTGGTCGCGACCCAGCGCGGCGAGCCTCGCGATCGGCTACGAGCTGGCCGTCACACCGATCCAGCTGGCCGCGGCCTACGGCGCTATCGCCAACAACGGCGTGCTGCTCGAGCCGTCGCTGATTCGCGAGATCCGTGCTCCCAACGGCACGGTGCGCTACCGGCACCGCCCGGAGCCCGTCCGGCGGGTAGTATCACCGGAGGTTGCGGCCAAGCTGCGCGAGCTGCTCCGTGGCGTCGTGGAACAGGCCGGAGGGACCGGAGAGCGGGCCGCGCTCGCCAATTTTCAGCTTGCCGCAAAGACCGGCACCGCGCGGCGCGTCGTCGGTGGCCGCTACGCCGCGGGGCAGTACACGGCGTCGTTCGCCGCGCTGTTTCCCGCTGATGAGCCGCAGCTCGTGGTGGTGATGAAAATCGACAATCCGCAGAAGGGCAGTTACTTCGCGGCGCAGACGGCCGCGCCGGTCACGCGCTCGATGCTGGAGCAGGCGCTCGCGGCACGGACGGTGGCGCTCGATCGCGCGCGCCTGTCCAACGTGGCGTCCACCGCCGACCGCGCGCCGCTCGACGAGCCCGACGGCGTCGTGCCCTACGTCGTGCAGTGGCCCTACACCCCCGACACGGCGGCGACGGAGCCGGACCGGATCATCCCCAACGTGACCGATCGGCCGCTGCGCGAAGCGATCCGGACGCTGCATCGGCGCGGGTTCCATGTCGTGGTCAAAGGTTGGGGCGTCATTCACCACACCTGGCCCGCGGCCGGCGAGCACGTGGCGCCGGGCACGACCATCACGGTGTTTGCCGAGCCACCTCCCGCAAAGCGATGAGTTCCTTGCAAGAGATTGTGGACGCGCTGGCGCGTGCCGGCGTCCTGCTCGACGCGCCCGCTGCGCTGCCCGAGATCACGGGCCTGACCGCCGATGCGCGACGGCTCGGGCGCGGCATGCTGTATTGCGCCGTGCGCGGCGCGGTGCTCGATGGTCACAACTTTGTCGCGGACGCCGTGGCGCGCGGCGCGGCGGCGGCGGTGGTCGAGGCGCGACAGTCCGTCGGGATTCCTCAGATCGTCGTTCGCAACGGGAGCGGCCGGCGCGCCGCGGCGATTGCCGCCGAAGCGTGGTATGGCCGACCGGCGGCCCGGCTGCACCTCGTCGGCGTGACGGGAACGAACGGCAAGACGACGTCAGTCATTCTCGGGCGCCACGTGCTGAGCGCCCTGTGGCCGATGGGCGCGATCGGGACACTCGGCGCGTTCGATCCCACGGGAGCGGCGGTCGACAGCGAGGCCGGGAATCTGACGACGCCCGGTCCGATCGATCTCCAGGCGACGCTCGCGGCCATGGTTGACCGCGGCGCGGCGGGGGTCGCGATGGAAGTGTCGTCCCACAGTCTCGATCAGGGCCGCATCGATGGCCTCGTGTTTCGCGCCGCCATTTTCACCAACCTGACGCGAGACCATCTCGACTATCATGAGACGTTCGAGGCCTACTTCGCCGCCAAAGCCAGGCTCGTGGGGTACCTCGCCGATGGCGGGCTCGCGGTGACCAACGCGGACGACGCCGCCTGGGCCCGGCTCCCGCGCACACCGCGGCGGATCACCTTTTCCGCCACCGGCCAGCCCGCCGACGTGACGGCGCGGGACGTGACCGTGGACTCGAAAGGAGCGCGCTTCACGCTCGTGACGAAGCAGGGAAGTCACCCCGTGGCGCTGCCGCTGCTCGGGCGGTTCAACGTCGCGAACGCGCTGGGGGTCGCGGCCTGTGCCGTGGGGCTCGGCGTCGAGCCCCGCGTGGTCGCCGGGCGCCTCTCGACCTCGCCCCAGGTGCCGGGCCGCATGGAGCGGATCGCGGCCGATCCCTGCGTGATTTTGCGCGACTACGCCCACACGCCCGACGCGCTCGAGCGGGCGCTCGAGACCATCCGCGAAGTCACGTCCGCCAAAGGCCGAGTGATCGTCGTGTTCGGGGCCGGCGGGGACCGCGACCGCGGCAAGCGGGCTCCCATGGGCGAAATCGCCGTCCGGCTGGCCGACATCGCGATCGCGACGTCGGACAATCCGCGGACCGAGGACCCCGAGCGGATCCTGGACGACGTCGAGGCCGGAATGACGGCGCGGCAGCACTATCGCGTGGTCGATCGGCGCGCCGCCATCGGCCAAGCGCTCGAGCTGGCACGCCAGGGTGACACGATCCTGCTCGCGGGGAAGGGGCACGAGACCTATCAGGTCGTCGGCACAACCAAGGAGCCGTTCGACGAGCGGGAAGTGGTCCGCAGCCTGGGGGCGGACTGATGGGCGGACGGTCTGTCGGTCTGACGGTCGGACGGACGTGGACGAGCGATGAGGTCGCAGCGGCACTCGGCGTCCCGTCGCCGGCGAACCTCACTTTCGCCGCGATCTCAACGGATACCAGAGACCTGGCACCTGACACCCTCTTCGTGGCCTTGAAGGGCGAGAAGTTCGACGCGCACAGTTTTCTCGATAAGGCCAAGGCGGGCGGAGCCACGGCCGCCGTCGTGCGCCGCGGCACGCCCAAGGTCGATGGCCTGGCATTTTTCGAAGTGGACGACACGCTCGTCGCGTTGGGCCTCCTGGCCCGGGCGCGGCGTCGCATGTTCCCCGACGGGACGCCGGTCGTCGCGATCACGGGATCGAGCGGTAAGACGAGCACCAAGGAGATGATTCGCGCGGCGTTGGGCGCGCGGTACCGTGTCCATGCGACGGCAGCCAATCTGAATAACCTGATCGGCGTGCCGCTGACGATCCTCAGTGCCCCTGACAACACCGAGGCGCTGGTCGTCGAGGCGGGGGCGAGCGTGCCGGGCGAGATCGCCCGGATGCGCGACATCATCGAGCCGACGATCGCTGTGGTCACGAACGTCGGGTACGCGCACGTCGAGGGGTTCGGGTCGCTCGAAGGCGTGATGGCCGAGAAGCTCTCGTTGCTCGATCGCGTGCCGGTGGCGGTGCTTGGCTCAGGGCCCGAGACGATGTGGCCCGAAGCGCGCCGCCGGACGCAGGTGATCCCCGCCGCGCTGCACGGCAAAAGCACCGACGACAGCTTGCTCGACCGCTACCTCGATAAGGACGGGCATCCCCGGCTGTCGCTCGATTCCGGGGAAAAGGTCACCCTGCCGGCGCTCGGCATCCATCAGCTCGAGAACGCACAGATCGCGCTGGCCGTGGCGCAGCGTGCCGGCGTGGATCACGACGCTGCCGTGCGGGCGCTCGCCGGGGTCCAGCTGCCGGAGGGGCGGGGTGACGTGCGGGAGATCGGCGACATGGTGGTGATCGACGACACCTACAACGCCAACCCGGCCTCGATGCGCCGGGCGGTGCAGACGGCGGACTGGCTGGCGCGGCGGCAGCGACGGCCGCTGGTGGTCGTCGTGGGCACGATGTTGGAGTTAGGGCCGGAAAGTGCAAGATTGCACGCCGAAGCAGCGCGCGAGATCGCCCAGCGCAAGCCGGCGCTCGTGGCGGCGGTGGGCACGTTTGCGCGCGCGTTCGAGGGGCAGCGGGAGGCGCTGGGTGGCCGGCTCATTACGGCCGCCGACGCGGACGCCCTCGGACCGAAGTTGAAGTCGGCCTTACGCGGTAACGAGCTGGTGTTGCTCAAAGCGTCACGGGGAGTGGCCTTGGAACGTGTCCTCAACTACCTGACCTGATGCTCTATCACCTACTCGCGCCGCTCGCCCGCCAGCACATCATTTTCAATCTCTTCAACTACATCACGTTCCGTGCAGCGGGCGCGACCGTCACGGCGCTGCTGCTGGCGTTCATCGTCGGTCCCTGGGTCATCGGGAAGCTGCGCGAGCATCGCATCGGGCAAATCGTCCGCGCCGAGGGGCCCACGAGCCATCACGGCAAGCGCGGCACGCCGACGATGGGCGGGCTCATTATCATCCTCGCGACGATCGTGCCGACGCTGCTGTGGGCGCGGCTCGACAGCCGCTATGTCATCGTCACCGTCGTGGCCACGCTGTGGATGGGGTTGATCGGGTTTCTCGACGACTACTTGAAGATCGTCCGTGGACAGTCGCAGGGACTGGTGGCCCGCTGGAAGCTCGTCGGCCAGGTGTCGTTCGGACTCGGGCTGGGTATCTATCTCCTGCTGTTCCCCCTGATCGATGCCAACCAGCACGCGACCCAGCTGCCGCTCTTCAAGTACATCGTGTGGGTGCTGCCGTGGCCGATCTATCTAGCCTTCGTGACGTTCGTCACGACGGCGAGCTCGAATGCCGTGAACCTGACCGACGGGCTCGACGGCCTCGCCGCTGGTCTCACGGTCATCGTCGCCGGTGCGTTCGCGATCTTCTGTTACCTGTTCGGCCGCGTGGATGCCGCCCGGTATCTCGGCGTCCTGCATCTGCCCGGCGCGGGGGAGCTGACGATCTTCTGCGGTGCGTTGATGGGCGCCTCGCTCGGCTTTCTTTGGTTCAACGCGTACCCGGCGCAGGTTTTCATGGGTGACACCGGCGCTCTGGCGATCGGCGGTGCACTCGGCACAGTCGCGATCCTGCTCAAGACCGAATTCCTTCTGGTCATCGCCGGCGCGGTGTTCGTCGCCGAAACGGTCTCGGTCCTTATCCAGACGAGCACGTACAAATGGCGCAAGCGGCGCTACGGAAAAGAGTACGCAGATTCGCACAGAGTCTTTCGCATGGCGCCGTTGCACCATCATTTCGAGAAGTTGGGCTGGGCGGAGCCGCAGGTCGTCATGCGGTTCTATATCCTGGGCGTCCTGAGCGCGATGATCGCCCTGGCCACGCTCAAGGTGCGATGATCGAGCAGGCGCGCCTAGTTCCGGAAGCCTGGCGCCGCGCGGGGAGCGTGGTGGCGATCATCGGGCTCGGCAAGAGCGGCGTGGCGGCGGCCCGCCTCCTCGCGCGCGAAGGGGTGCGCGTCTACGCGAGCGACGCGTCCGATCATCCGTACGCGGGCGAAGCCGCTGAAGCGCTGAAGAGCGTGCCGTGGGTGGACGTCGAGATCGGCCGCCACGATCTCAACAAGATTCGCTCGGCTGCCGGGTTGGTCGTCTCGCCGGGGGTGCCGCCCGATGCGCCGGTGCTGGCCGCGGCGCGGCACGCCGGCGTAGAGATCGTCTCCGAGCTCGATCTTGGCTTCCGCGCCCTCGCAGCGCTGCAGCCCGGCACACGCAGCATCGCGATCACCGGCACGAACGGCAAAACCACGACGACGGCGCTGGTCGCGCACCTGCTGAGCACGGCCGGTTTGCAGTCGACGACCGCGGGCAACATCGGCCGGCCGGTCACCGATCTCGCGATGGCGAATGAGCGCTATCAATGGCTCAGCCTCGAAGTGTCGTCATTTCAGCTGCACGACAGTCCCAACTTCGCTCCCGAGATCGGCGTGATGACGAACCTCGCGCCCGATCACCTCGACCGGTATCCCTCGGCGGAGGCGTACTACGCCGACAAGCGGTTGCTCTTCCGCAACGCGAGCGAGGATGACGTCTGGGTGCTGAACGGCGATGACGCGCTGGTACTCGAGCTCGCCCGAGGCGTGCCGGGACGCCGTACGCTGTTTTCGCTCGTGAAGCCGGCCGACGCCTGGTACGACGCAGCAGCCCACCTGTTGCGGCTGGGCGGGGAAGCGCTGCTCGAGCGCGAGGAGCTGCATCTGCTCGGCGACCACAACGTCGCGAACGCGCTCGCCGCGGCGCTCGCCGTGCACGAAGCCGGGGTTCCTACGTCGCTGCTCGGCGAAGGCCTGCGCTCCTTCAGCGCGCTGCCGCATCGGCTCGAGCCGGTGCGCGAAGTGGACGGCGTGCTGTGGATCAACGATTCCAAGGCGACGAACATCGCGGCGACGACCGTGGCGGTACTCGCCATGCAGCGGCCGTTCGTGCTGCTGCTCGGCGGCCGGCACAAGGGCGAGCCGTACACCAGCCTGGCACCGCTCCTCGCGAAACGCTGCAAGCTGGTGATCGCCTACGGGGAAGCGGGACCGCTCATCGAGCAGGATCTTGGCGGCAAGGTGCCGCTCGAGCGCGGCAGCACATTCGAGGACGTCGTGGCACGGGCGGGTCTCGCCGCGGAGCCGGGTGACGCGGTGCTGCTCTCTCCCGCCTGCTCGAGCTACGACATGTTCAAGAATTACGAACAGCGGGGGGCCACATTCCGGCGAATCGTCGAAGCGCTGTAACCTGGGAAGGGCGGCTGCTCGCGGTCGTCACGGCCGTGCTGGTCGTCTTCGGGCTCGCCGCGGTGTACGGCGCGTCGAGTCTCGTGACCACGGCCGGCGGCCAGGTTGGCGCGAGCTTCGCGCTACGGCAGGCGGTCGGCGCCGCCGTCGGCGGCTTGCTCGCGATCGTGTTCGCGCGCACCGACTACCATCGCTGGCGCGATTGGGCGTGGCCGCTGCTGGGCGTCACGATGTTCCTCCTCCTGCTTCCGCTGTTGCCGTTCACCCACCCCATCACGCCGACGATCAATGGCGCGCGGCGCTGGGTGAACCTCGGCATCCTCACGCTGCAACCCTCCGAGCTCGCGAAATTCGCCGTCGTGGTGTGGTGCGCGATGCTGGCGGCCAAGAAGGGGGAACAGCTGCGGGATTTCCAGCGCGGCGTGCTGCCCTTTGTCGTCATTCTCGTGCCCGTCATCGGGCTGATTTTCCTCGAGCCGCATCTTTCCATGGCGCTGCTCGTCGCGCTCCTCGCGGGCAGTGTGCTGTTCACGGCCGGCGCGCGGATCGGTCACTTCCTCGCGCTGGGCGCGGCGGCGGGACCGCTGCTGTTCGGCGCGGTCGCGACCGCGCAGTACCGGCTCGCACGCGTCCTCACGTTCCTGAATCCCGGCGCCGCCCCGGCCGAAGCGACGTGGCAAGTGCAACAGTCGCTCACCGGCATCGGGGCAGGGCAGCTGCTCGGCGCGGGATTTGGACAGGGCCAACAAAAGCTCGGCTACCTGCCGTACGCGTACTCCGATTTCATCTTCTCCACGATCGGCGAGGAGTGGGGGTTCCTGGGCGTCCTGGCCATCACGCTGCTCTTCGGGACGTTCGTGTGGCTTGGCTTCCGCATCGCGCGGAACGCGCCCGACCTGTTCGGGCAGCTGCTGGCGACCGGCATCAGCGTGATGGTCGGACTGAGCGTCGTCGTGCATATGGGCGTGAGTCTCGCCGTCATTCCCGCCACTGGAGTTACGCTCCCATTCATGTCGTATGGGCGCTCGTCACTCATCGTCGCGCTTGCGGCCACGGGTGTACTGGCCAGTGTCGGGCGCGCGAGGAGAGCGACGCCCATTTGAAGATCTTGATCGCCGGCGGAGGCACCGGTGGTCACCTCATGCCGGCGCTCGCGTTGGCGCGTGTGGCCACCGATCTCGGCCACGAAGTCGTGCTTGTCGGCGCGACCCGCGGCATCGAAGCGCAGATCCTGCCTCGTCATCCATTTCGATTTCACCTTCTGCCGCTCGAGCCGATCTACCGGCGCGCGTGGTGGCGCAACCTGCGCTGGCCGATGATCGCGGTGCGGGCGTGGCGCGCGGCGGGTCGCGTCCTCACAGACGAGCGTCCCGCGATCGTCATCGGTACCGGTGGCTACGCGGCGGGGCCAGTGGTGTGGCGCGCGCAGAACGCCGGGATTCCGACTGCGCTACAGGAACAGAACGCGTTCCCGGGAGTGACCCAGCGATTGCTCACGCGGCGCGCACACCAAGTGCACCTCGGCTTTCCGGAAGCGCGGCTTCGTTTGTCACCGGGGCCGCGCACGAAGGTGTTCGTCTTCGGCAATCCGATCACGCCACCGGGCCGAGTGGATGCCGCCGCGGCACGCGGCGAGTTCGGTGTCGCGGCGGAGCGTCGCACGCTGTTCGTCTTTGGCGGGAGTCAGGGTGCCCGCGCGTTGAACGAGACCATCGCGCGTACGCTGCAACGGGGCCTGCTCAACGACGTGAATGTGCTGTGGGGGACGGGCACGATGAATCTGGATCAGTACGCTCCGCTCGCAGTGCCGGGCCGAGTCGTCGTGCGCGGCTTCTTCGATCCGATCGGCACGGCGTACGCCGCCGCGCACCTCGTGGTCGCGCGCGCGGGCGCGATGACGGTGTCAGAGCTGTGCGCCTGGGCGAAGCCGAGCATCCTGGTGCCGCTGCCCACCGCGGCGGCGGATCACCAAACCTTCAATGCACGCGCGCTCGCGAACGCCGGCGCGAGCGTCCTGCTGCTCGAGCGGGAGCTCTCGCCGGAGGGCTTCGCAAAAACGGTCGGCGGGCTGATCCAGGACCCCAAACGCCTGGACGCCCTGGCCCGGAGTGCCCGTGGAAGGGGTCACCCGAACGCGGCCCGAACCATCATGGAAAAGGTGTTAGAGCTTTCGCAAGTTGCGTAGATTCCTTATATTAGCTGCCCACAGATGACCTTGTTTCGAACCGGGGATCCCCGACCTATCCATCTCATGGGCATAGCGGGGGCGGGGATGAGCGCCTTGGCACTTATTGCCAGGCACCGGGGCGTCGCCATAACTGGTTGTGATACAGACACTTCCGTGGCAGGCGTTGATGACCTGACCGCACTGGGAGTTCCCGTTTGGAAGGGCCACGATCCGAGCCATGTGGAAGGGGCTCGGGCGGTTGTAGTTACGGCCGCGGTCCCCAGGGATCACCCGGAGCTGCTCAAGGCCCGTGCCTTGGGTCTGTCGGTCGTACGTCGGGCGGATGCGTTGGGGGAGTTGGTCACTGGCGGAAAAGAGGGCGTCGTGGCGGTTGCCGGGACACACGGCAAGACGACCACCACGGTCATGGTCACTGAGGCTCTCACGGCCGCCGGGCGAAACCCAACGGGACTCGCCGGCGGCCGTGTCGCAGCGTGGGGAGGCAATGCCCGGATCGGCGGCGACGACCTCTACGTCGTTGAGGCCGACGAGTACGACAAGGCGTTCCTCTCGCTGACGCCGACGATCGCGGTCGTGAACAATGTCGAGGCCGATCACCTCGAGTGCTACGGCAGCATGGAGGCGCTCGAGGAGGCGTTCGTCGACTTCGCGAGTCGAGCAGAGCGGGTGATCATCGGCGCCGACGACGCAGGAGCGGACCGCGTGGCGTTGCACGTGACGGCGCCGGTGTGGCGGGTGGGTCACGGCGCGACCGCGGACGTGCGGATTCGCGCGGTGCGGCTCGAGCCTGGTGGCTCGCGCGCGACGATCTCGCTGCCGGGCGGACACACGATCGATTTGGCGTTGGCCGTGCCGGGATTGCACAACGTGCGGAACGCCGCCGCAGCGCTGGCGGTGCTGCAGGCGCTCGGTGCGGACGTACAGGCGGGCGCGAAGGCGCTGGCGGAGTTTCACGGTGTGGGCCGGCGATTCGAGCGGCTGGGTGAAGCGGGAGGTGTGACGGTCGTGGATGATTACGCGCACCACCCGACGGAAGTCGCCGCGACGCTCGCGGCCGCGCGGCAAGCGTTCCCGGGCCGCCGCGTGATCGCCGTGTTTCAGCCGCACCTGTTTTCGCGGACGGCGTTGCACGGCGAGGCGCTCGGCAAGGCGCTCGCGGCGGCGGACGTGGTCGTGGTCGCGCCGATCTATGCGGCGCGCGAGCAGCCGCAGGACGGCGTGACGCATCATCTGGTGGTGCGCGGCGCGACCCGCGCGGGCGCGGCGACGGTCGCAGTGCGTGATCGCGCCACGCTGACGAATCAAGTCGCGCGCGCGGTGCGGCAAGGCGACGTCGTGTTCACGCTCGGTGCGGGCGACATCACGCGGGTGGGACCCGAGTTGCTGGGAAGACTCGGAGCAGTCGCGTGAAGTTAAGGATGCGGGTGCCGCGATTCCCGCGCGTGTCGTGGCGCGTGCTGGCATGGGCGGGCGCAGCGATTCTGGTGATGGTGACCTGGATGACAGCGCCGCTCGCTTTGCGCCGGGTGCGGTTCTTCCGCGTGCGGCAGGTGGAGATCATCGGCATCCGCTACCTCGATGCTGATCAGGTACTGGGAGCGCTGCGGTTGCCCGAGCATGCGAGTGTGTTCGACGACACCGAGGTGCTCGCCGAGCGCTTGCGCGGACTGGACGGTGTTGCCGATGCTTCGGTCAGCCGCCGGCCGCCCGGGTCGTTGAAAGTGATCGTGCGTGAGATCGAGCCGGTGGCGCTGTTGATGAGTGGACGGGGCGCGCTGGCGCCGGTCGATGCCGATGCACGAGCGCTGCCGTTCGATTTATCGAGTCTCGACCTGCCCATCGTACGGTCGGGAGGCGGCGGAGCAGACTCCGCTGTGGTCGGGTTGCTGGCGCGGGTGCAAGCAGTGGATCCCGCGCTGTTTCAGACGATCGATGCCGCGCGGCGGACCGAGACGCCCCGCGGAGACGTGCTTCTCGAGCTTGGAGGCGCTCATCGCGTGCTGCTCAGCCGCGATGCGGGCCCGGAGGTGATCGAGGCGGTGGTGATGGTGGCGAGAGACCTGGCCGCGAAAGCGCGCCCCTATGCCGAGCTCGACGCCCGCTTTGCGGGACAGATCGTCGTGCGGCGTCGGAGCGCGGGGGCGGGCAGCGTCTGATGGCCGAGCGTCGCCTCGTCGCCGGACTCGACCTCGGGAGCACCAAGACGTGCGCCGTGATCGCGGAGCTGGCCGGCGACCTGCCGCGCGCGCCGCTCGCCAAGATTCTCGGCGTCGGCCTCGCGAAGAATACCGGCGTGCGCCGCGGTATGGTGCGCGATATCGACGAGACCACCCGCTCCGTCGCCGCCGCCCTCAAGGATGCGGAGCGGATGGCGGGCGCCCGGGTGCCCGACGTCACCTGCGGCATCGCGGGCGAGCACGTGTCGGCGCGGGGATCGACCGGCGTGGTCGCCGTGAGCGCCGAGGAAATCAGCCCGCAGGATGTGGCGCGGGTGAACGAAGTCGCGCGCGCGGTGTCGCTGGGGCGCGATCACGAGCTGCTGCACGACATTCCCCAGGAGTACGTCGTCGATCAGCAGAGGGGGATCTCCGATCCGATCGGCATGACGGGGACGCGGCTCGAGGTGGAGATGTATCTGGTGACGGTGCAATCCACCGCCGCGCAGAATCTCCGCAAGAGCGTGCAGCGCGCCGGCTACCGCGTCGCCGACCTGGTGCTCGAGCCGCTGGCGGCGTCGTACGCGGTGCTGACCGATGACGAGAAAGAGCTGGGCGTCGCCCTCGTGGAAGTGGGCGGCAGCTCGACGGGCGTCGCGATCTTTCACGAAGGCAAGATCCGCCACCTCGCGTCGCTCAAATACGCGGGCTCGCATGTCACGAGCGACCTGGTGCAAGGCCTCGGCGTGACACAGTCCGACGCCGAGCGACTGAAAGAGCGGCACGGCGCGGCGTACACGCCGCTCGTCGACGCGGGTGAAATGGTGAGCCTGCCGTCGACGCCTGGGCAAGGCGCGCGCACCGCCTCGCGCGAACTGGTCGCGCACATCATCCACCAGCGCGTGGATGAGATCTTCCAGCTCGTCGGTCGCGAGTTCGAGCGCGCGGGGTACGGCGCGGGGCGGTTGCCGGCCGGCGTCGTGCTCTCCGGCGGCACGGCACACTTGCCGGGCATGGTCGAGCTGGCACGTGAGGTCTTCGCCGCGCCGGTGCGTGCCGGCCATCCGGAGCTCGGCATCTCCGGACTCGTCGATAGCGTCCAGGCGCCGCGCTACGCGGTGCCGGTCGGATTGGTGCTGTACGCAGCGCGCAAGAATGCACAGGGAGCAGGCGGGGGGGCTCCGGGCGTGTTGTTCGGCAGTCGCCCCGACAAACTGTTTGCGCCTCTCAAGAGATGGTTGCAGGACTTCTTCTGAGCCCTAGGGGAGAACCATGATCTTCGAACTCGAAGAAACCGTTACGCAGAACGCGCGAATGAAAGTCGTCGGCGTCGGCGGGGGCGGCGGCAACGCCCTCAACCGCATGATCGACGAGCACGTGAGCGGAGTCGAGTTCATCTCGGTCAACACCGATGCTCAGGCGCTCCTCAACAACAAGGCCGACGTCAAAGTCCAGATCGGCAAGAAGCTGACGCGCGGGCTCGGCGCCGGTGCGCGACCCGAGATCGGACGCCAGGCGATCGAGGAAAACCGCGACGAAGTCCTGCATTCGCTGCAGGGCGCGGACCTCGTGTTCGTGACCTGCGGCATGGGCGGCGGCACCGGCACCGGGGCGGCGCCGATCATCTCGCAGGTGGCCCGCGATCTCGGCGCGCTCACGATCGGCATCTGCACGAAGCCGTTCCTGTTCGAGGGCCGCAAGCGCATGCGTCAGGCAGAGATGGGCATCGCCGAGATGCGCAAGCACGTGGACACGATGATCGTCGTGCCCAACGAGCGGCTGCTGGCGGTGGTCGGGAAGGGAATCCCGTTCCAGGATGCGCTGAAGAAAGCGGACGAAGTCCTGCTGCACGCCACGCAGGGCATCTCGGCGCTCATCTGTGTCACCGGTCTCGTCAATGTAGATTTCGCCGACGTCCGCACCGTGATGCAGAACGGCGGCGCGGCACTGATGGGGACGGGCCAGGGACGCGGCGAGAACCGCGCGATGGAAGCGGCGCAGCAGGCGATTTCGAGCCCGCTGCTCGACAACATCTCGATCGGCGGCGCGACCGGTGTGCTGATCAACATCACCGGCGGCGAGGACCTGACGCTGGGCGAAGTGACCCAGATCAGCGAAGCGATTCACGACGCCGCGGGCGACGAGGCCGAGATCATCTTCGGCGCGGTGAACGATCCGGCGATGCACGGGGAAGTGCGCATCACCGTCATCGCAACCGGGTTCGACAAGACGGGCGCGATGGCCGACGCCCTGGCGGGTGTGCAGCGTCCCGCGGCCGGTGTGCTGCCGTTCCGCGACCGCGGGGCCCGGCCGACGCCGGTACCGCCGCCGGGATTTGCGAAGCCGGCCGAGACGCAGCCGAAGCGTCCGGGCGGACCGGCGCAGGCGCCGCTGAATCCTGAGTTGAATGAAATGGAAATCCCGACGTTCATTCGGAGACAGATGGACTAATGGCCTGGCGAGCGAGTCACTATGTTGCGGCCGGCGTGCTCGCCGCCGGCATGCTCGGGTGGGCTGCACACGAAGCGTGGTCGTCGCGGCAGATTCCCGTCGCGCTGCCGATTGTCGTGACGAGTGCCTATGACGAGTGGGCCGATACGCTCGGCCGCCGCGAGATGCTGTCCGACGTGCTGGAGCGGGCGGGGATCACCGGCCGCGAGTACGTCGCCTTCATGAAGGCCACGCACGTCCTCAATCCCCGCCGCATGCAGCCGGGGCTCATCTTCGAAATGCGCCGGTTGAAGGGCACGACCGTCGCCAATCGGTTGGGCGTCCGGCTCGATCCGGAGCGCCACCTGGTGATGAATCGCCACGGCGGCGACTCGGGATGGGTCGAGGCCGTCGCAGAGATCCCGTGGACCTCCGAGCGGTTGCGCACCACCGCCGTCATTCAATCGAACCTGTACGACGCTCTCGACGCCGCGATTCCTGATTCCTTCTTGCCCGTGCGCCAGCGCGTTGCGCTGGCCTGGGCCATCGCCGACGTCTACGACTGGGAAGTGGATTTCACGCGCGACATGCGCCCCGGCGACCGCGTCGAAGTCCTGATCGAGCGCCTGCAGTCGCCGGAAGGCGAAAAGCGGCTCGGCCGGATCCTTGCCGCCCGGGTCGACGTCGCGGGCTCGCCCAGCTTTGCCTTCGCCTTCGAGGGCCCGAACGGCCAGGGGGCCTTCTACGACGACAAGGGGCGTTCGTTGCGCCGGGCCTTTCTCCGGGCGCCGCTGCGCTTCAGCCACATTTCGAGCCGCTTTGGCGGGCGCTTTCATCCGATTCTCAGGCGGTGGAGAACGCACGAGGGGACGGACTACGCCGCCGGGTATGGCACGCCCGTGCGCGCCACGGCGGATGGCATCGTCACGGAAGCTGGGCGCAACGGCGGGTACGGGAATCTGATCGAGATCCGGCACGCCAACGGCATTCGCACCCGCTACGGCCATCTCTCCAAGTTCGCGCAGGGCCTGCATGTCGGGGAGCGCGTCAAGCAGGAGCAGACGATCGGGTACGTCGGCTCGACCGGGTTGTCCACGGGTCCGCACCTGCACTATGAGTTTCTGGTGAATGGCCGGCCGACGAATCCGCAGCGCAAGGACGCCGGCGCCGGCGAGCCCGTGCCGTCGAAGTTCAAGTCGCAGTTCGACGGCGTGCGTGCACAGCTCCTGGCGGAGCTCGAGCCGACTGGTATTCCCAACGCGGCCGCGGCGCTCGGCAGTGCGGCCGCTCCGGCACGCGACGACTAGCTCCCCCCCCCGCCCGCCTCCTCACCGACAAATCGCGTGGAGCTCTACCCCGCCGTCGATATAGAAGGCGGGCGCGTCGCACGCGCCCACGGTGAGCAGGCGCACCCTCTCGCGGCGCTCGCCACTTTCATCCGCGCGGGCGCCAGGTGGATTCACCTGGTCGACATGGACCGCGCCTTTGGGCGCAAAGACAACCACGAGATCATCGGCGCGGTGTTGCGCGCGGCCGTGCCCCCTGTCCAGGTGCAGGTGGGCGGCGGGTTGTTTCGGGAGACCGACATCGATCAGATGTTCAACCTCGGCGCGAGCCGCGTCGTCATCGGCCCGCGCGGCGCGGTAGACTCAGAGTTAGTCGGGCGGCTCGTCAAACGTCACGGCGCGCGCCGGCTCGCCGCGGGCATCGACGCAAAGGACGGCCGCGTCGCCCCGCGCGGCACGGCGGACATTCTCGATCTGACGGCAGAGGAGCTCGCGACGCGTGTCGCGAAGCTCGGGATCCGGACGATCATCTACAATGAGGTGACGCGCGACGGCAAGCTGACAGGCCCGGACATCGAGGGAGCGGCAAGGCTTGCCGCATCCGGCGGAGGCCTCGACGTCATCGTGTCTGGTGGCGTCGGATCGCTCGACGACCTGCGCGCCGCGCGGGCGGCCGGGCTTGCCGGGGTCTGTGTCGGTCGCGCGCTGTACGACGACAAGTTCACGATCGCGGAGGCGCTCGCGTGTCTCTCGTGATTCTGCGGGTGGTCGCCGTGCTGGCGCTGATCCTCCTGCTCTGGAATCCCGCCAGCTCGCGGCTGCTTCCCGCCGGCGATCAACCGATCGTGCTGCTCGACGCCTCGCTCAGCATGTCGGGACAGCCGTGGCGCGCGGCGCTCGACAGCGCCCGTCGGTACGCCGGGGCGCGGGCGGTCGTCTGGCGGTTCGGGACGAGCGTCGCGTCGTTCGACACCACGCCACCAACCGCGGGTGCGAGCCACCTCGGACCGGCACTCGAGGCCGCCGCGGGGCGGGCCGGGGAAGTCGTGGTCGTGACGGACGGCGATGTCGACGATCTGGCCGGAATTCCGCCCGATCTGCTGCGCCGGCCGCGCGTGATCGTCGCGCCGCGTGCGCCATTCTTCGATGCGTACCTCGCGGCGATCGAAGGGCCGAGACATGTGACGCGAGCCGATACCATCCGGCTCAGGGTCAGCTACGGAGTAGCCGGGATTCGGGGCTCAGGGCTCGGGGCTCGTAATACCTCTATCGTGGTGAGTGTCGCCAGCCGCCGGCTGACGTCGCAGCGTGTCACGCTGCCCGACAGCGGAACACTGTCCACTGACGTTGCGATTCCCGTATCCCGAATCCCTAGTCCCGGTTGGGCGGTACTCGAGGTCAGCCTCGATGGTGTGAAAGACGCCGAACCTCGCGACGACGCCCGTCAGTTCGTGATCGACGTGAGTCTGGAGCCTGCCGCGGTCCTCTTCGCGTCGTCGCCCGACTGGGAAGCGCGGTTTCTTGCTAGCACGCTGCGTGACGTCGCGCGCGTCCCGATCAGGGTGTTCGTCGAGACGGAAGCGGGCCGCTGGCGTGATGGTGCAACGCTCGCGCCGGTCGCGACCGCCGATCTGACGCGCGCGGCGGCGAACGCCCGCCTCGTGATCGCAACCGGTGAGCCGGGGCGCGCGCGAGCGTTCACCAGCGATTCCCGCAGCGCGCTGCTGCTGTGGCCAACCACCGGCCAAACGGGCGACTGGTACGTCGAGCGCCCGGTGTCCTCACCATTCACGGCGGCGCTCGCGGGCGTGGCGTGGGATTCGCTTCCGCCCGCAACAGCGGTCACGATGCAGGCGCGCGACTCCGGGTCCGCGACCGTCGCGCTGGCGGCGCGATTGGCGCGTCGCGGCGCGCCGCGCCCGATCGTGATCCTCGAGCAGCGCGGCGGTCAGCGCGTCGCGACGGTCACCGCCGCCGGATTGTGGCGCTGGGCGTTCCGCGGCGGGGCCGCTGAGGAAGCCTATCGGAGCGTGGTGGCGGCGCTCGTCGACTGGCTCCTCGGTGAGGGGGGACGGGGAACGAAGGAGCGAGTGGTCCCGGAGGCGCTCGAAGTTCCAAACGGACTTCCGACGGTCTGGCGCTGGACATCGCCGGACAGCGCGCGCGCGCTTGCGGTGACGCTGCGCAGCCAAGACACGACTCGTACCGACACACTGCGCTTCGACCAGTCAGGTCGCGCCGAACTGCTGCTGCGACCCGGCATCTATCGCTACGGCCTGAGTGGCGGCAGCGAGCAGGGCGTCATCGCGGTCGAGACGTACTCCGATGAATGGCTGCCGCGCGTGCCGGCGCTCAGCGCGCAGACTGGCGAGGCGTCGGAGCGCTCGAGCACGGTGGGCCTACGCGACCGCTGGTGGTTGTTTGTGATCGCGCTCGCGGCCCTCGCCACCGAATGGGCGCTGCGGCGCCGCCAGGGCCTGCCGTAATGGGCCGCGGACTGTGGAGCAAGATCGGCCGCTTCTTTTCCGGCGGTGCTACCGCGCAGCTCGATGCGGTCCGGCGCCTGCTTGTCGAAGCCGATTTCGGCGTCGCGGCAACCGACGAGACGGTCGAACGACTCAGTCGCGCTGCCACACTCGATGCGGCGAGCCTCGAGCGCATCGTGGCGGAGCAGCTGGGGCCGCCCGGCGCCCCGCTTGCGCGGGCGCCGGCGCCGCCCACAGTCATCCTGATCTTCGGAGTCAACGGTACGGGAAAGACGACGTCCGTCGCGAAGCTCGCGAAGCGGCTGCAGAATGAGGGCCGGACTGTCCTGCTCGCGGCCGCCGACACGTTTCGTGCGGGCGCGACCGAGCAGCTGAAGATCTGGGCCGACCGACTGCACGTGCCGTTCGTCGGCGCCGCGCACCGTGGCGATCCGGCGGCGGTCGCCTTCGATGCCGTTGACGCCGCAGTGACGCGCGGCATCGACACGGTGCTCGTGGACACCGCCGGCCGCTTGCACACCGATGAGCGGCTGCGCGAAGAGCTGAAGAAGATCGTGCGCGTAGTCGGCAAGCGCCTGCCCGGCGCGCCGCACGAATCGCTGCTCGTGCTGGATGCGACCGTCGGACAGAATGCCGTGCGCCAGGCGGAGGCGTTTGCCGCCGCGGTCCCGCTTACGGGCCTAGTCATCACGAAGCTCGACGGCACGGCGAAGGGCGGCAGCGTCGTCGCGCTGCGGCGCGCCGTGCCAGTGCCAATTCGCTTTCTGGGGAGCGGCGAGACCGTCGACGACCTGGAGCCGTTCGATCCCGTGACGTTTGCGCATCGCCTGGTTTCCGATTGAAGCTCCAGCTCAACTCTCCCGTCAAGTTCCTCAAGGGTGTCGGCCCCAAGCGGGCGGAAGCTCTCCAACGCTTAGGCATCCGCACCGCCGGCGACCTCCTCTATCACACGCCCCATCGTTATCTCGACGCCACGACCGTCACGCCGCTCGCGCGGGCCGCGATCAATCAGGAAGTGACGTGCGTCGGCCGGGTTGTCAGCACCGGCGTGTTGCCGACGCGGCGGGGCCTGCGCGTATTCCGGGCCGTCCTGAAAGACAGCAGCGGCCTGCTCGAGTGCGCCTGGCCGGGCCGGCCGTTTCTCGAGCGACAGATCAAGAAGGGGCAGCTGCTGCTCGTGACAGGGCCGGTGCGCTACTACCACGGCAAGCAGCTCGTGCCGCACGAGTTCATCGTCCTTGCCGAGCCGGATGAGGGCGAAGGGACTGGGGATTGGGGACTCGTACTGCCCGTGTATCCAGCCACCGAGGGCCTGACACATCGGCAGATCCGCGCGCTGGTACAGCAACACCTCGACGAGCTCCTGGCGCTCGTCTCCGATCCGCATCCGCCCGCGTTCCGGGCGACGCACAACCTGATCGAGCTGCGCCGGGCGCTCGAGCTGATGCATCGTCCCAAGAAAGTGGAGGAGGCGGAGCTTGGGCGGCGGCGTCTCGCGTTCGACGAGCTGTTCGATCAACAGCTGGTCCAGGCGCGGGCGCGTCATCTGGCCAAGCGCGCGCGGGCCGGCATTCGCTTCACCCTGAAGCGGGAGCTGACCACCCGGCTCAAGGAGCATCTGCCGTTCGAGCTGACGGCCGATCAACGCCACGCGGTCCGGGAAATCACGGACGACATGACCGCGCCGGAGCGCATGCACCGGTTGTTGATGGGCGACGTCGGTACGGGAAAAACGGTCGTCGCGCTGTTTGCGATGCTGCTGGCCGCCGAGAACGACTATCAGGCGGCGATCATGGCGCCGACCGAGCTCCTCGCCGAGCAGCATGACGCCACGCTGACTCGACTGCTCGAGCCACTCGAGATCCGGCCGGAGCTGCTGCTGGGCCGGATGACGGCGGCAGAGAAGGCGGCGGCTCGGGAGCGGATCGCGGGCGGTGGTGCGCGCATCGTCGTCGGCACGCATGCGCTGATTCAGGAGTCGGTCACGTTCCGCCGCCTGGGGCTCGCGGTGATCGACGAACAGCATCGCTTTGGCGTGGAGCAGCGCGCCGCGCTGGTCGAGAAAGGCGACGCGCCCGACGTCCTCCTGCTGACCGCGACGCCGATCCCGCGCTCGCTCGCGCTCACGCTGTATGGCGACCTCGACGTCACCCAGATCCGCGAGCGGCCGCCGGGGCGCGGGGCGGTCAAGACGGCGCTCCGCACCGAGGCGGCGCGTTCCAAGATCTACGAGTTCATTCGCAGTGAATGCGCCGCAGGCCGGCAGGCCTACGTGATCTATCCTGTGATCGACGAATCGGAGCGCGCCGATCTCAAAGCGGCGACAACGATGGCGGCCAAGCTCGCAAAGACGTTTGCCGAGGTCCGCGTCGGATTAGTTCACGGCAAAATGAAGGCCGATGAGCGCGATGCCACGATGCGCGCGTTTCGCGACAACAGCGTGCAGATCCTGGTAGCCACCACGGTGATTGAAGTCGGGATCGACGTCGCGAACGCGACGGTGATGGTGATCGAGCATGCGGAGCGATTCGGGCTGGCGCAGCTGCACCAGCTGCGGGGGCGGGTGGGGCGGGGGACGGCGGCGAGCCACTGCATCCTGCTGTCGGATTCACCGGAGGCGGCGCCGCGGCTTCAGGCGTTCTGTGAAACGACGGACGGCTTCAAGATCGCGGAGCTGGACCTGCACGAACGCGGGATGGGCGAGCTGACCGGCGCCCGACAGTCGGGGGGCGTGCCGCTGCGCTACGCGAACCTGGAGACCGACCTGCCGCTGCTCGACGCCGCGCGCACCGCCGCGGCCGCGATGATCGGTACCGATCCCGCCCTCGAGCAGCGCGAGCATGCGGTCTATCGCGAGAGAATTGTGACGCGGTACGAACGCGGCTTCGAGCTGTTTCGGGTGGGCTAAAACCGCAGCCTGAGTCCTACCTGCAGTGGCGCAAGCGGAATATTCTCCGGCCCTTCCCCCGGATGCAGATCAATAATGAAAAGCGCAGTCGTGGCCAGGAGGCTCGCCTGTGCGCCGAGCAGCCAGCGATTCGCGCGCCGGTCATAGACGCGCGAGCGCTGATAGAACTGCTCCGCGTCGCTCCGGACGTAGCGGCCGTCAGCTCCTAGTGCGCAGGCGTCCTGTGCCGAGCGGCAAATGTCGAGCAGCGAATTCCACTCGCGCTGTGAGTTGGTGTGCTCGCGCTCGGCGAACATGATGAGCGCGGCGACGCTCGCGGCCGTGAGCCACTTGCCGTTGTGCACGACGGCGCGACGGAATGAATCACGCTGGCCCGAGCCGTCTGCCTGCGCGTTGATCGCAGGGGCAACGCCGCAAGCGAGCAGCGCAAGGATCCAAATCGAGCGACCAGTCATCGGTACGTATGAATATTGCCTCGGCCCGCGACGACAACCACCTGCCGGTCGCGGACCAGCGGTGGCTCCTCGATGGGACCGGCGACCTGCGCGCGCCACCGGATCGCCCCGCTCGCGGGGTCGACGAGCAGCACTTCGCCACCGACGCTGCCGACCAGGACTCCCGCTCCCGGCGCGAGGGGCGTGGGGCCCGCAGTCGCGACGATATCGAGCGTGTGACTGGTCGCGCGGTCCGGAGCGTCTGCCGGAATCACCCACAGCCGGCCGTCGCGCGTGAGGACGAACAGTGTGTCGCCGGCCAATGCAGGCGCGCCGTAGACCGCGTCTCCCGCGGCGCGATCCCAGCTGACGGTCCACGTCACCAGATCGACGGCCACGATTCGGCCGCTCGTCGTCCCGAGATACACGCGGCGGCCGTCGGTGGCCGGCGTCGCCAGCACGGTGCCGGGGAGCTTCAGGTGCGAGCGCACGATGCCGGTCTGCCGGTCGAGCAGATAGAGCGTGTCGGTCGTGGTGGCAACGACGACGCCCTGTGGCGTGGTCAGCGGCCCGGCCCGAATCGCCCCGCTGAGCGTCGTGCGCCACCGCACCTGGCCCTGTTCGGGCTCGAGGCGCAGCACGACGCCGCTCTCGGTTCCCGCGTAGATCGCCTCGCCGTCGAACGCGAGTGGCGCCACGACGCTGCCGGCGCGCGTGCGCCACAACCTGCGCCCATCGCGCAGGCGGATTGCGTACACACGGCCGTCGGGCTGTGATTCGGTGGCCACGTACAGCCGGTCCACGTCGAGCAGCGGCCCCGCGCGCACCGTCCCGTCCAGGTGCGAGCGCCACAGCACCTCGCCGCTGGTGCGATCGACGAGGACGAGGTTACGGTCCGCGGTGCCGACCGCGACGACGGCTTCGCCCAGGGCGGGACTGCCGCGGACGCCGCGTCCCATCGTGACGTGCCACAGCGGGCGGGGATCGGGGTTCAGCGTCTCACGCGCGCCCGCGTCGTGGCGCTGGCTGCCGAGGTAGGCCGGCCAGCCCGCTTCCTGCCGCGCCGGACCGTTCTTCATCGGGGCGGCGCACGCTGCCGTCATTGCGTTGACACTGAAAAGGCTCGCCACTAGTATGCCGCGCCTATGCCGGAACGTCATTGGATCGAAGCGCTTCCGCCGCTCGCGGGGCAGACCGCCGTGGTACGCGGCTGGGTTGCGACCACCCGCTCGAGCGGGAAGATCGCGTTCGTCGTGGTGCGGGACGGCACCGGCTTGCTGCAAGCGGTTCTCTCCAAGAAAGACGTGCCCGCGGAGGTGTGGGACGCGTTCGGGAAACTTACTCAGGAGACTTCGCTCGAAGTGACGGGCGTCGTGCGGGCCGAGCCGCGTGCCCCTGGGGGCGTCGAGCTGCAGGCAACGGATCTACAGATCCTCGGCCTGAGCCCCGATTTTCCGATCACACCCAAAGAACACGGCACCGCGTTTCTGTTCGAGCACCGCCACCTGTGGCTGCGCTCCAAGCAGCAGGTCGCGATCGCGCGCGTGCGGCACGAGATCATCCAGGCGATTCGCGACTTCTTTCATCAGCGGCACTTCACGCTGGTCGACACCCCGATTCTCACCGGCTCGATCGGCGAGCACGCCGGCACCTTGTTTTCGGTCGATTATTTCGACCTGGGGAAGGCCTTTCTCGCGCAGACCGGCCAGCTGTACGTCGAAGCGGCTGCGGCGGCGCTCGGCAAAGTCTACTGCTTCGGCCCGACGTTCCGCGCCGAGAAGTCCAAGACGCGCCGCCATCTCACCGAGTTCTGGATGGTGGAGCCCGAGGTCGCCTGGAACGATTCGGACGCGAACATGCGGCTGCAGGAAGATTTCGTGTCGTACATCGTGGGCCGGTGCCTCGAGCAGCGCAAAGCCGACCTCACGGAGCTGGGCCGCGACCTCGCGCCGCTCGAGCGGGTGCAGCCGCCGTTTCACCGCATCTCCTACACGGACGCCGTCGCCAAGCTGAAGTCTCTGGGCGGCGACATGGAGTGGGGCCGGGACCTGGGCGGCGACGACGAGACGACGCTCGCCAAGCAATACGACCGCCCGGTATTCGTCTACAACTATCCGAAGGCCGTAAAGGCCTTCTATATGAAGGAAAACCCCGCCGATCCGCGCACCGTGCTGAACAACGACTGCCTGGCGCCCGAGGGGTACGGCGAAATCATCGGCGGCAGCCAGCGCGAGGACGATTACGACAAGCTCCTCGCGCGCATCCGCGCCGAGAAACTGCCGGAAGAGGCGTACTCGTGGTATTTGGATCTGCGGAAGTACGGCACGTTCGTCCATTCCGGCTTTGGGCTGGGCGTCGAGCGCACCGTCGCGTGGATCTGCGGCATCCCGCACATCCGGGAAGCGATTGCATTCCCGCGGACGCTGTACCGGTTGTGGCCTTGACAGCCTGAGCTCTCGTTTTTAGAGTTCCCCTCGCTTCAAGGGAGTCGCGTCCCGCATTGGCTGCTCGGAGTGGCCACGGTGACGCGATTTTTGTTTTCAGGGAGATCGTCATGCTAGGCGCATTGTACCTCGATCGCATGGGACAGCCTCACGTCGGTAGACCCGGATTCCGGGCCTGCCCGACCGCAGGTCCATCCAGCACGGGAGCAAAGCGATAGCGGAGACCCTTACAATCTCCTGAGCGCTTACGCCCCACCCGTGCTGACCACGTGGTGGGGCGATGTGTTTTCGGCCCGGTCCGGGCGGGATGTCCGTGAAGGACCGCGACTCCCGAAGCGGACGGAACGTCCGACCGGGCCGAAGTATCAAGGTCGCTCCTGTGCGCCCTGAGGTGCCGGCTCGGCTCCTGGCGTGATTGAAGACCTGTGTTTGGCCGAGCCGGCGTTTCAATGAACGGAATCTTGGCCGGGGTGAGCCCAGCGGGCTGGCTGTCCCTCTCACCCCGGCCGTGTAGGATCAAGGG
>Ga0207653_10000107_pt1 | contig 59076 bp, 54 predicted proteins | sample KBSK5251metaG_FD_184341 | JGI IMG/M metagenome (GOLD analysis project Ga0207653, IMG submission 184341) | Corn, switchgrass and miscanthus rhizosphere microbial communities from Kellogg Biological Station, Michigan, USA - KBS K5-25-1 metaG... | ecosystem: Host-associated > Plants > Roots >... | reverse complement strand
ACGAATAGGCACGAGCCGGCGCATCCTTGCCCGCGAAATACGCCCACACGTCCTGCCAGCCATCAATCACCATTTGGGGCAACGATCCCGAGCGGCGGAACACGAGATAGCCCGCTTCCGGCAGTGACACGATCTGCAGCGGTGGCGTCGGTGATGTTGGAGTCGAAATCTCCCGACCCACGAGAATCTGGTAACTACCCGTGTCGTCGCTCTCATACGCCGAGTACACCCCGACCGGTGGTCCAAACGCACCGCCGTGCTCGAGGCGATCGAACCACTCTTCGTTCCTGAAGCGGCCCCAAAGCTTTGCGATCTTGCCCAACGCAGGGTCCGATTCCGCCGCGTTGGTGGTGCGGGTGGCCAGGCCGAGGACGTGTCGTGGTCTGGCACGACGAAGTTCAGGTGGCACGGCGTGCCCGTTTCGGTGGCAGCGCCGCGACGTGCTGCCAGCACTCCTTGATCACATCGCCGAGCAGCGCCGGAGGAATTTCGGCGAGGCGCACCAGCACGGCCGGGTAGTTCCGATAATGATCGGTGAAAAAGAATGCGCGCTCATCAAGCTCCATCAGTACATCCCTTTCGCCAATGGTGGCGAGCTGCAGCACGAGCACCGTGTCATCATCACGAAAGCGGGCGAGAAATCGGCCATTCAAAAGGAAAGAGGGCATCCCATAGGAGCGGCCCTCGACCACGCCCGGATGCTCGAGCAAGAGCCGGCGGGCTGCCGCCATCTCCACGCCACGTTTTTGCGCGCGCTTCATTCCCCCAAATCTACGCGTGCAGCGGCGTCACTCGCTCATCAGTGAAGCTCAGCGCGCGGGCCGCGATGTCGTAGCGGACTCTTAACGCGGCATGAGCCTTGGTGTCGACCCAGACGGTCGCAGGCGCTCCCGGCACGCCGACGGATACGATCCAGACGTCGCGGGGGCCGAGGCGCGAGAATGTCACCGTCGCGCGCTCCCGCACGGCGACAGGGATCGAGACTCGGCCGCCGCGCTCGTAGATAAAGAAGGGCAGGTCCGCCGTGAACCCCTGATGCAGCGGCAGGGCCGCGACGACGAGATCGATGACGTTGGAGTCGAAAATGGGTCCGCCGAGTGCCTGGCGGACCTGGACCACTGAGTCATGTGCGGCGCCGACCGACGCGACGGTTCCCTCGGCGTCGGTGCCCGAAAAAATAAAGCGCATGGTGCGTGCGGGCTGATGCGACCGGTGTGCCACGGCGCGCAGCGTCTGGACCTCGGCGACCGCGGTGTCCACGATCTGTCCACCGCCGCCAGGAAAGCGCTGCTCCACCTCGAGCAGCTCTGCGCCAGGAGATGCTTCGATGACGCGGAGTACGACCGCTCTGGTACCGGCGCTGCTGTCCCGGCCGGCGCGCGTAATCGAGCGTTGAAACACGATCGTGTCGGCCGCGGGGGTGTGGCCGAGGCGGACGCTGAGGCCCGGGACGACTGACTCTTGGGCATGCGGGTGGGCGCACGCGGGGATGGCCAGGCTCAGCACACACGCCAGCAATTTCAGCGACTTTGCCATGCAATCAGCCTCGGTGGGGGTCGCACGGTGTGATGCGGGAAGATCGCGTAGGGTCGCGCCGCCTCAATGCCGCTTCGGCGCTTTGCTGATCTCGACGTCGCTGAAGATGGCCCGCTCCGTGACCGACGCGTTGTGCGAACACACGAACAGACCGACGTAGACGGTATCAGGAAGCGAGACGCCGGCGGCAAGTCGCTGCGTGACCAGCGTGTCGCCGACGCGTGCTACGGACATGAAATACTCGCCGTCGCGCCGCTCGAGCTGGATGATCGCCTCCACGTCGGGGAGGCTGTCCGCGGATTTCTCCTCTTCCGTGATCGCGCCGGTCTGCCGGCGGAACTGGAGCGACATCAAGCCGTTGCCGTGTAACGCCGCGGTCACGTGCGCGCTGCCGGGATCGAGCGACGGCCGGATGGTCCAGCCGATCTTGCGATGTTCTTCCACGCCCACACCGATGAAATGCGCCCGCGTCGACAGCGTAAAGTTGCCGCTGATGCGCTTCCAGACGAAATGAAAGTCGTCACGCACGTCCCACATATTCTGGCCGGAGCCCGCGACGAGATATGTCTTTTCTTGCGGGTCGTAGGTGACGGAGCCTCGAGCGTGGCCGACGTTGCTGTGGGCGGCAAAGATGCCGACCGGCGCGGTGGCGAGCACTGCCACAATGGTCACAACTGCGCGAAGGCGAAGCATCAGCGGCGGGTCAGCGTGACGCGAGCGAACGGCCGCCGCACTCCGACGCTGTCGTTGTCCATGTGCCATTGCCAGGAATCTGCGGCACGGTTGTACACAAACGTGTTGTGAAAGGCGGTGGTCGCCGTGTAGTTGAAGAGAAACGGTATCGAGTCGCCCGCCACGCTGCCATGACCGATCCCGGCGGGGTCAAAGGCGCTCGCGCCGGTGTTATCCATCCACATGCAGGCATATTCGCCGGTGCGCGGGTCGCGCGCGAACAGCACCACGGCTTCATATGCGGGAGAGCCGTCCTTCGCGCGCTCGCGCGACACCTCGTGCATCCGCACGTACTCGCGGCCGAGCATCCACTCGAACGTCACGTCGTGCGTCGTCCGCTGGTGGGAGATGGTGCCGCGCAGTACCCAGCGGCCGATGAGGCGGTTGAACAGCGAGTCGGGCGGGAGCGTCTGCGCCGACAATTGGTGAGCGCTCAGGGCGAGGCCGAGCGACCAAAGAAGCGTGCGACGCATTCGTGATCCTCCCGATCTCAACAATCTACGCGTGCCAACTTGACGCGTGTTAGACCGCCGCCCCGACGAGACTCAAAGTCTCCAGCGCCTTCTGAACGAGCACGTCATCTCGGCTACCTAACGACTCTGGAGCGAGATAGGTGATGACAACGGGTATTCGCGCCGCCCGAAGAAACCACCCACGGATCCGCGTCCCTAAAGCGACATTCTCCAACGCGTAGCCCGCGAACGGCCCGTATTCGCAGGCCACCAGCGTTCGGCCCAGTTTCCGGTTCGCGTGAACCACCCCGGCAATCCAACTGCTCGTGTCGACACGCACTTCGTCGACGTCGAATGTCGTGATGCGCAACTCTGCATCCTGCGTCACGGGGACCATCACGACGTAGCCGTCGTGTTGCTCGATGCTCCAACCGGGTGGTGCTTGGATGAACCCGGGGAAGGGTGGGAACCTCACCGCTTCCATTTCAGCCGCGCCTCGCCATACGGAGACTTGTCCAAGCTGGCAGCACGGGGCGCACCGTTCAAGTACGTCGCGAAGAAGTCGCGCGCATAGCGCGACGCAATCTCTTGCGCGCGTGCAGCGCTGAGCTGGAGGCTTGAATCCGTGAGCGCGGCGTCGGTAAAGCTCATATGGCCGAGATGCTCCACCGTGAGCCAGTACATGATGGGGGTGTGCGCGAAGACAGAATCCTCGTGCAGGCTCGCTTGATCGTGCTTCTCGAGGAAGCGCGGCGGATCAGTGAGCGAGTCGGTCAGGATGAAGTCTTGCCGGACAAGAAAGAACGGCTGCTTCATGCCGGTATGGACGACACTGCCGAAGATCGTGCCGTCGAGGTCCATTCCAGCCCGGAAGCGTTCGTCGAGCGAACAGGCGAGTGCCGCGGCGCCGCCGCCGATGGAATGGCCGAGCACGCCGATGCGCTTGGGGTCGAGTCGCGCGAACGGGGAATCGCGATGTCCACGCTCGGCGAGGATGTGGGAGAGCGTGGACATGAGCTGGCGCGCCAACACCGGCGCGACATCGTACAGCTCGATGTTCTCGGGATCCTTGAAGTGGGGGTGTTCCACGCCGATGACGACGTAGCCGTGGCTCGCCAGCTCGGCGAGGATCACGGAGTAGGCCGCAGGTCTTTGGCCGAAGCCTGGCGAAAAGATGATCGCCGGCAGGTCGCGGGTCGTGCCGATTGGACTCCAGATGATTGCGCGCGTCGTGACGGAGTCCGTCCATTCGACGGAATCGCGTCGCACCTGGGCGCCGAGGCTGGCCGCGCAAACGCCAAATGCGAATGCCACGGTCCTCAGGATCACCCGAGCTCCCTCGGCGCAGCCACTTGATAAAACACGTCAGTGCGGATCTGCGAGGGGTCGTTGTTCCAGGCCTCCTGCCAATGGCCGTAGATCTCCCACTGCGGACCAGCCAACCGGTGATTGTGCTTCGTGCACCATTCCTGAATCGCCGCGTGCGCGGCGCCCAGACCACCATAGGGCCCAAAGTGCGTCGTGCTTGCCGCGGAACCGCCCGGGGTGACGGAACGCACGACCTCACCGTCCTCGACAAAAGGGCCCTGCAACTCGACGCCGGCTTCCAGGCGGATACTTCCGTCCCAGTAGATCGCAATGTTGCGCCCGGCGTTCACGTTTTGGGCGCGCACCGCCTTCCACGCAAGACCGCAACATTCGGGCACGACGCGTGAAAGCTCGGACTGTTTGACCTGGCGCCGCACGACAGCGACGGAGATGGCAGGTACCGTCAGAAGCACAACGCGAGTCATGGAAACGGTCTCGGCCTCAATACTTCGAACTGCATTAGAGACTCACCGCGGCGGTTTTGGATGCGCCGCAATGTGACGGAGGATTGCTTGGAAAATGGGTGTGTTGTACGCTGCCACGTACGTGATGACCGAGTCCCGCTGAGCAGCACCTACCCTTCCCAGCGTGAGTGAGTCCAGACGGCCGAAGTCCATGTTCACTTCTCGGAGCGAGTCCGGCCAGCCCGGAAGAACCAGCTTATCACCATCTCGCAGGGCGATGGGCCCGTACTCACCTCGAGCGTTGGCCGCCTCGGCATCGCGCGCTGGATCACCGCGCCAGTACGCATCAGTGCCGCGACACGCAGCAACGCCGAAGAAGGCAAGCGCCACGGCCACGAAACGCCAGCAGTTCATCTTTCCTCGCTGAATCGGGCCCCGAACTGAGTGGTGAGCGTGTCACGAAGATCAAGTTGCAATGCCATGAGTACGAGACGAACAGGTCTCATCCGGCTCCTTGCGCAGCCTCCGGCTCGAGATACTCCTCGCGATACATCCGGATCAGCTCGAAGAAATAGCTCAGCGCCAGCGGCCCGACGAGCAGGCCCAGTAGTCCGAAGTAGCTGACGCCGCCGATCGCGCCGATCAGCGTGATCAACGGATGGATCGCAGAGAAGCGGCGATAGATCAACGGCCGGATGAAGTTGTCGACGCTCCCCACGACGAGCACACCCCAGACGATCAGCAGTACGCCCGCCAGCACTCGGTCCTGCATGATCAGCACGACCGCTGCCGGACCCCAGATCATGCCGCTGCCCACGACGGGTAGGATCGCGAACGCCATCGTCACGACGGCCCAGAACAGACCGTTCGGCAGGCCGGCGACGGCGAACGCGAGGCCGAGCAGCGCACCCTGAAGCGCGGCGACGACGCCGGTGCCGATCACCGTCGACACCGTCACGTCCTTGAATCGCTTGCCGAGCTTCTCGGTATTCGCGTCGGAGAAGGGGATGTACGGACGAGCGTCGAGCCAGACGTCGCCGGGATGCTTCAGCACGTAGTACAGGCCGAAGAAGGAAATCGTCAGGTTCAACGTCATGCGCGTGGCGGTGCCGACGAGCCCAAACGCGCTCGACCCGATCGCCGCCACAATCCGCCCGCCCGCCTCGGCCAGACGGGGACCCAACGGAATGCCGCGAATCTGCAGGCGGCTGAACCGTTCGAGAATCGGGCTCTGCAGCACCGACTGCGTGATTTCCTGCGCCTGATTGATGAGCAGACCTGCGATCAAAATGCCCGGCACGATGAGCAGGACGGCGCCGAGCAGCGTCACGACGACTGCGGCGACCGACGGCGATACGCCTTTTCGCACCAGCCAGTTCTGCAGCGGCGCGAACAGCACGGCGAGCACGGGAATGCCAATGATCCCCGTGGCATACGGACCCAGCGCCCACAGCAGCGCCGCGCCCAACGCAAACACGATGAGCGCGGCGCGTTGATGCTTGGTGTCGAGAAAGGCCACAGAGCCCGAGAGTCTGGCGATGGGCTACCGCCCGCGCTCGACCCGCAGGACTCGACTCAGCGTTTTACCGTCGACCGTGATCGTCACGAGATAATCTCCGGTTGTGACTTGATTCTGTGCGCCTCCAAACCCGCCGAAGCCGCCGCCGGCCGGCGCGCGCCCGAACGCCTGCGCCACAAAACCAAGCGCGCCAAAGCCGCCACCGCCACCCCCACCACCGCCCTGGCCGGGTTTGCGCAGCAGGTTGCCGAGCGTCGTCAGGAACGTGGCATCGGGCGCCGCGTCACCGGACTCGCCGCCACTCTCGCCGCCGGCGGCAGGCAACGCCGGCGCTGCTGACGCGGCCCGCGGCGTCGACTCACCGGGACGTTCGTTGAACCGTCCCTGGGCGTTGAAGGGTGAGCCGCCCCCTCCACCACCGCCTCCGCCCCCGCCGCCTCCACCAAATCCAAACCGTTGCGCGATCCCCTGGACGTCGCCGGTGAGGAGCAGGTTCTTGATCGGGTCGAGCTGTTGCGCGTTGCCACCATTCTTGGCGAGCGAGTCGAACACGACGTTGATACGCTGCACGAGCCACGCGCTGTCACGCTTTTGCGACGGCGAGAGCGCGACCGGCGGCGGAGTCTTGCCCTGGAAGTTCCAGACCACGCGGTGCAGGCCGGCCCCCGCCGGTCCCTGAACGGTGCGAACCGTGTCGCCGCGCACGTCGCGAATCACGATCTGCGTCCGCGCCCGGCGATCGCTGTTGCCGGTAGTGAGACGGTACGCGATTTCGGCGCCGTACTGCGGGCTCGGCGCGCGGAACTGCTTCTGGCCGTTGTTGCCGCCACCGAGCGGTGCCTGGCCGTACTGATACGCCGTCGTCGGCTGGAAGAGGTAGGTCCCGGCGGCGATCACGCTGTCGCTGAGCTGCTCGAGCGGCGCGATGTTCACGATCCAGAGCGAGCGGCCGTGCGTCGCGGCGATCAAGTCGCGCTCGCGCGGGTGAATCCGCAGGTCGTGCACCGGCACGGTGGGGAGGCCGGTCATGAAGCGCTGCCACGAGCCGCCGCGATTGAACGAGACATACAGCCCGACGTCCGATCCCAGGAAGAGCAGATCGCGGTTCGCGAGATCTTCGCGAATCACGTGCACGTAGCCCGGCCCGTCGTCGGCCCCCCCCTTCGGGAGATTGCTCGCGATCGACCGGAACGACTTCCCGAAGTCGGTCGTGACGTACACGTAGGGCGCGTAGTCGCCGTTGCGGTGATTGTCGAACGTGATGTAGAACGTCGCCGTGTCGAAGTGCGAGGGCTCGATGCGGCTGACGTACGTGCCGGCGGGGACGCCAGGGACACGACCGGTGATGTTGTCCCAGGTGCCGCCGTCATTCTTCGTGACCCAGACGTTGCCGTCGTCCGTGCCGGCGTACAGCATGCCGGGCCGGATCGGCGACTCCGCCAGCGACACGATCGTGCAGAACGTCTCGGCGCCGGTCACATCCGGCGTGACGCCGCCCGTCGTGCGCGTGCTCACGCGGATCTTCATCGAGTCTTTGGTCGTGAGATCGGGCGAGATCGCATAGAGATCCTCACCGCGGCGCGTGGACTTCATCACCTTGTTCGCGCCGGCATAGAAGATCTCGGGATTGTGCGCCGAGATGAAGAACGGCGTGTTCCAGTTCCAGCGGAGATCGATGTCGTTCGAGTCGGCGCGCTGGCGCTGGCGCAGGTCGGCGATGCGGCGCCGCTGCTCCGCCGTCTCGGGCTTGGTCGTGTCGGGCCGCTCGATGACAATCGAGTCCTCGAACTGGGTGTAGCGCGGCCGCCAGTTCGGCTTCTGAAGATTGGTGCGCTCGCCGGTCGCGAAGTTGAGCCGCGACATATTGCCGCCCTGCGACTCGACGTAGATCGTGTTCGGGTCGGTGGGATCCTGCGCGGTATAGAAGCCGTCGCCACCGCCCACGGTCGTCCAATCGGCGTTGGTCAGCTCGCCCTGGCGCCGGCGCGACGGCCCGCACCACGAGCCGTTGTCCTGATAGCCCGCGCAGACGCCGTACGGAAATGCCATGTCGTAGCTGACGATGTAGGGCTGCCCGATCGGGAAGGTGTTCAGGAAATCCCAGTTGCCGCCCTTGTCCCACGTCTGCGATATACCACCGTCGTCTCCGACGACGATGTGATTCGGATCGTTCGGATCGATCCACATCGCGTGATGATCGACGTGAATCCCGACGGTCGCGTTGCCGATCGTCTTGCCGCCGTCATTCGAGTAGTTCACCGGCGTGGACGACCAGTACACGCGATTCGCATCCTTGGGATCGACGCGCACCTGGGAGTAATAGAAGGGGCGGACGTTGTTGCCGTTCATCTTTTCCCAAGTAGCTCCACCATCACCGGACCGGTAAAGGCCAGAAGGCCGAGTCTGAGCAGCCTTGCCGGCGCCACCCTGGGCGTTGGCGTTCGTATCGGCCTCGACCATCAGGTAGACCACCTTCGGATCCGAGGCTGCGATGGCGATGCCGATGCGGCCCTTGGTCGTCGTGGGGAGACCGCCGCCTTTGACCTCGGTCCACGTCTTGCCGCCGTCCGTCGTCTTCCAGAGCGCGCTACCGGGACCGCCACTATTAAGGAAGTAGGGCCCGCGCACGCGCTGCCAGCTCGCCGCGAACAGGACTTCGGGATTCGAAGGATCCATGGCGACGTCGATGAAGCCGGCCTGCGGCGACACGAACTTGACGAGCTGCCACGTCTGCCCGCCGTCGGTCGTCTTGTAGAGGCCGCGCTCGGGATTTGCCGACCACGCCTGACCCAGCGCCGCGACGTAGACGATGTTCGGGTTCGTCGGATGCACGACGATGCGGCCGATCGCGCCCGACTTCTCGAGCCCCACGCGCTTCCACGTCAGGCCGCCGTCGGTCGATTTGAAGATCCCGCACCCCGGCGAGATGGTGTTGCGCGAATCCTCTTCACCAGTCCCGGCCCACACCTGCATCGTGTCCGACGGTGCGATCGCCAGCTCGCCCATCGACACGCACTTCTCGTTGTCGAAGACGGGCCGGAACGTCGTGCCGGCGTTGGTCGTCTTCCAGATCCCGCCGGCCGCTGCCGCGACGAAGAACGTGCGCGACGGGCTCGGGATGCCGGTAACGCTCGACACGCGGCCGCCCATGTTCGCCGGGCCGATGTTGCGCCAGCGGAATCCTGCGAGCAGCGTCGAATCGAGCGTGATCCCGCCGGCGCTCGACACGCCGGTGGTCACGGTGACGTTGCTGGGAGCAGGACGCTGGGGACGAGGAAGCGGGCGCTGCGCAGGTGCTGGAGGTGGTGCAGGGGCGGGGGGATTCTGCGTCGACACAGGTACGGCGATGACGGTGAGGACGGCAGCAGCCGCCCACAGGCGCTGGGACATGACGGCCCTCAGTCGATGATGGTGAGTGCTGGAACGCTGTAGTGAATGGAGTACGAATGGAAGGCTTGCGTCGTTGAATCCCGACAATTAAACTCGGCTTTCCTCTAACCCAGTCGACAGCCGATGCGGAGAATATTTGGCGTTGTTGCCGTGCTTCTCGCCGTCACAACTCACCTATCAGCGCAAGAGCGATTCGACATTTCAGTCTATCCCTACGCCACCGCACACCGCGGCGAATGGGAGCTCGAAGGCCACATCAACTACACGAGCCGCGGCACGGGCGTCTTTGATGGCAGTGTTGCCCCTACGCAGGGCCAATGGCGCTTTACGGCCGAGGTCTCGCGCGGGATCAGCGATCACTGGGAGCTGGCTGGCTACCTCCTCGGCGCGCAGGTACCAGGGATGGGGTTGGAGTACGCAGGCTGGCGGCTTCGGTCGCGGATGCGTGCCCCGGAGTCGTGGCGCCTGCCGGTGAATATGGGCCTCAGCCTGGAGTACGAGACGGCGCGCCCCGCGTTCAGCGAGAGCGCACGGACCGCGGAGCTGACGGCGATCTTCGAGCGGCGGTTTGGGAGTGTGCAACTGATCGCAGATCCGACGTTCGAGCGCGATCTGGCGGGGCCGGAACACGAGTGGGAGTTCGAGCCGCGGGCGCGTGCGGGTGTGGACGTCAGTAAAGTCGTGACGCTGGGATTCGAGTGGTACGGGTCCTTTGGCGAGGCCAGCCAGAAGCATCAGTACTTCCCTACAGCGGACCTGCGGTTTGGAGATGACGTGACACTGCATCTTGGCGTGGGCTTCGGCGGGACGACTGCGGGTGACCGCTTGGTCTTTAAAACGAGATTCGAGATGCCTTTGGGTGGAGAAAACAACTAGGCGGTGACATTTAGGGACTTCACCCGTTCCAGTCGACGAGTGAGGTCCGTCACGTTGCGCTGTAGATATCCCATTCCACATATTCGTCGCGGCACTGAAGTCGTCCCAGGTCGGGACCTGCGCCCCCCGCCCCTCACTGATTCACTGTAAGTGCCACGACCAGCTTTTGGAGCCCCCCTAACAGGGGCGGATAAACATATGGCCTGGAATATCTTCGGCCGTGACACCACGCCCGAACAGCTCCCCGCCGAACTGCGCGCGATCCTCGCCGAAATGAAACGCGAGCGCGTCGCGTTCGAAGCCCTGACCACCGCCGCGCGCGATTCCGGGCAGAATCTCACGCAGCTCATGCAGCCGCTGACCGAGGCGCAGAAGGTGGTCGCCGAGCTGCAGTCGCGCGTCAAATCGCTGGAGCGGCTGGTGCCGGTCCTGGCGACGCTCGACGAGCAGACCGAAAACGTCTCGAAGTCACAGCGGCGCACCGAAACGCAGCTCACCCAGAACTCGGAGAGCGCGAAGCAGCTGCGCGGCGAGATCGACGAGCTGCGCGGTGTGCTCGAGCAGGCGCTCGCGCTGAAGAACGACGTCGCAGGCTTTCTCGAGTTGGGCGGTGGGTTCAAGGCACTCCGCATGGACGCCGACACCCTGAGCGGTGCGGTCCGTGAGCTGACGCAGGGTTTCGATCAGGTCCGCGCACGCCAGGAAGAGCTGCGCAAGACGAGCGATGCGGTCGCCGGCCGCTTCAGCGCCTTTGAAGACCGCCAGCACGAGGTCCAGCGCAGCGTCGCCGAGACCGAGGCGCGCACCACGACGGTCGGGCAGTCGCTGAAGGATCTGTCCGCGGCTGCGGCCGAGGCGGTGCAAACCAAGCGCCAGCTGACGACGCTGAAAGCCCTTGCCGACGGCGTCTCGCAGAAGGTCACGGCCCTCGAGTCGCAGCGCGAAGTGGTCGAACGCGCGACATCCGAGGTGGGCAAGCTCCACGAGCTGATGCAGGAGGTGGATGCTAAGATCCGCCGCCACGAGGAAAGCGCGAAGGGGCTCAAGGACCTCGAGTCGAAGGTCGGTGAGCTGAAAGACCTGCACGCCGAAGTACTCGGCCGGTCCACCGAAATCACCGCCAATCACAACGCGGTGAAGCAGGCGGACGATGAACTGCGCGCCCGGCTTGCGTCATTGCGCGACGACGTGCAGCGCGCGGTGAAGCGGTTCGAGCTCGAGAACCAGGGCCTCGATGCGGTCGGCCAGCGGATCGTGGATCTCCGCGGCGGCCTCACCGCGATGGAAGGCCGCTTCAAGGTGCTGGAGGAGTCGAGCCGCAAGATCAACGACGTCAATGCCCAGGCCGACGGTCTGGTGACGCAGCTCGAAGGGATCGCGGAGACCGTCGCGACGCTCGGCAGCCAGGCCGAGCGCGTGCGCGCCATGGAGACGAGCACCACGCGCCTGAGCGGCTCGGTCGACGAGATGACGCAGCGCGTGGCACAGCTCGAGAAGGCCCGCCCGGGCGTGCAGGCCGCGCTCGAAGATGTCGCGATGCTGCGGGGCACCCATGAGTCGGTCCGCGGCGCGCTGGAGCAGGTGGAGGGTGCGGCCGATGAGATGGCGCGCGTGCTCGAGCAGCAATCCGGCACCAAGTCGTGGCTCTCCGGCGTCACGGAGCAGATCAAGGCGCTCCGTGTCGAGCTGGCCGCAATCGACGATCTGAAGCCGAGCGTCGAGTCGGTGCGCGGCGAAGCCGATCGCCTGTCGCAGGCGATGGGACAGATCGAAGCTCGCAGCCGCATGGTGGACGACCTGAATAAGCGGCTGTCCGAGCTCAGCACGCTCGGTACGCAGATCGATGATCGCAGCCGCGACCTGGTGTCGCGCATGGCGGGTGCGGACGAGCGCTTTGCAGCGCTCGCGGCGCGCGCCGACGAGGCCGCACGGATCGAGAAGCTCGTGCCGGCCGCGGTGGCGACGGTCGAAAGTGCGGAGCGGCGCGTCGGTGAAGTCGACACGCGCGTGGCGACGCTCGAATCGCGGTCGCACAATCTCGAGGGCCTCGCCGAGCGCACGCGTGCGCTGGGTCAGGAGCTCGACCTCAAACAGACCGCGCTCGACAAAGCGACGGAGCATCTGGACCGGGTGGCCCAGCTGCGCGAGCAAGCGGCTACTGCCGCGCAGCAACTCGAAGAACGCTCGTCTCAGCTGGGCACCGCGGTCTCCACGGCAGGGAATCGCCTGGCCGAGCTGACGACGACGCTGGACGACCTGGACCATCGCGCCGGCTCGCTGCGCTTTGCGCAGAAGCGCATGGCGCAATTCGAGGAACGGCTGGCGAAGTGGGAGGCGGTCGAATCGCAGCTCGCCCGCGCCCTGGAGCAGATGAACCAGCGCCAGGCCACAGTCGATGCGATGCAGGCGGACATGCATCGCCTGTACGAGGTTGCCGAAAAGACGACTGACGATGTGCGGTCGATCGCCGGCGCGCGCGAGGAAGTCGGCCAGACGCGCGCGATGCTCGAGACGGTGCTCAGCATGGTGACGCACGTCCACGATTCGGCCAACACGCTCGATCACCGCAAGCGGCAAGTCGAGCAGGCCGAGGAGCGGCTCGCGCGTGCCGAGGCGATGCTGGCGGAAGTTCAGGCGGGTATGGAGCGCCTGTCTGGTCAGAAGGCGTTGCTCGACCAGGCGGTCACGCAGGCGAGCGCGCTCGAGTTCCACACCAAGCAGGCCGAGACGGTGATCGCCCAGTTGCGTCAGGAGCGGGAGATCACAGACACCGTCCGGACCGCGGTGTCACACCTGCGCGAGGAGCGGCGGACGGAAGAGCGTCCGAGTAAGAAATCGGCGTAGGGGCTACAGCAAAATCAATGGGGGCGCGGCATTGCCGCGCCCCCATTTTTTCTATCCCCCGACGATCGCCCCGACAACCAGCAACGGCTCTGCGCCCGTCGCGACCTGTTCCGGCAGTGGCGCGTCCGGCGGGTCGTGCGTCAGATCCCGCGCGCACGCGAAGAAGCGCAGGAACGGCCGCCGCTGCGCCGTGACATGGTCGCGAATCGTCCCGCGCAACATCGGATAGCGTGCCTCGAGCGCGTCGAGGACCGCCGCGCGCGTGAGCGGATGGCGACTGACATCGAGCGAGACCTCGCTGCCGACCTGCGCCAGCGACTGCAGGTGCGGCGGCAGCACGACGCGGATCATGGCAGCGTCTGCGCTTCGACCGACAGCACGGCCGGGAGGTCCCGCACGATGGGTGTCCAGCTGTCGCCGCCGTCGGCGGATCCGTACACCTGACCGCCCGTCGTGCCGAAGTACAGGCCGCACGGCTGCAGTGAGTCGACCGACATCGCGTCGCGCAGGACGTTCACGTAGCAGTCCCGTTGCGGCAGGCCCTTGGTGAGCGGCTCCCATTCGTTGCCGCCACTCTTGCTGCGGTACACGCGCAGCTTCCCTTCCGGCGGGAAGTGCTCGGAGTCGCTCTTGATCGGAATGACGTAGATCGTTTCCGGCTCGTGGGCGTGCACGTCGATGACAAACCCGAAGTCGGTGGGCAGGTTGCCGCTCACCTCTCGCCACGAGTCCCCGCCGTCGTCCGAGCGCATGACGTCCCAGTGCTTCTGCATGAACAGCACGCCCGGGCGCGAGGGGTGCAGCGCGAGCCGGTGGACGCAGTGGCCAACCTCGGCGTTGGGCTCGGGGATGTACTGCGAGTGCAGCCCGCGGTTGATGGGCCGCCACGTGTCGCCGCCGTCGTCACTGCGGAACGCGCCCGCGGCCGAGATGGCGGTGTAGATGCGCTTCGGGTTTTTGGGATCGAGCAGAATCGTGTGGAGGCACATGCCGCCCGCGCCCGGTTGCCACCGCGGCCCGCTGCCGTGGCCGCGCAGCCCCGCGAGCTCCTGCCACGTGGTGCCGCCGTCACGCGAGCGAAAGAGCCCGGCGTCCTCGACGCCGGCGTAGACCGTCTCCGGATCGGTCAGCGACGGCTCGAGATGCCAGACGCGCTTGAACTCCCAGGGATGCTGCGTGCCGTCGTACCACTGGTGCGTGGTGAGCGGTTTCCCGCTTCCAGGCGTGACGTCGTAGACGAACTTGTTGCTCTCGCCCTGCGGCATCTCGCCGGGCTCTTTCGTCACGCCGCCACCAGGAGTTTTCCAGGTCGCGCCGCCGTCGTCAGAGCGCTGGATCACCTGGCCGAACCAGCCGCTCGACTGCGAGGCGTACAGCCGGTTGGGATCGGCGGGCGATCCCTTGATGTGATAGATCTCCCAGCCGGCGAAGTGCGGGCCGCTCACCGTCCAGCGGCTGCGCTTGCCGTCGGCCGTGAGAATGAAAGCACCTTTGCGTGTTCCGACGAGGACTCGAACGCCGCTCATGACCCAATAATCAGCGCCGGTCTACTCCCACCGTCAACGTCAGGGTTTTGAAGGTTTCGTGGCGGTTGGCGCCCTGCGACGCCGCCTGGTCGATGCCATAGGACATTGCGACCCAGAATGGCGGGTGCCCGACGTCGGTCTTTACACCGATCTCGCCACCATGCGCGTTGCCCGAACCCGATGGCAGATTGACGTCGAGCGCCAGCGAACGCCACAGCATCGCGTAGCCACGCACCCCGGGGCCCGCGATCGCGACGTCCCCCCGAGCGCCCAGTCGCCACGTGACCCAGCGTTCCGCGCCGAGCGGTGTGTCGAAGACCCGGGCGTGCGGCCCCAGTTGCATGCTAAGCCACGGCGTCGCCAGCACCCGCAGTGCCAGTGCCCCCTCCACCAGGTCGTTGCTGCCCTGGGCATATCGCACCTGCAGCTCTACACGGTGAACCTGCACGCTGCCCGTGAAGCCCACGGCGGCACTCGAGCCTCTTCCGGTTGTTACGCTCGATATGAGACCAGCGACCTTAGCTGTGAGAGGCTCCGCGGCGCGCTTGGGTGGCGGCGCGGGCGGCGGTGCCGGAGGCGGGGGTGGCGCGTGTGGCGGTGGAGCCACGGCGACGGCTGTCGCGGCGCTCCGCACGCCATCGTATAGCCGAGTGATCTCGGGCGGGAAGACCAGTGTATCCGGTCGCTGGTCCGGTGCCAATGCCACGAGCCGGCGAAACACTGCGATCGTGGAGTCCGGATGCCCGCGGTAGTGCTCCGTGGCACCGAGGTACATGAGCGCACGCGCGCGCCCCGCGTCGTCGAGCTGCGCCGCGAGCGGCGATGCGAGCACCCGCCGCAACAGACGCGCAGCGAAGTCGAAGTCGAGATCCTGATAGGCGCGAACTGCTCGGTTCAGTACCCCGCTCGCGCTATCGCTCTGCGCTTTGAGTGGCGCGGCGAGCAGCAGGAGCATCGCAAGCATCGTGAGCTTCATTGGGTGATTTCCGCCAGCGTGATGTTCGTCAGCCGCACGGTGGCGCCGGCGGGCACGTCGACCCAGGCGGAGTACGTCTGGAATCCTGGCCGCGCCACCAGCAGTTGATGCCGACCCGGAATCACTCGGACTCTCACCTGCGGCGTGTTGCCCACTACCTGACCGTCGACCGACAGCTCGGCCCACGGGCGCGAGTTGACGGAGAGATAGCCCGGCGTGGCGGGCTGGCGTGGCGCGGGTGAGGCCGCCGGTGGCCGCGGTCGCGGCCGCGGAGCCGGTCGCGCAGGTTCGTCACGACGCTCGGGCCCGGGCGCAACCGGAGTCGGGACGGTCGCGATTGGGCCGCCTCCACCCACAGCGACGCGATCCTCATACGGGGTCGCGATGGGACCCCAAATACGCTGATCGTCGGGTGGCGACACGCGGGAGCTGGTCTTAAAGAATGCGACAGAGGCAACCACGAGCGCCGCCCCAATGCAGGCGGCGACCAGAGTCGGTCGCCTCGGGGGACGCGGGGGCGGCTCCCACTCGTCGTCCAGAATCTGGGGGAGCGGCGTCGGCTGGCGCTGTGTCATGGGCCCACCACGACGAACGCCGAGCTGGTCGCGCCGGCAAGGCCCGAGGCCGCTGCTCTCAGGGTGCAGCTCGTGCACAAGCCCGTGACCTGCAGATTGCTGAACGTGGCGATGCCGTTGACCGCGCTCACACTGGTGGTGCCGCTCAAACCGCCGGCGACGACCGGCCCTTGAAGCGTGACCGATATGGTGCCTGAGTAGCTGGTGGCGGTCGCCCCCAGGGAGTCGCGCGCCGTCACCTCGACCGAGAATGTCGTGTTCAGCACGATTGAAGCCGGCGGCTGCCCGGTGAACGCGAGCTGCGTCGCCGCCGGCGGCGGTGGCGGCGGTGGCGGCGGTGGTGGTGGCGGTGGCGGCGTCGTCGTACCGACGATTCGCAGCTCGACCGGCACGCGCGGGTGCGCGGCGCCCGCGTCATCCGGCACGATCACGATCGTGTCGCGATAGATGCCGGCCGGGAGGCCGCTGGGGTCGAGCGCCAGGTCAACGGTGTCGGGCGTCGAGCCGGTGTCGGCCGACACGTACAGCCATGACGCGTTGGTGGCCTGGTGCGCTGTCCACGTGCGCGGCGCGGCGCCGCCCGTCGTCGACAACACCAGCACCGCCGGTCGTGACGTTCCGCTGCCTTCGGTTGCTGAATCGACGACCCGCGCTGGAGTGACGCCAATCACTTGCGTGGGAGGGCCGTCGAAGAGTTTGCCGACGCGGCAGCTGCTGACGAGCGCGACGCCGGAGAGGGAGACGAGTATTCCCTGTCTCGTGCGCATAGGAGTACGTGCCAGCGCTAGCACGTTCCATACCCACGATCGTCGCGTGATTACATCATCCGGAGCTAGCTCGGTGTTGCCGCTGCGCAGCAGAAGAAGAAGCCCCGTAGCGTGAGCGCTACGGGGCTTGGGTGTTAGCGTCGCGCAGGTGCGGGCGGTGGCGCGGCAGGCATCGGCAGCGGTGTGTCGCTATTCCAGATGTCGTCGACGATCAGCCATTTTCCGTTCTGCTGCATCCAATGCACGACGTACTTGCCTGAGTCCACGGCCGCCATCCCGGGCGGCAGTTTGGCGCCGGCGGGGAAGGCCCAGTGCCAGCGGCCCCGTTCCATCGCCATGTTGCCCGCGCCGTGCACCGCCTCGGCGCTCAGCGTGAGGGTGGGGTGTGGGTCGACCGTGTTCATCGTCGTGAAGAACGCCTTGATCGCGTCCTTGCCCTTCACGGTCGCCATGTTCGGTGGCATCATGACCGCGTCCGTCGCGTAGAACTCCGCGAGGGAATCGGAGTGGCCGCTGCCGGTGAGCCGGGCCCATTGAGCGTTGGCGGCGTCGATCGCCTGCTTCGCGCTGGCCGAGGTGTCGGCCGGCTGGCAGGCGAACGTCCCGGCGAGCAGGACGGTCAGATAGGTGTGGGCGCGCATCGCGTCTCTCTGTAGAAGGAAGCGGAGAGAATGCGGTGGGTCGAATTGCAACGCAAGGCCAGGGTCAGAGGCCCGTTCGTTTCTCCAGAGCCTCGGGATAGCGCGCGCCCTGGATCGTGATGTGCGAAGCGGCGCTTTCGATCTCGCGGAGATCGTCCGGCGTGAGTTTGACCGCGGCGGCGCCGTTGTTCTCCTCCAGGCGCGCGAGCTTTGTGGTGCCGGGGATCGGTACGATCCACGGCTTCTTGGCGAGCAGCCAGGCGAGCGCGATCTGCGCCGGCGTCGCCCGCTTCTTGTCTGCAATTGTGCGCAGCACGTCTACGATGGGCTCGTTCGCCTTGCGGGCATCGGGCGTGAAGCGCGGGACGATGTTGCGGAAGTCCGATTGCACGAACGTCGTCTTTTCGTCGATCGTCCCGGTCAGGAACCCCTTGCCGAGCGGACTGAACGGCACGAAACCGATGCCCAGCTCCTCGAGCGTGGGGATCAGCTCTTCTTCCGGTCGCAGCCACCAGAGGGAATACTCGCTCTGCACGGCGGTGAGCGGCTGCACGGCGTGCGCGCGCCGGATCGTCTTCACGCCGGCCTCGGACATGCCGAAGTGCTTCACTTTGCCCTGCGCAATCAAGTCTTTCACCGTCCCCGCCACGTCTTCGATCGGGACGGTCGGATCGACGCGATGCTGATAGTAGAGATCCACGACGTCGGTCCTGAGACGTTTCAGTGAGCCGTCGATGCTCTGCTTGATGACCTCGGGACGACTGTCCTGCGCCTGCTGTCCGTCTATGTACTTGATGCCGAACTTGGTGGCGATCACCACCTGGCGGCGCAGCGGCTCGAGTGCCTCACCGACGAGCTCTTCGTTTTTGGTGGCGCCGTACACCTCGGCGGTATCGAAGAAGGTGATGCCGCGCTCGACGGCCGTGCGGATCAGTCCGATCATCGCCTGCTTGTCGGGCGGTGTGCCGTAGCTCTGGCTCATGCCCATACAGCCGAGGCCCAGGCTGGAGACTTCGAGGCCGGATTTTCCGAGTTTGCGCTTCTGCATCGTGGCTCCTGGTCTACGTGATTCTACTTCAGTGTGTTGAGGGCTGGAACCCGCGGGGTAACGCCCGGTCAGCCGCGGGGTCTGATCGTATACCCACCCTCAACGGAGCGTTTCATGGCACATGCAACAGTAGCCGTCATCGCCGTCCTTGTACTGCTCGCCGGCGCGGCTGCTGGCACGCAGCATCCCGACCTTTCCGGCAGTTGGGTCCTGAACCAGGCGCTGAGCGACAACCCCCGCGACATGATGCAAGGTCGTGATAGCAGCGGCGCTCCGCGCGGTGGTGGAGGTGGAGGAATGCGTGGTGGTGGCCGCCGGGGCGGGTTTGGCGGCGGCGGGTTTGGGGGCGGGGCGGGAGGGGGAGGCCGCGGCTCGTTTGGAGGTGGTCGCGGAGGCATGAGCGATGAGCAACGCACGCGTATGCGTCAGACCATGCAGCTCGTGATGAACGCACCTGCGGCGCTCGCGGTCGTCGTGGGCGACTCTTCCGTGACGCTCGTGGCTGAGGGTGATACCCTGCTGCTGCCGAGCAATGGGCGGAAGGTCCACCGCGACGCAGGGGATGATAGTGAGGGAGCCGTGGATATCACGGGGAAATGGCAGGGGAACGACTTCGTGGTCGAGCGCAAGGTGTCCGGCGGAGGCAAGGTGACCGAGGATTACATGCGCGCGCCGGAAGGGAAGCAGCTGTACGTGATCGTGAGCTTCCAGGGTGGGCGGGGGCGCGAAGTCATGTTTCGGCGGATCTACGACCCGGCGCAATAGCGGAAGTTTACTCTGGGGCGGTGGCGGGCTAACTTCCGGACCGATTGGGAGGCCGCCAGAGGTTCCGTGTTGCGCAGTTGCAAGGCGGTGTGATGGATCCGGGAAGTGAAAGAACGGGACGTAGCGCAGCCCGGTAGCGCACCTGAATGGGGTTCAGGGGGTCGCGGGTTCAAATCCCGCCGTCCCGACTCAAACGGCGAGCCGAATGGCTCGCCGTTTTTCGTCGGTACGCCGGGCATTGGCGCCGTCGCTCAGACTTGCAGGCCCCGCAGGTACGGAACGCTGGCCCGCATCATGTCCAGGTTCATCTCCACGAAGTAATTCCGGATGCCTCCCATCCTGGCCGCCGTGAAGATCTTCTTCCAGTCCAGTGTGTCCTGTCCCACCGGCATGATCTTTCGAGTGTTCGCGGACCAGCCTTGTACGTGCATGGAGATAAAGCGCCCGGGGTACTTGGTGAAATACTCCGCGGCGTCGTAGCCCTGGCGGATGGTCGAGACCTGAAACTGGAACTTCACCAGCTCCGGTCGTAGCAGCTCGAAGAGCAGGTCGTAGGTGCGCTTACCGTCCACCGTGGTGAGCTCGAATTCCTCGTTGTGCAGGCCCTGCTGGATGCCGGCCGCTTTGGCCTGCTCGCCCATCTTGTTGTACTCATCCGCCGCCCGTTTGACGTCGTCCATGGTGGGATGGGGTGGCCCATCGAGGCTGGGGACGATCATCTGGGTCAGCCCCACGTCCTTGGCCCAGGCGATCCGGCCGGCCTGGTCCTTCCGCAGCTCGTCCATGTTGAAATGCGAGCTCACGCAGCTCAAGCCGACATCGCTCAGCATGGCACGCAGCTCGGCGGGTTTGTACTTGGCGAGGCCGGCGAAGCCTGAGTCGGAGTATCCCACCGGCGAGCACAACTCGATGGCTTCAAAGCCCGCCGTCTTGAGCTGCTGGAGGGCGCCGGGGAAGTCTTTGGCGATCAGGTCTCTGACCGACCAGGTCTGGCACCCAATGGGTAGATCGAGCGGCTTGGCCAAGAACTCCCTTGCCCCCAGCGAGAATAGTCCGGCAAACGCGGCTTGCTGCGCAACGGTCTCACAGAACTCTCTTCTTGTTAGCGCCGTCATCGGTTCCTCCAACGTTGCCCGGCGGCCCGGCGGACGGTTATAGCTCCCATCCCGCACGGCGTTCCGGGCGGATGAATTTTTCGGCGGCCGGAGCATTGGTCACCTGGAGATTGGTCCGGTCCCAGGCGAGCCGCTGGCCCAGCATCGTGGCCACGTTACCGAGCAGCAGGGTCTCGGTGACCATGCTGGAGAACTCGAAATTGCCGCCGGGCTTGACGGTGCCGCCCTTGCAGGCGTCGAGCCATTCGCGCTCGTTGCCGGGCGAGCGGGGCAGCGTCTTGGGCGGCGGCTGGAACGCGTCCATTTTGGCCTGCGGGATCAGTTTGGGACCCCGGCCGTTGAACCCACAGAGAATCTTCCCACTGTCCCCTATGAACAGCAGCCCCTCGTCTTCTTCGCCCTCACCTTTGAAGGGGCGGTTCTCTTCCAGCTCAGCCGGACGGGCCGGCTTGAGACCGCCATCGTACCAGGTGAAGGTGACCGGCGGCATCTCGCCGCGGGCGGCGAATTGGTACCGAATGATGGAAGCCATCGGGTAGGTCTCGGCATACCGATCGGTGGAGCTTGCCTCCACGCTGAGCGGTGCTTCCAGCTTGAGCACGCGGAAGATGGTGTCATAGCTGTAGCAGCCCATATCGCCCAGCGCGCCGCAGCCAAAGTCGGCCCAGCCGCGCCAGACAAACGGGGCGTAGGCGTGATTGAACGGCCGTTCCGGCGCCGGCCCCAGCCACAGGTCCCAATCGAGCCCGTCGGGGACAGGTTCCGCGGACTGCGGCCGGTCCAGCCCTTGGGGCCAGAATGGGCGGCTCGACCAGTTCACCACCTCGCGCACCGGCCCGATGGCGCCGCTCCAGATCCACTCGCAGAGCAGCCGCGTGTCTTCGGAGGCCTGGTTGCCGACCGCGATCTGCGTCGCGACGCCGGTCTCGCGCGCCAGTTGGGCAATCTGCCGGGCTTCGTAGATGGTGTGGGTGAGGGGCTTCTGACAAAAGACGTGCTTCTTCTTCTTCATGGCGGCGGCGGATACCGCGGCATGCAGGTTGTCGGTGGTGCACACGACCACGGCATCCACGTCGCGCTCTTTGTCCAGCAGCTCGCGGAAGTCGCTATAGGCCGCGCACCCGCGAGAGTTGCCGGACCGCTTCCCCGCGCCGTTGTACGCGTCCACGATCTTTTTGCACGGCTCGCGGCCGGAGACGCCGCTGGTCACCTGCAGGGAATGGGTGAGCTGAATCGGATCGTCCGGGCTGAGCCAATCCCAGCCTGAGGTGACGTTCAGCAGCTCGCGCACCGAGTGGCAGAATTCGTGCGTGTCCCACTGCGGGTACCCGGCGCCGGACCGGTTGGGGTCGCACACCGCCACACCCTGGACATCGGGCTCGCGCAGGAAGTTCAGCATGACGCGCTGGCCCTGTGAGCCGACTCCGATGAACGCGATGTTGACTTTGTCGCTGGGCGGCACATAGCCCTTGCCGCCGAGCACGTGGCGCGGGACGATCGTGAACCCCAGGGCCGCGGTTCCGGCTTGCGCCAGGAACTCGCGCCGTGACACCGATGGTTCCGACCCGCGATCGTGGACCAGCCGATGCTTCACCGCTTCCTCCTTGCAACAGCGTGTAAGAGAATATGCGTAGCTCAACATGAGTGCCAGTCGCGCTGGCGGAGGCCGTGGCACCGTCACGACGGCGAAGTCGCAGCCCTCATCGGCGAGAAACCGACAGGCCCGCACCAAGGTAGGTTGAATGGCTTTCAGGGGGTCAGCTGCTGTGAGTTATGCTGTGCGTTTCTTACGACACTTGGTTGATTTTCGGACTTGCAGTTACGACACCGATGCCCAGAACATCGCGTGATTGCTACTTGGTGTAGTAACTCGGTTCCTTATCGAGTCGCATGGGGTTCAGGGGGTCGCGGGTTCAAATCCCGCCGTCCCGACTGGTCGAGGAAGCCCCCCAACGCGGTTGGTTGGGGGGCTTCCTTCGCTATTCAGGCGAGAGTCACGGAGGTGCGCACCAGCCGCCACGTCATCTCCCGCTGCAGATCGCCGGACCGCCCGTCTGCGTCGCGATCGCCGTGTGGTCAGAGGACCCGGTGTTCCCCGGCTGGTCGTCACTATACGTGATGGACGCCAGACCGGTCGTGGGGTTGACCGCAATGCCGAAGTCGTCGTACAGGTCCCGGTTGCCGCTGCACGCCACCCCGCTCTCGCACACGCCGCCGAAATGGATGATCGGCGTCGCCGCGAGCTGCGTGAACGAGCTGCCCGCCGCCGTCGCGTTCTTGTTCTGCGCCAAGTACACATACCACGGCGCCGACGCCGGATAATTGTCCGGCACGGTCGTGCCGTCGTAGAACGACGTCCCGTACCACACGATGTCGAGCTGGCCCGGGTCGCACGCCACGCTCCACGGCATGATCGCTGTGGCGGAAGGTGCCTGGTTCACCTGGATCGGCCCGGTGAACGTCTCCCCGTGATCAGTCGAAAAACTGTAATAGACGTTGTGATTGTCGGTGTAGACGACGTACACGGTCCCCGCGCGGTCGACGCTCACGTTGACGAACTGGTGCCCGTAGGAGACCGAGGTATTGGGGTTCACGTACACGGTACGGTCGGTGAACGTATTCCCGCCGTCGAGCGACACGGCGATATACACCGCATGGAACGAGCTCGGCACAGCGGCCTCGAAGGCGTCGGCGATCCCGGAGAACACCTGGTAGATGACGTGACTGCTGGGATCGATCGCCAGATTGCCGGTCGAATTGTCGTTGAGCAGGTACGCATGGGTCGCATCGATCGCCGTGCCGAACTGGGTGAAGCTGGCGCCGGCGTCGAAGCTGCAGTTGACGTCGATGTTGAACGTGGCGATGTCGTGGTAGGAGACGCACACCTTCGTCGCCTGGTCGGCAGCAATCCACTCGCGGTCATCGCCGGGAATCGTGGCACTGAGCACGTTCTTGCGCCACGTCGCGCCGCCATCCTGGCTGGTCGAGACCGTGACGTTCGCGAGACTCAAGCTCGCCACGTAGAAGTTGCGGACGCCGCTGGGGTTCGCGTCCGGCGCGGTTGCCAGGTCGACATCGCCGCCCCCGGGCCCGATGCCGCCCTCCGCCTGGGAGAGTTGGTTGGGCGAGGTGAGCGCCGTGTAGTGCAGGCCGCCATCAGTCGACTTCCACGCCAGTGTGCCGGAGCCCACCCCCAGCTCTGAGCCGACATAAAATGCCCCCGTCGCTTCGGCGCGGATCATCGGCTCGGCGGCGCCGTTGGTGCAGCCCGACGAGCCCGGGCATACGGTCCCCGGCGCGGCGCCGAGCTCGAAGTTCACGAAGGCGAACGCGCCACCGCCCGGCGCTCGCGTCGATCGTACCCCGCCGTCCGGCGCCGGTGAGGACGGCCGCTCGGCGTCGCAGGACACCAACAGCAGGCTGCACCCGAAAGCGATCAGCCTCTTCATGGCTTGCCTCCGTGTCTGGTGGAAGTGGTCGCGCTCAGCGCCCGGTAGCGGACCGACGCAAATTCCACACCTTCGCATTACTCACCAGTACCACGGACGAGCGACGCAGGGACTCCTCAGCTGTAGCGCCCGCGCCATGTGCCGCGTGCCGAAGTTATGACCTGTGGCGCGGCGAAGCGTGACCGCGTACTGCAGCACACGCGCAATTACTTACCACGCAGGGACTTGCCGACAAAGGACCGCCCATTTAGCTACCAACCCGCAAGCCGAGTCCCGCTACCGAAGCGGGAACGGGGGACCCAGGTAGTCGGGGCGCAGCGCCGCAAGGCGTAGGGCAGTCAGTCTTCCGCCCGAGCCCGTCAGCTAACCCCGTAGGCTTCGAGGAGACACCGATGTTGTCCCCCACCGCGGTACTCCGCCATTTCGGGGAGCCGTGGAGCGGTCGTCTGAAGCGCACCCTGCCTGGGCAGGTAGCGCGAGCTCCACCCAACACTCCCAACGACTCGCCCATCGTCCTCCGCGTACGAAGCGGAGGCTCACGCGTGCATGAAGGGAGCTCGGTATGAACCAGGATCTGTTTCCTGTGGTCGGGTGGGGCGCAGTCGCCCTGCTGGTCTTGATTGCGCTCATCGCCCGCAGAAAGGTGCTGCGTTTGTTCGGCCTGTTCGTCGTGCCGGAGGACAGCGTCGCGATCGTCACCAAGAAGTTCGTGCTGTTTGGTGCACACAAGACGCTGCCTGACGGGCGGATCATCGCCCTCAGCGGCGAGGCCGGTATTCAGGCGGATACGCTGGCCCCGGGGCTGCATTGGTGGCTGTGGCCGTGGCAGTACGCCACGACGCTGCAGCGGTTCGTCGTGTTGCCCGAAGGGTCCATCGGGATCGTGGAAGCCAAGGACGGCGCCCCGATTGCGGTCGGCCGCGTGTTGGGCAAGCGCGTGGCGTGCGACTCATTCCAAAACGCCCGCGCGTTCCTGGCGAACGGCGGCGAGCGCGGCCCGCAGATGGCCGTGATTCCGCCGGGGAGCTACCGCATCAACACCACGCTGTTCAGCATCCGGTCCTGCCCGGCCGTCGAGATTCCGGCCGACAGAATCGGCATCGTGGAAACGATGGAAGGCGTGCCCTTGAGCACGGGATCCGGTGACATCGCCGGACCGGTGATCGAGGGTCACAACTCATTCCAGGATGCGCAAGCGTTCGTGGACCACCGCGGCCGCAAAGGGCTGCAGGAGGAAGTGCTCCTGCCGGGCCGGTACTTCATCAATCCGAAGTTCGCCTCGGTGGAAGTCGTCGACATGACGGTCGTCCCGATCGCGCAGGTCGGCGTGGTGATTTCGTACGTCGGGTCGCTGGGCGAAGATGTCACCGGGGCGGCGTTCAAGCATGGCAACATGGTCATCAAGGGGCAGCGTGGTGTGTGGGTGGACCCGCTCGACCCGGGAAAGTATCCGATCAACTACCGCACGACGAAGCTCGAAATGGTGCCGACGGCCAACGTCGTGCTCAACTGGGCGACCGGGAAGACCGAGGCGCACAAGCTCGACGAGCGCCTGTCGAGCATCACGGTGCGGTCGCAGGATGGGTTCACCTTCAATCTGGACGTGTCTCAGATCATTCACATCCCGAGGAACGCGGCGCCCAAGGTGATCGCGCGCTTCGGCAGTATGGCGAATCTCGTCACCCAGGTGCTCGAGCCGACGATCGGTAACTATTTCCGGAACGCGGCGCAGAAGTCGGACGTGATCGACTTCTTGAAGGAGCGGGTCAATCGGCAAAGCGAAGCGCGCGGGGCGATCACCGCCGCGCTGAGCGAGTACGACGTCGGGGCAGTGGACACGCTGATCGGAGACATTGTGCCGCCGGAAGCGTTGATGAAGACGCTGACTGACCGGAAACTGGCCGAGCAGGAACGGGTCACGTACGACACCCAGCGAGCGGCGCAGGAGGTGCGCAAGCAACTGGCACAAGCGCAGGCGCAGGCCGACACGCAGCCATCGGTCGTGAACGCGGAGCGCCAGGTGGAAATCGCGACGTTCGAGGCGCAAACGAAGATCAAGAAGGCCGAGGGCGACGCGCGGTCGAAACAGATCAACGCCGAGGTCGATGCCCGCGTGTTGCTGCTCGTGGGTGAGGCCGAAGGCAAGAAGGTCACCGCGGTGGGTAACGCGGAAGCCGAGGTGCTAAAGCGGAAGGGGGAGGCGATCAACCCCGGGAATTACGCGACCATCGAGGTGGCGCGGGCCCTGGCGGGGAGCGGCATGAAGCTGGTGCCCGATGTCGTCGCGGGTGGGAACGGGGGGGGCGGGGGCACCCTCGTGGATGTGCTGCTCGCACAGCTCATAACCAAGAAGACCTCCTAAACGGAAAAGTTGAGCTCATGCGCCGACCGCTGATTGCCACTCTCGCCCTGCTGCTGCCGTCCCTCGTGACGGCGCAGACCGCGTACTATCGCCACGCGTTCTTCGACAATAGCCTGCAGCGCGACTACTACTTCAACAGCAGCGCCGTGGCCACCGCGCCCAGCACGCTCGAGGCGCAGAATTGGCGCTTGCCGGTGGAAACGAAAAACTTCCTCTCGCCGCCGAACGCGCTGCGCCTCCACTGGCGCTCGGCGCCCGGCGGCGGCTGGGACGCGGAAATCCACCTGGTCAATTTCCGCAATCGCGTTCCCGAGCTCACCGGCCAGAACCTGTATCTCTGGCTCTACGCGCCCCAGGCCATCGCAGCCGCTGACCTTCCCAATTTCGTTTTGTCCGACGCCCGCGAAGGACTCCAAGTCGCGACCTTTCCGGGCAGCTTTACCGTCGCCGAGCCACTCGGCAAGTACGCGGGTAATCTCCCCGCCGGCCGCTGGGTGCAGGTGCGAATCCCGATGGCGGCGCTGCACACCGCGTCCGTGTACGCGTTCGATCCGGCGCACCTGCAAAGCGTGATCTTTCATCAAGGGCGCGCCGACGACGCGGAGCACACCCTCATCGTCGATCAGGTGCGAGTGGACGCGTCCTCACCCCCTGACCCCCTCTCCCGCCGGGAGAGGGGGAACGGGCCGAAGACACCGCTCCACGTGAGCGCCCAGGGTTACGACCGCCACGTCGTCGTACAGTGGCAGTCGACTGACACGCCCGACTTGGCGCATTACGTGATCTATCGGTCCACGGACGGCAGCAGCTACGCCCCCGTGGGCATCCAGCTGCCGGGTATCCACCGCTTTTCCGATTTCCTCGGCCAGTCGGGCGTCACCGCGAGCTACCGCGTGACCGCGGCGGATTGGCAGAATCGCGAATCGGCGGCGTCGGCGACGGTCACGGCAGCCACGCGCGAGCTGAGTGACGACGAGCTCCTCACCATGCTCCAAGAAGGCGCCTTTCATTATTACTGGGAGGGCGCGGAGCCCCACTCCGGCATGGCGTACGAGAACGTGCCCGGCGACGACCGCATCGTTGCGACCGGCGCTTCGGGGTTCGGAATCCTCGCGCTGCTCGTCGGCGTCGACCGGCACTTCATTACCCGCCAGCAGGGACAGGGCCGCCTGCACCGCATCGTGGGCTTTCTCGAGCACGCGCAGCGCTATCACGGCGCCTGGTCGCACTACATGAACGGCGCGACCGGCCAGACCATGCCGCTCTTCGGCATGCTGGACAACGGCGGCGATCTCGTCGAGACGTCGTTCTTGATGCAGGGGCTTCTCACGGCGCGGCAGTACTTCAAGACCGACCGCGATCTATACCAGCGCATCACGCGGCTGTGGGAAACGGTTGAGTGGGACTGGTATCGGGAGAATGCGCAGAGCGACTTCCTCTACTGGCACTGGTCGCCGCAGTGGGGTTTCCAGATTCATCACCCGCTGATCGGCTTCAACGAAGTCATGGTGGTGTACCTGCTGGCGATGGCTTCGCCGACGCACGGCGTGCCGGCGCAGATGTACTACTCCGGATGGGCGGGCCAGAACCCGCGCGCGCTCGAGTACCGTGCAGGCTGGTCGGGGACCACCGACGGCAATCATTACGCGAACGGCAACACGTATTTCGACATCAAGCTGGACGTGGGGGTGGGTCGCGGCGGACCGCTGTTCTTTACCCACTACTCATTTCTCGCCTTCGATCCGCACCGGCTGCGCGATCGCTACACGCAGTCCTACTTCGACAACAACCGCAACATCGCGCTGATCAATCGCGCCTACTGCATCGCGAACCCGAAGCACTACGCGGGATACGGCGCCGACGCCTGGGGTTTGACCGCGAGCGACGGTCCCGCCGACTACGTTCCTGCGGCTCCCGATTCGGCGAACGATTTGGGCACGATTGCGCTCACCGGTGCGCTGGCATCATTCCCGTACACGCCCGACGCGTCCATGGCGGCTTTGCGCCATTACTACCGTGACCTCGGCGCCGATCTATGGGACATCTACGGACCGCGCGACGCTTATAACCCGTCCGCCAATTGGGTATCGCCGATCTACATGGGGCTGAACCAGGCGCCGATCGTCGCGATGGTGGAGAACTATCGCACTGGTCTCCTGTGGAAAAACTTCATGGCCAATCCCGAAGTCGCCGTCATGCTGCAGAAACTGGACGCTGCCCAGCCCTAGCCGTTCGTAAGGTTCAGCACCGCTTCGGGGAGCCGTTCCCCTTTGATGGGGATCTTCGCCGCGGCGTCCTCGATCTCGCGCAGGTCGTCGCGCGTGAGCGCCACGTTCACGGCGCCAAGATTCTCCTCGAGACGTGCGACCTTCTTGGTCCCGGGGATCGGCACGATCCACGGCTTCTGCGCGAGCAGCCAGGCGAGTGCGATCTGCGCCGGCGTCGCGTGTTTTCGCTGCGCAACGTGCTTGAGCAGCTCGACCAGCGCCATGTTGGCCGCGCGGGCGTCCGCCGCGAAGCGCGGCGAACTGCTGCGGAAGTCTTTCGGGTCGAGCGGAGTCGCCGGGTCGATCTTCCCGGTGAGGAAGCCCGCACCCAACGGACTGAACGGCACGAACCCGATCCCCAGCTCTTCGCACGTCGCCAGCACGCCATTGTGCTCAGGGTCGCGCGTCCACAGCGAGTATTCGCTCTGCACGGCCGTCAGCGGCTGCACCGCGTGCGCGCGCCGGATCGTCTGCGCGCTCGCCTCCGACAGCCCGAAGTGCCGCACCTTCCCGTCTCGGATGAGCTGCTTGACGGTGCCCGCGACATCCTCGATCGGGACGTTCCGGTCGACTCGGTGCTGGTAGAGCAGGTCGATCGTCTCGACACGGAGACGCCCGAGCGCGGCGTCGGTGACCTGCCGGATGTGGTCGGGCCGCGAGTCGAGGCCATAGCGCGTCCCGTCAGGGTTGATCCCGAACCCGAACTTCGTGGCGATGACGACGCGATCGCGGACCGGCGCGAGCGCCTCTCCAACCAGCGCCTCGTTCGTGAACGGCCCGTACGCCTCGGCCGTGTCGAAGAGCGTGACCCCACGCTCGACGGCCGCGCGGATGATCGCGATGCCTTCCCGCCGGTCGGTCCCCGGCCCGTATACGTTTGCCAGGCCCATGCACCCGTAGCCGATGGCGGAAACGACGAGATTGCTGCCGAGGGTGCGGGCTTGCATCACGGCGGTGTGAGCAGCCGGGTGAACGACAGCGAGCCCAACTTCCAGCTACCGTTTTGCTGCACGTATACTTCGGTCACCACGAAGGGATTGACGACCTCGTTGCCGCCAACAACCGCCGTCAGTCGGATTCTGTTCAACAGGATGGCAGTCGATCCAATGAAGCGCACGGAGGTTTCCTGAATCTCCGCATTCTTGTACTGAATCATTCCACTCTTGATGACGTCGAGCTCCTGGCTCCGGGACATCGTGCCGCCCATGTGGACAAACACCGCCGCGTCGTCGAAGAGCGTGGCCAGAGAGTCCACTTTGCGCTCGGACATCCAGCGCCACTTCGTCTTGGAGAGGGTGACGATTTCTTGGTCGCGTCGGGCTCCCTGTGCTGCGCCGGACGTCACGACCGCCCCCAGGGCGATGAGTGCGCCGAGTATGTGTCGTTTCATGGTATGCCTCCTCCACGATTCTACCGGGGGCAGCGTGGTAGGCCGTATGACGATCCAACGAATTCGTAGTACAATTCTCCAACTATGAATGAGCTTGGGGAGCGGATCGCACGGCGTGTCATGACGGACGGGACCGTCGAGGTCGCGCCCGGCCTTCTGTTCTACCGCTTCTCCGCGCCGGTCGGTCCGGCGTACGCCATCAGCACACCACGCTTCTGCGTCGTCGCCCAGGGAAGCAAGGAAGTCGTGCTCGGCACTGAGCGGTATCGTTACGACAGTGCCCGCTACCTGCTCGTCTCTGCCGGGCTGCCCCTCGTTGGCCACGTCATTGAAGCGTCCAAAGAGCGACCCTACCTCGCCCTGGGCCTCACCCTCGACCCCGCCGTCGTGACGGCGGTCCTGATCGAGTCGGGCCTCGCGCCCTCGCGGACGAACGGCGATGTCAGGGCTGTGGCGGTGAGCCGGCTCGACGCGAGTCTTCTCGATCCCGTGGTGCGCCTAGTCCGGCTACTCGACGCACCCAGCGACTACGCAGTGCTCGCGCCGCTCGTGGTCCGCGAAATCGTCTACCGTCTGTTGATCGGAGAGCAGGGCGACCGGCTACGCCAGGTCGCGGTCATCGACGGCCGCGTCCACCGGATTGCCAAAGCGATCGAGATCCTCGGCAAAGACCGCGACAAGCCGCTCCGCGTCAGCGATATCGCGCGGCAGCTCGGCGTGAGCGTGTCGGGATTGCACTCCCAGTTCAAGGCCGTCACTGGGATGAGCCCGCTGCAGTTTCAGAAGCAGCTCCGGCTTCAGGAGGCGAGACGCCTGCTCCTGGCCGGTGAGGTCGACGTCGCGCGAGCGGGATACCGTGTCGGTTACGACGACCCTTCGCATTTCAGTCGGGAGTACAAGCGGCTGTTCGGCGCGCCGCCGCTGCGTGATCTGGAGCGGCTCCAGGGGCTGACCACCGCCCGCGCTTAACCTAGCCCCATGCAGGCTGGCCGGGCGCCAGCGGCATGCAGCCGACGTACTTCCCCGGCACCCGCACGTAGCGGAGCGCCTTCGTCATCCCGGTCTCAGACGAGAAGTACGCGCCGAGTGCGAGGTCACGCACCGGCGCGAACCACGCTTGCCTCCCAACCGAGCGCACGAACGTCTCACGCTCCGCGCGCGACAGCTCGAGGAAGTTTGCGGCGCGAAAGCGCTCGAGCCCCTCGCGGACTGCGCGCTGATCTTCTGCCTTGTAACAATCTGTAAGAATAAGGTTCATCTCCGCGCCCGTGCCTGCCGCCTTCGCGCCCGGTGAGCCGGGAGTGGTGGGAAGCAAGGTGTCGGCGATTTCTTCCATCAGGGCTTGATCCGAAGCGCGATCGCCGCGGCATCCCACCAGGATGCCACTGGACGCGATGAGCGTAGCCTTAATGGCATCGCGGCGATTCACAAATTCCTCCGCTTCAGCTCATCCACGGCGTGGTTCGCCGCGCGCGCGGTCAACGCCATATAGAGGATGGAAGGACTCTGGTTGCCGGTCGACGTCATGCATGCGCCGTCGGTGACGAACACATTCGGGCAGCCATGCACCTGGTTCCACTCATTGAGGATGGACCGCCCCGGATCCTTCCCCATGCGCGCGCCGCCCATCTCGTGGATGTCGAGGCCCGGCGCCCATCCCTTGTCGTGTGTCTCGACGTCGTGGCACCCCGCGGCCTCGAGCATCTCGGCGGCTTGCGTGCGCCAGTCTCGGATCATGCGCGCGTCGTTGTCGTCGTAGTCCACGTTCATCACGAGCAAGGGGATCCCCCATTGGTCTTTCTGCGTCTCATGGAGCCGCACGTGGTTCGACTCCTTGGGGATCGTCTCACCCTGCATGTACATGTAGATCCCCCACGGCCCCGGTTGCGTCTGCGCATTCTTGAACGCTTCGCCGGCCAAATCGTCGGTCGGCACGCCGCGCTCGCGATAGGCGCCGGTGAACGTGGTATACCCGCCGACGAAATCGGTGTCCTGCTTCCCGAGGTTCCGGAAGTTCACGAGGATGCATTCCGTCGGGTTGCGCCCGAAGAAGTACTTGTCGGTGAATCCGTCGATGCGTCCGTGCCCTGCGACCCGATAGTTGTGGTGCATCACGTACTTGCCGAGCACCCCGCTGTCGTTGCCGAGCCCGTGAGGGAAGCGCGACGACGTGGAGTTGAGCAGCACCAGCGTCGAGTTGAGCGCTGACCCGTTCACGAAGATGATGCGCGCGGTGAACTCGAGCTGCTCGTGTGTGTTCGCATCGATCACCCGTACGCCGGATGCCTTGCCGGTCTTGTCGTCGTACACGATCGAGTGCACCACCGAGTGCGGCCGCAGGGTGAGGTTGCCGGTCTTCATCGCCCACGGGAGCGTCGACGAATTGGAGCTGAAGTACCCCCCGAACGGGCACCCTCGCATACAAAGATTCCGCGCCTGGCACGTGCCACGACCCTGCTGGAGGTGGATTGGCTTCGGCTTCGACAGGTGCGCCCAGCGGCCCTGCACGACCCAGCGGTTCTTGTACTTCGCGTGGACCCGTTCGCTCATCTGCTTCTCGACGCAGTTGAAGTCGAAGGGCGGGAGGAACTCGCCGTCCGGCATCGCCTCGAGATGGTCGTAGTTGCCGCAGACCCCGATGAACTGCTCTACATGCGAGTACCACGGCGCGATGTCGTCGTACGTGATCGGCCAGTTCATCCCGTAGCCGAGCCGCTCGGGGGCGACGAACTCGTACTTGCTCCAGCGTTGCGTCGCACGTCCCCAGATGAGCGACTTCCCGCCGACCTGATAGCCGCGGATCCAGTCGAAGGGCTTCTCCTGCACGTACGGGTGGTCGGCGTCCTTCACGAAGAAATGTGCGGTGGCTTCGCCGTAGCCGGCCGCCTTGCTGATGAGCGGGTTGGCGTCGATCAGCTTCCGCGGGTTGTAGCCGCGGTGCGGCAGCTCCCACGGTGCCAAATTCGCGGTGGGGTAATCCTTGATGTGCTGCACGTCGCGGCCGCGCTCGAGCACGAGGGTCTTGAGGCCGTGGTCGCACAGCTCCTTCGCGGCCCAACCGCCGGAAATTCCGGAGCCGATGACGATGGCGTCGTAGGTTCGCTCTTGTTTTGTCACGCCCATAGAATATCAGCCGAGCACGGCTGTCGATATGGGCTTCAGCACGGCGATGACTCGCTGAAGGCTGGCCGCGGACTTGCGCTGACTGCATCTTCCCAGCGCTCATGTATACGCTCACCGCCAGTCAGATCCTCCCATGCACCATCACCGGCTCCTGGCCGCGACCGCGCTGGTTCGACCTCAGCATGTGGGGGCGACCGATCGACACCTGCATGATGGATGTGCGCTTCCGGGAGAAATTCCAGGACGCGATGGCGACGGTGCTGAGCGATCAAGAGCGCGCCGGCATCGACATCCTGACGCACGGCGATCTGCATTGCGACGACGACATGGCCGGCCGCTCGTGGCATCACTTTCCGCTGCAGCGCTGGGCCGGCTTCGCCGGCGACTATCTGCAATCGGAGGAGACCCGCTCGCCCTGGCTGCGCTATCCGCCGGGCACCCTCTTGAATGAGATCTATACCGGCTGGCGCTGGCCACGGGTGGTGGACAAGGTCGAGCATCGCCCGCTGGACTACGCCAAGATCTGGCGCATCGCGCAGAGCAAGTCCGCCAAGCCGGTGCGCTTCGGGACCTGCTGCTCCCAGGTGATGGGGCTGTTCCTCGACCTCCACACGCCGAAATACAAGGATCGCCACGAAGTCATCTGGGACATGGCGGTCGCCATGAACCGGGAGCTGCTGGCGCTCCGCGACGCGGGGTGCCGCTGCATCCAGATCGAGGAGCCGACCGTCCATTTCTGGGCCAATACATACGGCCGGGCGCACGACGAAGTGAAGTTCATGGTCGAGTGCTTCAACCGCGAAGTGCAGGGGCTGGATGACGTGGAGCTCTGGGTGCACACCTGCTGGGGCAACCCGAATATGCAGCGCGTGATCGACAACGACAGCTACCGGGAGTCGTTCGAGCTCTACCTCGACGCCATGCGCGGGGATGTGTGGACCGTGGAGATGAAGGACCGCGGCATGCGCGAGCTGGAGCTGTTCGCGCCGTTCAAGGGCCGGTTGCGGAAGAAGATCTGTGTGGGCGTTGTGAGTCATCGCACACTGCAGGTCGAGCGACCCGAAGACATCGCGGCGAGCATCCGTCACGCGCTGCAATACATCGCACCGGAGCAGCTCGTGATTTCGAGCGATTGCGGCTTCGGCCGGCAGGGGGGCAACCGCGACATCGCGTTCTTCAAGACCAGCGCGATCGCGCAGGGGACGAACATCGTGCGCCGCGAGCTGGGGCTTCCGGTGACCGAGGTCCGCGCGGCCAATCCCGGGCTCCAGACGGACATCGTACCCAAGACACTCGATCGCTAAGACGCAAATGAAGGCAGTGCGCTATGACGAATTCGAAGGTCCGCTGCGCCTGGTCGACGTCCCTGATCCTACGCCGACGCCCGATGGCGTCGTCGTCAAAGTCGGCGCCTCCGGCCTGTGTCGATCCGATTGGCACGGCTGGAAAGGCCACGACGCCGACGTGAAAGTGCCGCACGTCCCGGGACACGAGTTCGCCGGCACCGTGCTTGAAACAGGCAAGGAGGTGCGAAAGTGGAGAAAGGGCGACCGGGTCACCGTCCCCTTCTCGATGGGATGCGGAACCTGCGAGCGCTGCCGCGCAGGCGACGAGCAGATCTGCGATCGCTACTACCAGCCGGGCTTCACCGGCTGGGGCACGTTCGCAGAGTACGTCGCCCTCCCGTACGCCGACGTGAACCTGGTGCGCCTTCCCGATTCCATGAGCTTCACGACCGCCGCCCTGCTCGGGTGCCGCTTCGCGACGGCGTACCGCGCCGTGGTCGGGCAGGGCCGCACGCGCCGGGGCGAATGGCTCGCCGTGCACGGCTGCGGCGGCGTCGGCCTCTCGGCGACGATGATCGCACAGTCCCTCGGCGCGCGCGTGATCGGCGTCGACATCGCGGCGGACAAACTCGCGCTGGCCCGCGCGTGCGGCGCCGAAATCGTCATCGACGCGAAGGCGACCGCGGATGTGGCCGCGGCGATCCGGGAGCTGACGGGAGGCGGCGCCCATGTCTCGATCGATGCCCTCGGCAGTCCCGCCACGTGCCGCAATTCGATCCTGTCATTAAGGAAGCGGGGCCGGCACATCCAGGTCGGGCTGCTCCTCGCCGATCAGAGCGAGCCGTCTGTCCCAATGAGTCAGGTGATCGCGCGGGAGCTCGAAATCCGGGGGACGCACGGGCTACAGGCCAGGGAATACACCGGCATGCTGGAGCTGATAACCACGGGGCGGCTGCACCCTGAGAAACTGCTGGGAAAAACGATTGCCCTGTCGCATGTCGGTGCAGAGCTCGCAGCGATGAACTCGTTCGCGGGCGTCGGTGTTACCGTCGCGGTCCTCGATTAAATGTCTACCACACAGCGTCGCGCGGCAGAGGCTTTGGCCCGCCGAGACAAGGTGATGGCCGGTCTCCTGAAACGGACCGACCGGTTCCACTTACCGCGGCCGTCCTCCGGCCACTTTGCGGCTCTCGCCCGGAGCATCCTCCATCAACAGCTGGCAGGTGCTGCAGCGCGCGCGATCCACGGGCGATTTGTCGCGCTGTTCGACGGAGACCTCTCGCCTGAGGCGGTGCTGGCGGTCCGGCCGAGACGGCTTCGAACCGCGGGACTCTCGGGCAGCAAGGTCGCGTCCATCCGAGATCTCGCGGCGCGAGTCCTCGATGGAACCCTCCCGCTCCATGGCATCGGCAGACTCGACGACGAGGAGGTCATCACTCGGCTCTCGGTCGTCCGTGGCATCGGACGGTGGACCGCCGAGATGTTCTTGATCTTCCAGTTGCGGCGGCTCGATGTGTGGCCGGTCGGCGACTACGGCGTCCGCACCGGTTACGCGCTGGCGTACGGCCTGCGGAAGCTCCCAACGCCAAAGCGGCTCGAGGCGGAGGGCGAACGGTTCCGGCCCTACCGCACGGTGGCTGCCTGGTATTGCTGGGAAGCGGTCCACGAGCACCGTAACGCGTCGATTCCGGGTTAGGAGCTCGCTTTGTCCCGGCTACCCGCGTAACCCTTGAAGGTCAGCCACGCCCCGATCGCAAAGAGGGCGATCAGCAGGCCGTACACCCAATCGGCGCCCGACGTGGAGGACGCCGGCGCGAACATGCGAAGCAGTCCGACGATCATGACGAACCATCCCATGACGGTGATCAGCACGGGCCAGCCGCCCGGCGACCGCTTGTGACGACGCACGACTGCCAGGCCCCCAACGAAGAGCAGCGTGCCGTTCAGGTAGACCAGGCCCACGCCCGGTGGATTGCTGGCCATGACCTGAAGATTCAGCGCCTCGGTGACCGCGAGGGCCATCATCGTCGGACCGAGCACTCCGGCGTACTCCCGCGAGTTCGTCATGCAACCGTCCTTTCATGCTCCAACACTGGACGGCCTCCTATGACCAACGCGAGCGCGCCGTAGATGAGCGCGAGGCCGAGATACTCCGACAACTCGAAGGGCCCGATGGCGTGGACGATTCGGTCGTATGTCATCGCCGCGACATATGCGATCGTGTTGCCAACGAGCAACGTCCACCATGCCCAACGCTCACCACGGCGGAACGCCGTCACCGTGATCGCGATCGCCATCAGCCCGAAGACGACATTGAAGACGCCGTACAACCGGAACAGGACCATGATGTAGTTGGCGGCCATTGGAGATGTGCTCACGAGCGCCGACCACGAGCTGTGCGAGAAGCCCTCGTAACCAGCGGTCACGATCGGGGTCCCACCGGGTCCAGGCAGCAGGCCGGGCAATGCGGCGGCCATTGCACCCCAGGCGGCAAATCCGGCATCGGCGATGAGGATGAGAATCCAGGCGACGTGACGGCGTCGCTCCGGCGAAATCGTCATGCGGGCATCCTCCCCGTCAGCGTGATGGCCCACCGCATACACTTGTGCCCGAAGTCGACGTCGGCGCCGTACATCATCGGGCACGTCCCGGCGATCACACTGATATCGTGTTGCTTGCAGTACTCGACGGCCTCCAGCGAGACACTCGACCCCTTCCCCAGCGATTGGTGCATCCACACGCGGCGGACCCCGGCAGCATCACAGTCGCGCACGATGCGCTCCGTCGTTTCCGGTCGCGTGATGATCACCACGCCGTCGACTCCACCAGGGATCGATTGCAGGTCGGGATAACAGTGCGCGCCCTCGAAGGTCTGCAAGCGGGGGTTCACCGGGACGACGTCGTGCCCGGTCTGCTTCAAGCGACGATAGATGAGGTTGCCGGCGGGGTGGTGGCGGTTGTCGCGCGACACACCAGCGACGGCGATGCGCGGCTGTGCGAGAAAGTCGTGGACTTTCGCCTCGTGTGTCAGTGGTTTCATGGGTGAGACGCCCTCCGGTTGGCCGTATCCGCCGCGCCCGGTCGCGCGGCGTCGCAAATCGTCTGGATGTCCTGGGTCGAGAGGCGCGCATTGGGACGCAGCAGGGTGTAGGGGCTGCCGGGCATCTTGCCGGACGACACGTCCTTACACGTCGCGGCGAGGAGCGTCAGCTGCTGGTCGGGCGGATACGCGGCCCACTCCGAGAAGTTGACCGCCTTCCGCCCTTGCCTCACGCCGTACGCCCATAACCAGGACGCGGGTGCGATCTGGGTGTACCACGGCCACATGGTGTTGTTGGAATGACAGTCTCGGCAGGAGCGATCCAGGATGGCGCCCAGCCCGCTCGCCGTTCCCACGTGCGCCTGAATGGCGCGGCCGGGATCAGTCGCGGGGTTCGCCTGGCTGGGACGGATGAGTTGAGCAGCGGCGATGACAACGACGACGGCAACGGCGGCCTGTTTCAGTCGTTTGCGCATGGCTCCTCCACGGGGTGGGACAAATAAGCAGCCCACGCGTGTGAAGCCTCACTGAAAAACAGGTGAAAGTTTCTACTCTATGTTACTGATCGTCGCTCCCGCCTTTTTGCCACCGCTGCAGCAGCTCGGCGGCGGACTGCTTGGTGTCGGCGAACTTCAACCCCGGGCTGATCGCCTGCAGCGTGGGCTGCGCCAGATCGCGCCGCAGCGAGAAGCGGAACGCCTCGAGCGCCCGACGGCGGACATAGGGCCGCGGGTCGTCCAGTCGTTTGACCAGCAGGTCGAGCGCGTGGGTGCTGCCGCGGCTCGCCAGCGCCGCCAGCACGTGCGTGGGGAAGCGCTGATCGCCGGGGTCGCCGGCGTGGGCGTCCACCGAGTCCACCATCGTGGTGTCGCCAGAGCGGGCAATCGCGCGGTAGGCCGCGTTTTGTATCGGATCCCGATACGAGGGTGTGTGCAGCGCCTCGAGCAGGACGGCGCGGCGACCAACGGAATCGGTCAGGGCCAGGGCGGTGACGGCGGCGGCGCGTACCACATCGCTCGAGTCACCCGTCCAGGCCTGGCGCGCGAGCGCCGCGGCTGGGGCGCCGCCGAGCGTGCCGAGCGCTTCGACAGCGGCGGCGCGGACCTGCGCCGACGTGTCTTTCATGGCGGTCTGCAGGGCCGGGAGGGCCGTGGCCGCGGGGAACGCGGCGATCGCGGTGGCCGCCGCCACGCGGGTGAGGAAGTAATCGGCGCCCGTCGTCGCTTGGGCGAGGGCCGCGGCGGCCGCGGCATCGGTCGGGCGCTGACCGAGCTGCACGATCACCCAATGGCGGTTCCAGAGATCGGGATCGCGCTTGAGCTGGGTGGCGAGCCACGCGGTCGGCTGATCGAAGGTCAGGCGCTTGAGGATGGTGTTGCCGTCGTCGAAGACCACCATGGTGGGCGCGGACTTTACGTTCCCCACCACGATCGTATCCTGACGCCGGCTCAGCAGCGCCCGGGCCGTGACGTCACCTGTCGCCGTCCCCACGCGCACCGTCACGGGCATGCGGAAGGCGAGCGGCGTGGTGTAGCGCAGGCCCGTGCTGTCGGTCTTGGACGAATCCTGCTGGGTCTGCTGCACGACCAGTGTGAGGGTCGCGGCGGTCGAGTCGTACTTCGCGGCGACGGTGAACTCGGGGTAGCCGGCCTGATAGATCCACTGATCCCAGAACCAGTCCAGATTCTCGCCGGTGGCATCGAGCACCGCCTGGCGCAGGTCGTCGGTAGTGGCGTTGTCGTACGCGTGATCGACGAGATAGCGGTGCACCGACGCCCAGAACGGCCGTTCGCCCAGGTACTGCTTGAGCATCTTGAGGACGAGGGCGCCCTTAGGATAGATGTTGTTTGAGCCGAGGGACGCGAGCGGCATGCGGCGCTGCTGGTCGATCTGCATGAACTGGTTGTACTCGTCGAGGTAGTAATCCTGCGCCGTGTGGGCACCGGTCCGCCGCTCCCAGTACTGGCCGGGCATGAATTCCGCGAAGCCCTCGTTGAGCCACATGTTGGCCCAGTTCTCGGTCGTCACGTAATCGCCGAACCACTGATGCGACAGCTCGTGCGGAATGAGGATCCAGGGATACCACGGGCGGTCCTGGTAGTCGCGCGGGGTGGGCAGCCAGTCGACCAGGGTGGTCGCACTCACGTTTTCCATGCCGCCGAAGAAATCGGCGACGGTGGTCTGGGCGTACTTGGCCCAGGGGTAGTTGATGCCCGTGAGGCGCGAGTACGTATCGATCATGTCGGGTGTGATTTTGAACAGCGGCCGCGCCAGCGCCGAGTCCTCGTGATAGACGTAGTAATCGACCGGCACGGTGCGCCACGCGTCGTGGATTTTCACGAGCGGCGCCACGATGAGCGACACGAGGTACGTGGCGGACGGCCTGTCCTGCCGCCAGTCGACCGTGCGCGAGCCGTCCTTGGCGGTGACGTCGGAGACGAGGCGGCCGTTGGACACGGCGTTCATTCCTTTGGGCACGGTCGCCACCACCTCCCAGGTCATCTTGTCGTTGGGGAAGTCGTAGGTGGGGAACCAGAAATGATTGTCGTGGTCTTCGCCCTGGCTCCAGATCTGCGGCGGGCGATGGGGCCGGCCTTCGGGATTGATATAGGTGAGGCCCTGGCCGCTCTCCACCACCCCGTGATAGGTGATCGTGAAGCGCGCCGTGTCGCCGTCGGCGATGGGCCTGGCGAGGAACACCACCAGCGTGTCGCCGTGCCGCGCGGTGCGCAGCGTGGCGCCCCCCGCGCCGGTGACGCTCTTCAGGACGAGCTTGGCGCCGGCATCGAGGATCACCGAGTCCAGCCCCATGCGGCGGGCCACGAGCGTGGTCGCCACTCGACCATCGAAGGACGTCGAATCCCAATCGAAGTGCGACACTTCGATCTTCTGGTGGATGAGGTCGTAGTCGTGGGAGCGCGTGTAGTGGTCGTTGGCCATGCGCTCCGCGTTGGACTGGGCGGCGAGCGAGGCCGCCGCGCAGCACGCAAGCAGAGAGAGCGGGAGCCGAATCATAGCTTCACCTGAATTCCCGAAATGAGCGACCGCAGCGTGCGGTTGACGGGAGGCGGCATGCTGCTGTCGTACTGCTCCTTGAACGCGATCGAGACCCCGAAGTGTGTCGTCACCATTCCGAGCAGCTTCGCGTTGAATTCCGCTTGCCGGTATGGTGTGCTGGCACGCAGGCTCCAGAAGTAATGCAGGTCCTGTTGAAAGCCGAGCATGGGGGTCAGTTGCACGGTCACCATATCGTGGACGCCGGTAATTGGGCCCTCGACGCCGGCCGGGATGCCGGCCGCGAACGAGAGCACCCGCCCGTACGCGGTCTGTTCGCTCTTCCCGTAGCCGAGCCCCGGCGCGAACAGGAAGGAGACGCGAGGGGATTTGACAACGAAGTAGCCCAGACCGGCGATCGTCGTCGAGCGGTATTGCAGGTACTGCACGTGGTTCACGTCGAACTGGCTGCGGCCCAGCAGCACCCAGCGCGCCGCGAGCATCCGGCGCCCACCAAGCGACAGCCCCCACTGATTGGCGGCGGCGGAGTCTGGCTTCCGGCGCCAATAACTCAGATTCCCGTCGAGCGAGAGCGCACCACGCGGACCCGCTCGGGCAACGCCGAGTGTGACCTGTGCGCCCAGCGTCGAGCCCGCTAGGCCGGGCGCAATCGTGGAGATATTCGTCACGGAGCCGGTGAAGGTGCCGGACCAGGGCGAGGGAGCGGGAGGAGGTGGGGGGACGGGCGCACGTGATGCGACGGCGGCGGAATCGATCACGACATCGCCGACGCCAGGGACGTACATGTGAATCTTGCCGCCTCCCGTCGACGTCACGCGCCCCACCAAGCCACTGCCGCCGACAAGACGGATGACCTCGGGCGGCGCCTGGGAGGGTGTCTGCGCCTCCGCACGGTGGGCGAATGCGATCAGGACGAAAGCGGGGAGAAGATGCAGTGGTCGCATGGCTAGTGTCTCGGGAGAGGTTTCGAGGTTCGGACCGCGGTGACGACTTCACGAATCGCCTGGCTGGCTAGCGCCGCGTCCGCCTTGTCTTCGATGAGGGAGCTGTGGGATGCAGCAGCAAGGGACCAGTGACTGCTGTTGCTGGACAGTTTCGGAACCTCACCCTGGAGAGCTGCCCATCCCTCCTGCGCGTCTTTGAGCGCCGTGACGACCATCAGCGGGCGGTTGCCCAACGTGACGAGCGAGCCAGCCTGCTGCATCGCGAGCGGTGCGGCCGCCCACTCGTCGCGCAAGCTGCGAGCGTGGCGTGCCGTGCACCAGAAGATGTACTGCTCGGCCCTCGCCTCGCTTGGCAGATCGCCGTACTGCGATCGGTAGGCGAGGCGCCCCACCCCAAAGCGGGCAAGCGACGGAAACAGCGCCGACACACGACGGTAGCCCTCGTAGAATACCGGATAGGATGGCAACGTGAACTGGTGTGGGTCAGTGCCGTCGAGCAGCACGACGCCGGCCGTCTGATCCTGGTACCGCGCGGCGAACGCTCGGACGTACAAGCCGCCGAACGAGTGACCCACCAGCACATACGGGGACGGCTCACGCGCGGCCGCGAGCAATGCGTTGAGATCCTTGGCGATGGCGAAGCCATCCTGTTGGCTTGGGGCGGGGTCACTCCAGCCGCGGCCCGCTCGATCGTACACGCATACCCTGGTGTCGCGCGCGACGTCGGGTGCGATCCATGCCCAGATCGACGAGGGCTCACCTGCGCCCTGCACGAGGACGACGGTCGGGTTTCCTGACCCCGCGCAGTTCAGATACAGGCGGCGTCCACCGCCCACATCGACGAGCTGGCCCCGCATGGGGTGCCCGCCGCGATCGAGGTTTTCCTGTACCGTCTCATAGACTCCGCCTAGAGCCGCACAGGCGATGACGGCGAAGACTGGATAGACCAGCCAGGCCCGAATACGGCTGTGGAGCTCACGACGCACGCGCAACGTCATCAACACGACCAGCGCCAGCAGCACTACAGGTGCCACCCACGCGATCCCGGCGGTCGCCACGACGCCCGGCCAGATGAACAGCACGGTGCCAGCGAGCGCGATCCATCCCGCCGCCATGAGAGCCCACCCCTGCGGCTGATCGCTGCGGCGAGCGGACAGCACGCCGAGCAGTACCGCCCCTGCCGCGAACGCAAGGAGCACCGCGCCACTGATCACGTTCTCACGAGCGCCGGCGAAAACAACCAGCACCAAGACCAGGGAAAGGAGGACCGCGGCCACAAAGGACACGATCACGATCCATGCGATGTTGCGCGTCGAAGGGGTCATCTGGGTGGTCATCCAAGCCGGACGTGGAAAAGGGCGACGAACGCGATCATCGCGATTGCGAACAGGGCAAAAACGACGGCATGCACTCGCTCGCTGGCGCTTCGCAAGGCGATGAGCAACAGCGCCACCATCGCCAGTCGCAACGGATCTGCCGAGTCCAGCAATGGCAGTCTGCGTATCACCACGCCGGCGGCATGTGCTAACACTACCTGCAAGGCAAAGGTCCCAAAGAAGCCGACTCGGCTCGAGAAGTAGTACTCCTTGTAGTTCGTAACGGGATCGGACGGATCGGGAATCACGATGGAGGTCAGGAAGTAAAACACAATCATCGGGCTGAGGTACAGCACGAAGCGGAAGAAACTCCAGTCCTCAATGCTGCGGTAATTCCAAAAGAGCCACCACAGGACCAGACTGAAGAAGATGAGCAGGACGACCCACGCCGTATGAAGCCAATAGGGCCGGACGCGATTGCGCGTACGGTACAGCTGCGCCAACCCCTTGAGTAACTGTGTGACCGAAAGCCCCAACACGATCGACATCACGACGACGACGTGCTGGTACGGTGCTATTTGGACAAGGGAGTTGAGCATTTGCGTATTTTACCCGGCGAGCCGCCACGCCGCGACGATCTCGAGCAGCCCCTCCGCCGGCTCCTCGGTGCTCTCCCACTCGATCGGCGAGCCGGCCTTCAGCAGCAGCTTGCCCACCGCGGCGAAGTCCCGACCCTCCCGCCCCTGGCGCGACCCCTCCGCCGCCCAGATCAGCGGCTGCCCCTTGAACTCGCGGTCGCGCACGTGCACCGACGCGCCGTGCGCGAGCAACACCCGCACGGCGTCGGGCCATCCCTCCATGGCGGCGCTGTGGAGCGCGGTCTTCCCGATCCCCGGGTCGGGGCGGTTCGGATCGAACCCACACGCCAGCATCGCTTCGAGCGCGCGGACGTCGTTGCGCTCGGCCGCCTGGTGGAAGGCGATGTAGTGGTCGTCGCTGATCTGTTCCCGCAGCCCGGGCGTCTTGGCAAGCAACGCTTCCGCCGCCTTCCGATCACCACGACTGCACGCGGCGACCAGCTGATCGACCGCTGAGATTTCGGGCGACGCGCCCCGCGCGAGCAGCCAGTCCGCCACCGCGCGATTCCCATTCAACTCGGCCACGGCGTAGGGCGTCCGTCCGTCCGCGCGTTTGCGCTCGATATCGGCGCCGCGCGCCACCATCGCCTCGACCAATGGCACATCCCACGCCCGCGCCGCGACGTGGAGCGGCGTCTCGCCGTTTTCGGCGAACACCGCGTTCGGGTCGGCGCCCTGCGCGAGCAGCCACAGCGCGCCGTCCGGGGTGCGACTCCAATTGAGGATCGCGTAGAGCGCGGTCGCGCCGTCGCTGGCCCACGCCTGGTCGACGTTCGCGCCGCGCGCGCGCAGCGCCTCGAGCACCGGGATGTCGCCGGCGCTCGCGGCGAGGGGCAGGGTGACGCCGTCGTTGGGATCCGCCCCGGCATCGAGCAGCGCTGCGACAAGCGGCAGCGACCGCACGTGGCGCGACGCGCCCCACAGCACCGGCCGGCGCACGTTGTGATGCAGCCAGGGGAAGCGTGTATTCGGATCCACACCAAGGGCGATGAGCCGCCGGACGATCACGGCGAGACCCTGGGCACGCGCCGGGGATTCGTGCGCCATGGATGTGTAGCAGACGTAGTGGATCGGCTCCCAGCCGCGGACTCCGCCTGCGGTCCGGGCGAGCGACGGATCCTGTGCGAGTCGCGCTTCGGCCGCCGGCGCGTCGCCCAACACGAGCGCCGCGTAGAGATTCGCCTTCGCGATCCCGGGATGCAGCGACAGAATGCGCTCGGCGCGCTCGCGCCGTTCGTCCGTCGCGGCTTCGATGAATGCCGCCACGGCGGCGTCGAACTCGAGCGTCAGCGCCTCGACGTGATCGTGCAACGCGTTCCAGGACGTGAAGCTGTATTCGCGCGCGAGCCGCGTCTGCGCCTCGTGCAACGGGATCTGCGCCGTGCGCTGAAGTTCCTTCGCCTGGTGTTTGAGCTGATCGAGATTGGGGCGCGGGGGGAGCTGCTTCGGTGACATAAGACCTCCATGCTGAACGCCAGGGGTCCGCAACCTGGCCAGCACGGAGACAGCCGTGCGGGGAACTCGATACAGAGGGTGGACTCAGTCCTTCGCGCGGACCCGCGTGCGCCCCGAGCGCGCTGAAAGGATGGCCCGCGGCAGCACCGGCGTCAAGCCACCGCTTTCTTCACGAGCGCGGCGATCTTTGCCTCGTCAGCGGCAGTCAATTGCCCCACCGCGAAGCTGGTCGGCCAGAGGTTGCCGTCGTCGAGGTTCGCCCTGTCGCTGAACCCCAGCGTCGCGTACCGCGACTTGAACTTCCGCGCGTCCTGAAAAAAGCACACGACCTTGCCGTCGGCGTTGGCATACGCGGGCATCCCGTACCAGAGTTTAGGCGAGAGGCCAGGCGCGCTGGCTCTGACGATGGCATGGACCCGCTTGGCCAGGGCGCGATCGGGTTCCTGCATCGCGGCGATCTTGGCGAGCACCACGTCTTCCCCCTCCGTCCTGCCCCCTTTCAGCTCCTGGATGTGCTCCCTCATAGCGGCGCGTTCCTCGGCCGTAAATCCCGTGGGTTTTTTGGTCGTGGACTTCTTCGGGCTCATGGAGGTCTCCTCTTTGCCTGCGACACTTTGTCGAGAAACTGTTTCGCCAGCGCCCCTATGGCCGCGTAGTCACGGCGATCGAGTGCGACCTTCGAGATAAGCTCACTACCGACACCGACCGCAGCCGCGCCTGCTGTGAACATCTCGATCACGTTCTCGAGCGTCACGCCGCCCGTCGGGACGAGTGGAATATCCGGAAACGGCCCGCGCAGCGCCCGCAGATACTCCGCACCGCCGACGCTCTGCACCGGAAATATCTTGACCATATCGCCGCCGAGTCGATGCGCCTCGGACACCTCGGTCGGCGTGAGCGCGCCGGGGAGCACGGCAATGTTCGCGCGGCGCGCCGCCTCGATGACCTCCGGTACGACGCACGGCGTCACGATGAACTCGGCGCCGGCATCCACGGCACGTTTGCACGTCACGGCGTCGGTCACCGTCCCCGCGCCGAGGAGCAGCTTGCCGGCGAAGCGTTTCGCGACCGCGCCGATCGCGGCGAGCGCATTGGGAACGGTCATAGTGATTTCGACGACCGGCAGTCCTGCCTGCAGCAGCGCTTCTGCGACCGGCAGCGCCACGTCCGCACTCGAGGCGCGGATGATTGGGATGATGCCGACCTCGCGAAGCCTCTGTGCCGTTTCGTTCACCGCGACAGGAGCTCCTCGACCTCGGCGGGAGTCACCAGGCAGAAATCGCCCGGGATCGTGTGCTTGAGCGCGGCCGTCGCGGTGGCAAAGCGGACGGCGTCGTCCCAGCCATGCCCTTCGAGGCGGCTCACGATCAACCCACCACAGAATGCGTCGCCGCCGCCGATCGGATCGACGGTCTCGACCTCGACGCGCGGCGCGCTGTAGGTCTTGCCGTCCGCGGCGAGACTCGCGGAGTAGGGGTTATCCCGCAGCGTGATTGCCACCGCGCCGATCTCGAACCGCTTTGCAAGTGATTCCGGGGATTCGTCACCGAAGATCAGCCGGGCGTCTTCCTCGCCGGCGATGAGCAGATTCACGTACTCCATGAGCGGCTCCTGCACGGCGCGCGCCTGCTGCGCGCTCCACAGCTTGGCGCGGTAGTTCAGATCGTAGCTGATCGTGAGGCCGGCTTTTTTCGCTGCCGCGAGCGATTCAGCCGTGACCTTCGCGGCGCCGTCGCTTAGCGCCGGCGTGATGCCGCTGACGTGGTACCAGCGCGCGCCCGCAAATACAGACGCCCAGTCGATGCTGCCGGGCGTGACGCGGCTGATCGCCGAGCCCGCCCGATCGTACAGGACATTGCTGATGCGCGCGCCACCAGTCTCGACGAAATAGAGACCGACTCGACCCTCCGGCGTCCACTCGACGCGGGCGTCCACGCCGTGCTCCGTGGCTCGCGCTGCGATCATGCGGCCGAGTGGGTTATCGGGAAGTCGAGAGACCCAGCACGGTGCGAGCCCCAGCTGCGCGGCGAGCACGGCGACGTTCAGCTCGCTCCCGCCCACGGTCGCCTCGAGACTCGAGGCTTGCTCGAGCCGCTGCGAGGCCGGCGGCGAGAACCGGATCATGGCCTCGCCGAACGTGACGAGATCCATCAGCGAACTTTCCCCCGTGCCGCGACCTTCCAGCTTCCTTCCACCCGGCCGCGACGCCCGTACCAGATCTCGTCGTGCAGGTTCACCGTCGCGCACACGTGACTCGGCACGACCCAAAGCTTTTCGCCGACGCGAGGGGTCGATCCGTCGATCTCCACGTAGCCGTGCTCTTCATTCATCTTGCGCATGGTCCATTTGTGTCCGACAAAATGACCGAACGTTCCGACACCGACCGTCTGATCGCTCGAGAAGGTCTTTGACCCGGCGTCGATCACGCACTGGCCGGGCACGGCGGTGCTGACGACCGTGGTGAGCACGCGCAACGCGCAGTCGGTCTCCTCGCAAAGCTTCGCCGCGAGACTGTTCCCGTCATAAAAGACGTAGGTGCCAGGCCGGATTTCGGTGGTCCGCGGGATCAGCGGAGTCTTCGCGGCACCCGGCGTCGAGCCTCCAGAGACGATCCTGGCCTCGAAGCCGGCGCGCGAGAGCGCGGCGAGCACAGCGTCGATCTTGTCGCACGCTGCGCGGAAGCCCGCCTCATCGAGCCACGACGGCCAATAAAAGATCCCTTGGAACGCCGAGCACGCCTGCGCGATGGCGACCGCTTGTTCGGGTGACTGCGCGCCGCAGCGGCCCACGCCGACATCGATCTCGACGAGCGTGGCGATCCCCTGGAGGTCGCGCGCGACGTCCACCGAATCGACCGCCACTTTGAGTGCTCGAGTTTTCGCGAGCGCTCGCAAGCGCGGCACCTTCGGCTTGAGCACCGGGTATGCGACCAGCACGTCGTCGCCCGGCAACACCTCGGCCTCGCCGATTTTGGCGACCGTGATACCAATCGCTCCGGCCGCGAGCTGCATCCGGGCGATCTCGGGGATCTTGTGCGTCTTCACGTGCGGCCGCAGCGCCACACCCCACGCCTGACATTGCTCCTGCATCCGCGCGATGTTGCGCTCGAGCGCGTCGAGATCGACATAGATCGCGGGTGTATCGAGGTCCAGTGCGTTCACGAGTGATGTAGGGGCGCAGCATGCTGCGCCCCTACCTTCGCGATGCACTCGATCTCGACGGCGATGCCTCCCGGCAGCGCGCCCGCCTGGATCGTGGTCCGAGCCGGAAAGGGTGCGGTGAAGTAGGTCGCGTACACCTCGTTCATCGCGGCGAAATCGTTGATGTCGCGCAGATACACGTTGCACTTGACGACGTGCTCGAGCGATGAGCCCGCGGCCTGGAGGATCGCGCGCATGTTCTCGAACACGCGCTTCGTCTCCGACCGAGCATCCCCCAGCTCCAGATTTCCCGTCCCGGGATTAATCGGTCCCTGGCCCGCAACGAAAATGAAATCTCCCTCGACGATCGCCTGCGAATACGGCCCGACCGGCTTGGGTCCCTTGTCGGTCACGATGGCTTTTCTCAAGCGGTCCTCGTCAATCGTTTCCAGAGGTAATGAACGGGGAATCCTGCGACTGCAATCCCGAGGCCGTAGATCGGCGCAAAGTTGCCCACCTGAATCTGTCCCCAGACGATCGCCGACAGCCCGACGATCGTACCGACCACGAACAGCACCGGCACCCAGGGATATGCCGGGGTGCGGAACGGTCGCGCGGCGTCCGGCATCTTGCGGCGCAGCACGAACACCGCGCCGACCGAAAAGATCAGCGCGGCCCATTCGACCACAACGAAGTAGGTGATCAGCGCGTCGTAGTTCTTGAGCACCAGCACCATGACGATCCCGACCACGCTCTGAATCAGCACCGCCAGCCACGGCGTGGCCCAGCGCGGATGCGTCTTGCCGAGGAATGCGAACGTCAGGCCGTCGCGCGCCATGGCGTAGGCGACGCGCGGCTTGGCGAGCACATTGCCGTTGAGCGCGCCGAAAACACTCGTCATGATCGCGAGCATGATCAGGACGCCCCCGGCGGGTCCCGCGATCCCCGTCATCACCGTGCGCGCGATCGCTTCCTTTTGCAGCGCCATCACCCCGACCGGCATGATGTACAGGTAGGCCAGGTTCGCGCCGACGTACAGCGTGACGATGGTCAGCATCCCGATCACAATGATCCGCTTCATGAGGCGCTCGGGTGCTACCACTTCCCCCGCGATCATGCTGACGGCCACCCAGCCGTCGTAGGTCCAGATGACGGCCGCGACCGCGCGGGCGAGGCCGCTGCCCTGCACGGCGCCGCCCGCCGTGATGTTGGCAACGCTGCCGTGTCCCAGCACGAACGCGCCGAGGATGATCGCGACGAGCGCGGTCACCTTCACGAGCGTGGTCACCTCGCTCACCGCGGCCCCGACGCGCGCGCCAAGCACGTTGGCAAAGGTGAGGATGATGATGGCGGCGATCGCGAGGAGTTGTACGGTCCTCGCGTCGGACGCCATGCCGAGCAGGTTGAGCAGGAATTCGGCGAACACGACGCCGAGGGCCGCGATCGTGGTGGGCGTCGTGATGACCACGTACAACCAGCCGAAGACGAACGCGGCGGCGTCGCCGTACGCTTCGCGCAGGAAGACGTAGACCCCGCCCGCGCGCGGCAGCATCGTGGACAGCTCGGCCAGGGCGAGCGCGCCGCAGATGCTCACGACGCCAAACCCGATCCACAGGCCCATGATGACGAGCGGATTGGGGACCAGGCCGGCGATCGTCGGCGGCGTGCGGAAGATGCCGCTGCCGATCGTGATCCCGACGATCAGCGCCGTGCCCCCTGCAAGGCCGATGACTCGGCGCAGCTCCTGCGGTGGTGAGGTCAAGCGAACCGGAGGCAGACGGGACTGGGTATCGAGATGCGCTGACGTGTGAGGGTCAGCCTGCCGCTCTCCTGATCGCGCCCGAACACGACGACGGAGTTCGACCGCTGATTGGCGACGAGCAGCCACCGCTCGGTCGGGTCCAGAGTAAAGTTGCGCGGCCAGTCGCCCTCGGTGGCGATGACCTGCTCGAGCGCGAGCGCGCCTTCGCGGGCGACCGAGAACAGCGCGATGCTGTTGTGGCCGCGGTTCGACACGTACAGCGTCCGCCCGTTTGCGGCGACGTGGATGTCGGCCGGGTAATTCGTGCCGGTCCAGTCAGCCGGAAGTGTCGAACGCGTGTCGAGCGGAGCAAGCGTGCCGCGCTCGGCGTCGAACCGCAGCGTGGCGACCGTGGAGTCGAGCTCGTTGGCGACGAACACGAGCGGCAGGGAAGGGTGGAACGCGAGGTGGCGCGGGCCCGCGCCGGGTCGCATGACGGCTTCGCCGGCGTTGTGCAACGACTGTGCTTTGAGATCGAGCCGGTAGACAAAGACGCGGTCGGCGCCGAGGTCCGCGGCGAGCGCGAAGCGGTTGGAGCGATCGGGGATGATGCAATGCGCGTGCGGCGCTTCTTGGCGCTCGGGCGTAGGCCCTTTGCCCGTGTGCTGGACCACGTGCGCCGGCGCGAGCGCGCCATTCGACGCGATCGGCAACAGTGCGACGCTACCCCCGCCATAGTTCGCGACGAGCGCGGCTCCGCCGCTCCGGTCCACGCTCACGTAGCAGGGCGCGCCCCCGCCCGACGGCTGCTCGTTCAGCTGGGTGAGCGTGCCGGTCGCTCGCTCGATCGCGAAGGCGCTCACGGCGCCGGCGTCGTCGCGCTCGTTCACGGCGTAGAGCGCGTGGCCGTTGGGGTGGATACTAAGGAAGGACGGGTTCGCGCCGGCCTTTACCGCGCCGACTTGCAGCAGCTCCCCCGAGCGCCGGTCCATGCGGACGAGGTAGATGCTGTCGGTATACGTCCCAACGTAGAGCAGATCGGGATCCGTGCGCGCCTCGGTCATCGTGGGGGCTGTCCGCGCACGGCTTTGCCGGGTGACACGCCCTCGACTGCGTGTCCGTTCGCCACGACCGACACGCCGCCCACGATCACATGCTGAATGCCGACGGGCGGGAGCGACGGCGCGCGGTAGGTCGAGCGATCCAACACAGTGGCCGGATCGAAGATCGTGATGTCGGCGTCGGCGCCGACACTGAGGCGGCCCTTCTTCTTCATCGCCGGCACGCGTGCCTCAAGTCGCTGCGCCGGCATGAGCGTCATCTTGCGGATCGCGTCCATCAACCTCACCCCCTGACCCCCTCTCCCGTCGGGAGAGGGGGAACGATCGGCAACATATCGGCCAAGCACCCTGGCGAATGCGCCCGTCGTCCGCGGATGGCCGGTCCCGTTCTCCCAGTACGCGTCGCTCGCGACGAGCGTCAGGGGACTCGTGATCGCCGCAACGACCATCGCTTCGGTGTTGGTGTGGATCACGACTGGTCCGCCGATCCGGCTATAACGCTCGAAGCTCTCGCGATTCAGCCGCTCGCCCGTCGGCGGCCATTCCACCTCGGCCAGCCGCTCGTCGGGGGCGTTCTTGTAGACGTCCTGGATCACGGATGATGTGATCTCCGTCATGCCTGCATCATAGGGATACGCTTCGGTCGTCACGTCATGCCCTGCTGCGCGCGCGGCGCCGATCATCTCGAGCAGCGCCGGCGTTTCGGCAAGGCCGACACTGTTGACGTGGACGACATGCAATGGGGCATGCGTTTCGTTGGCCAGCGCGAGCACTTCTTTCAAGCCGGCGACGCCCGGGCGAATGTGTACGTGGATCGGTGTCTTGGTCTTTGCGGCGACACGAAACACGGCGAGCAGCTCCTCGTGTGTGGCGGCCGGCGTGTACGGGAATCCGGCGCCGATGTCGACCGCCCCTTCAGAGAGACCAGTTTCGATGCGTTGCGCGATCTCGCGGATCTGTTCAGGCGACGCCGCGCGATAGGCCGCGTCGCTCACCGGCATCCGGGTACCGGGGTCGTGCATCACCGCCATGCGAACCTTGATGTGGCCGATCGAGACGCCGTAGTTGATCAGCTCGCCGGCATTTCGTTCGCGGTACCACGCAGCGACGTCGGAGGTGCCGAGCTCGAGCTCGAGCGCGGTCGTCACGCCGTCGAGCGCGTAGAAGCGATAGGTCTCAGGGGTTTGCCCGTGCGCGTGCAAGTCGATGAAGCCGGGCGCGACGACCAGGCCGTGCGCGTCGATCGTGTCGCGGCCTTGGATACCGCTCGTGGTGATGACAGCGATGCGTCCGCTCGAGAGCCCGATATTGCTCACCGCATCGAGCCCCGAGGCGGGATCCATCACCCGGCCGCCGAGGATCACGCGGTCGTAGACGGGCGGCGTGGCAAGCTGCACGAGGAGTAGGAGTCCCGTAATCATAGGATGACATCCTACCTCCGCCTGACCAACTGGCTAGTGGTGCGGTCGGCCTGAGCAGTGCACGCTTCGAGAGCAAACACAACTCTCGAACCCAGGTGATCAACGTGACCGACTCTCACTCCAGTATCGCTGCACTTTCCGACCAACTCGCCGACGCCGTCGCGGCGGCGAGCGCTGCAGTTGTGGCCGTTCACGCCCGGCCGCGCTTGCCCTCGACCGGCGTGCACTGGAGGGACGGCGTCGTCGTAACGACTGAAGGCACCGTGAAGCAGGAAGAAGACATCACCGTCACGCTCCCGGATGGCAAGCGGGTTGCCGCGACGTTTGCGGGCCGAGACCGCGGGACGGACCTCGCGGTGCTGCGCATCCCGACGGGATCACTCCGCGTCGCGGAGCTCGGTGATCCGGCCGCGCTCCGTCCCGGCAATCTCGTTCTCGCCCTGGCGCGTCTCGACGAGGGTGGTGCGCGCGCCGCATTCGGGGCCGTCAGCGCCACCGGCACCAAATGGCGCGCCTGGAAAGGCGGCGAGATCGATCGCTGGCTGCAATCGGATCTCACGATCTACCCCGGATTCGGCGGCGGCCCTCTGGTCGACTCATCCGGGCACATTCATGGCATCAACTCCGGTGCGCTGAGTCGTCCCCTCGCGACCACGATTCCGGTCGAGACGGTCAACCGCGTCGTCGGCCAACTCCTCGAGCGTGGCTACGTTCCCCGCGGCTGGATCGGCGCCGCGATGCAACCGGTCCGGTACGATGAAGGTGGCGGCTTGTTGCTCGTGTCGATCGAGAAGGATACGCCTGCGGCGAACGCCGGATTGCTGCTTGGCGATGTCATCGTAGCGATCGACGCCAAGAAGCTCGAGAGCTTCGATCAGCTGCTCGATGTGCTGAGTGGGGAGTCGGTCGGGAGGAAGGTGAAGCTCGACGTCGTGCGCGCAGGGAAGCAGCGCGGCATCGAAGTGGTGATCGGCGAGCGGCCCCGCACGCGCGGACGGCGGTGAGCGTGTCGAGCGGACTGTTTCTCGGCGATGCGGCGGCGCGGCTGCGCGCCAGCGTGGTCACGATCATCGACGAATCGCATGGCTCGGGTCGGGGGCGGGCTGCGAGTCGGGGAGGACACGGCGCCGGGTTTTCCTGGGGTGGCAGCGGGGGGGACCTGTTCGTCACGAGCGCGCACGTCGTCTCGTCGCGGGAAGCTGTCGTGGTGACACCCGACGGGCGCGCCGCCCGTGGCACCGTCGTCAACCGTGACGTGGACCGCGACATCGCGTTGCTGCACGTGCCCGGGGTGGGCGTACCGGCGGTGACGTGCGGCGATCCGTACGCGCTGCGGCCCGGCTCGCTCGTGTTCGCGGTCGGTCATCCGCTGGGCGTAAAGGACGCCGTGAGTGTCGGTGTGTTCCAGGCGGTCCGTGCGGTCCCCCGAGGCTATGGAATGGCGGAACAGCGGCCGAGGCGCGGCAGAAGCCCGTTCCTGCCCTGGGTCCAGGCGGACGTCAGGCTGGCGCCCGGGAACTCTGGCGGCCCGATTGCCGATGTAGAGGGGAATGTCATCGGTGTCGCGGCAATGATCGTCTCTGGGCTTGCGCTGGCCGTTCCGGCGCCCGATTTCGAACGACTGCTTTCGCAATCAGCGTGAAGCTTCGCGTGTACCTCGATCTTTCCAACGTGGTGACGCGCCGCCGTGTGGCCGCGTTGCTCCGTGCGGATGGGGAAGTCGCGCTCGTCGGAAGTGGCGAGGACGCCGATCTCGTGGTGAGCGAGCGCGTTGTCTCGACTGCTGCGCCCGGCGCGGCCCTTCAGGCGGACGCCGCGCTCACCGCTCGCGAGCTCGATGTCCTGCGGCTTGTCGCCCGCGGGCTCAGCAACAAGGAAATCGCCGCGGACCTCCGCATTACCACGCACACCGTCAAATACCATCTCGCCGCCGTGCTCGACAAACTCGGCGTGCGCTCGCGCACCGAGGCTGTCTCACTCGGCGTTCGCAAAGGCCTCGTCCCGCTCTGAGTAGGTGTTCGTCAAATCCCCTTGATTGGCGCAAATTGTCGATCAACCAAGGGAGGCCGTATGCTCGATCGTCGCGGATTCGTCAGCGCAGTTGCCGCCTTGAGCGCGGGAGCAGCTCTCGCGAAGGAAAGCCTGGCCGACGTGTCAGCGTCCGATGCCTGGCTCGATCGGCTCAAGGGCAAACATCGCCAACTGTTCGACGTGCCCGACCCCGACGGCGGGACCGTCCTGCGCCACGTGCGGAACTATCTCGATACGTGGCGCGAGGCCTACGGAGTCGCGGAGCGCGACGTGAACGTGATTGTGGTGTTGTACGCCCGCACCGTGCCGCTCGGGCTCCAGGACCCCATGTGGGCCAAGTACAAACTCGGCGCAGCGCTGACCCTCACCGACTCAACGACGAGTGCGCCGCTCGTTCGCAACTATTTCGCCCACCCGCAGGCGGGCGACCCCGTCGGCGACGGCACACCGGAGAGCTCCATCGAATCGCTGCAAAAGCGCGGTGTGGTGTTCGCGCTCTGCAACAACGCACTACAGCGCTGGTCGGGGCGGCTCGAGAAACAGGGAATGGGCACCGCGCACGACATTCACGCCGATCTGACGGCGCACGCGTTGCCGGGCGTGGTTATCGTCCCCGCCGCGTTCATCGCCATGACCAAAGCGCACGAGCACAACTTCGCGTACGCGCGCTCCTAGAGCGACCGCAGGAACGCGACGAGATCGCTCTTCTCTCGCGCGCTCAGGTTGATCTGAAACCGCTGGTTGTAGAACTCGACCACCTGCGCGAGGCTCGCCGCGGCGCCGTTGTGGAAGAACGGAGCGCGCGACGCCAGCCCGCGGAGGATCGGTCCCTTGATGCGGTTCACGTCGGCGCAATGTCCCGTGATCAACGCGCGGCCCGGATCGGATGTGTATTTCACGGTTCCCGCGAGCGGGCCCGTGGTGCATGTCACCTGGAACACGGGCACATCCGGCATGTTCAGCTCGGCGAGAGCCGCGGCGATCTGTCCGTCTGGTTCAAGCCCCACCGCGTGACTGGTGCCAATATCGAGCGGGACGGGAAGCGAGTGGTTGCCGACGTTCGGGGTATCGTGACACGTCGTGCAGGTCCCGTTGATCGTCGGGAGGCCGAGCGCATCGTTGAGTCCCGCCACGTTGGTGATCGACAGCGCGTGCGTGTTGAAGACCTCCTGGCCTCGTGCCACGGCTTGCCGCGCCGCGCTGCTCGAGCTTTGCCACGGCGCATAGATCGTGAAGGCTTGGGGATTGAACGCGGCTCCCGTGGGATTGCCACCGAGCGGATCGTTGATTCCCGGGAAGTACGGCGCGCTCGTGAGGGCGTCGGGCCCGCCGTCTGCCCCCTGGGCGTTGAGCACACCCGCATCGTTGTCGGTCCGTTGCGCCGAGAAGAGCGCGAGCTCGAAATCGACGATCGCATTCTGCTGCGCCACGGTGGGGGAGACGCTGGCCTGGGCATGCCCCAGCGTCGCGTCCATCGCTTGATGGGCGAGGTTCGTCCGCAGGTTCGCCATCAACGTCGCAGCGCTCGTCAGCGGTTGGACCGTCTCCCGCCCGTCGAACATCACCGCGCTCAAGAAGCGCAGGTTGGTGGTGGGGAGCGGCCGGCGGTACACCGACGCGACGGCGGGTGAGCCTGCCAGCGCGCACCCGTACGGATCGCGGACCGGCGTGATCGTGAACTCTGCGTTCGCTGGCACGGTCAAGCCGACGCGGATGAGACCATGGCTGAGCAGGAGGCTATGTCCGGCCGCTCCGGCGGCGGGAGTGACCGATGGGCAGTTCGCGCCGTCCACTGCCGCGAACAAGGGGTCGGTTGGGCCGTTGGCCGCGAACACGGCCTGCACCGACGCCGCGCTCAAGCCCCATCCATCGGACTGGAGATGACAGCTGCCGCAGCTCCGGCCGTTCGTGCCGAGGCTTTGGAAGAACGCGTTACCGAGATCGATGGAGCCGTTCGTCGACACCGTCGCGATCTGGCCAGTGGGATCGTTCGTCTTGAATTGCTGCAAAGTGGCCCGATCGGCCTCGAAAGGGGGCGCCGACAAGGGCGTTCGATCGTCGGGCGTGCATCCCGGGACCGCGGCGGTGGCGAGGAGCGCAAGGAACACGAGCGGGACCCGGACGGGCGAATGCATGAAATCCTCCTGAACGGTGTTAGGGCTTCAAGAGGGATATCGAAATCGGGTCGCAAAACCCGACAAAACGGGTGCTGGTCTAGCGCGTAGCGGGCTGGAGGGAGGCTACGAGGGCCTGGGCCTCGCGGGTCAGGAGGTGGTCGGCCCCCAGGCCAAACGTCAGGGCGCGCGTGGCGGCTGTGGCTGCCGCCCGGGCCGCGCTGGTGTCGCCGGCGGCGAGCTGTGCCCGGGCCTCGAGCAGCCGCGCCTGGCCGACCCAGCCACTCCGCTCCCCGGCGAGCGAATCGACTGTGGCGGTCGTAGCGGCGGCGCGGGCGTACTCGAGCGCCATGGCGGGTTGGCCGAGCTCGAGCGCGGTCTCAGCGACGCGGAAGACTACAGGCCGCAGGCGGATCTTTCGTTTCCCCTCGAAGTAGCCGTTGGTGCGCAACGCCGCCATGAAGCGTTCCTGGGCAACTGCCGGGCGTTGTGCCGCCAGGGAGAGGAGCCCGGCAAGCGTGGCGGTGTCGGGCACGACGTCGTCGGTGTTCTTCACTCGCGAGAAGCCCCTCGCGATCGCGGCGAAGCGCGCGGCGCTGGTCCGCGCCGCCGCCGTCTGTCCCAGGGCGATCTCGGCCCGCGCGAGCCCAAAGAGGCCGCGTCCCTGCCAGTAGCGATCGCGTGCGGTGTCGGCCCGCGTGACGATTATCGCGAAGTACTTGCGGGCCGAGTCGGGGTGGCCCTGGATGAGCGCGATCTCCGCATAGTGAATCAAGGGCTGCCATTCGATACGACCCTGACGATCGGCCGCGGCCGCGCGGATCAACACGTCGTGCAGCCATCGCTCGGCCTCGGCCGTTTCCCCCAGCTTGATGAGGACGATCGCCGCATCGTGCTGCATGATCGTGCGCGACAGCATGCGTCCGCGTCCCGTGCTGTCCATCCCCGACATCGCGTGGGCGAACGTGGCCAGCGCCTCCCGCGGGTGACCACCGTCGTCCAATCCCCAGCCCAGACCGCTCAGCAGCTCGAAATACATCGCGTCGCGCGTTTCCCCCAGGCGCTCCTTCATCGCCAGCGCGCTGCGATACTCCGCCGTGCCTGAGTCGCTGTGCCCCGTCTCGAGCGCGAGGTCGCCGCGCGCCTGGAGACAGCCGATCGTCACCGCCGGGTCCGCGGCGCGCGCCAGCAGGGAATCGATGGGGCCGAGCGCGGCCTTGGCCTCGTCGTACTTGCCCTCGGTGCGCAGGTTGGCCACGCGGTCGCATTGCACCTGCGCCATGAGCCCCGGGGCGCCGACCGATCGGGCGATCGAGTCGGCAGCGGCGAGGAGCGTATCGCGCACCCGGCGGTCCCCGATTTCGCCATAGTGGTCGGAGAGATCCACGAGGAGCGACGACAGAAAGCGGGCATCACCGCCCGAATGGTGGAGCAGGAGGTCGCGCCCGTGATCGAGGAGGTCTCCCATGGTCACGGGTCGATTCCCCACCTCGGACAAGAGCAGTCTCTGAAACTCGAGCTGCGCGTTGGCGCGCTCCGTCTGATAGCGGGCGACGTCGCGCTGGGCCCGGGCGGCGCGGCCCTGCAGCGCCGTCGTCACCGCGGCCCCGATCAGCGCGACCCAGACCACCACGCCGCCGAGCACCGCGGCGCGATTCCGCCGGATGAATTTTCCAGTGCGATAGGTCCACGTCGGTCGGCGTGCCGACACCGGCACGTGTTGCGTGTAGCGCGTGAGATCCTCGGCGAACGCCTCGACGGTCTGATAGCGGCGCGCCGGGTCCTTCTCGAGCGCCTTGGCGACGATGTTGTCGAGGTCTCCGGCGAACAGCTTTCTCAGTCGGTCGACCTTCACCGCGCGCGACAGCGGAACCGGCTCCAGCTCCACGATCGCGCGCGCCCGCGCCGCGGGCGTCGGGGAGTCCGCGTTCGTCGGATGTCGGCCGGCGAGCAGCTGATAGAGCAGAATGCCGAGCGCGTAGACGTCGGTCGCCGTCGAGACGGCCTCGCCGCGGATCTGCTCCGGGGCCGCCGCATCGAGCGTGAGCATTCGCTCCCTGGTCACCGTGTCGTCGCCGGGCGACCGCTCGAGCAGCTTGGCGATGCCAAAGTCGAGCAGCTTCGCGGTGCCGTCCTTCGTGACCAGGATGTTGGACGGCTTGAGATCGCGGTGGACGATCAGATTGGCGTGGGCGTGGGCGACGGCCGAGAGTACCTGTTGGAATAGCGCGAGTCGGGCCGGGACGTCGTCGAGACGGATGACCCGTCGAACGTCGACCTCGTGCTCGACGCGCTGTTCGGAACCGGGTTCCACGGCGCCCCCCGGCCCGAGGCGGCCGCCGCGATCGAGCGGATCAACGCATGCGGCGCGCCCGTCGTCGCGGTCGACGTTCCGTCCGGTGTGGACGCGTCCACGGGGGAGGTGGCCGGTGCGGCGGTGCGGGCGGAGCTCACGGTGACGATGCCCGCGCCGAAGGTCGGGCTCGTCGTCGCTCCCGGCCGGTTCCACGCGGGACGTGTCGCGGTCGCGCGGATCGGCCTCGAGCACGCGCCGACGGCGGTGGTGCGGGCGACGCCAGGTGTCCTTCGACGGGTCCCGCGGCGTGGCGCGCCGGACTCGAAGTTCACCGCGGGCAGCAGCGGCGCGCCGCGACGCATTGCCGCGCGCGCGACGCTCCGCCATAGCCGTGCCGCCGCGCCGCGCACCTCGGCGGCGAGCGGCCCTTCGACGCGCACCGCGTAGTCGTGG
>Ga0207653_10000104_pt1 | contig 59204 bp, 63 predicted proteins | sample KBSK5251metaG_FD_184341 | JGI IMG/M metagenome (GOLD analysis project Ga0207653, IMG submission 184341) | Corn, switchgrass and miscanthus rhizosphere microbial communities from Kellogg Biological Station, Michigan, USA - KBS K5-25-1 metaG... | ecosystem: Host-associated > Plants > Roots >... | reverse complement strand
GGCGATCTCGGCTATCGGTTCTCACTCCCAGCAACGGCGCCCATCCCACCGAGCCCCATCGACCCAACCTTTCCGGAGGGAGCGACTCAAGGACTCGCCGCTGACTACGGCCATCACCTGATCTCCACCGGCCCGTACATGCTGGAGGGATCGCCACAGCTGAACTTCACGACGCAGCCCTTCTACATGCAGCAAGGCGTCGCGGGGTACCAGGCCGGTCGGTCGATCACGCTCGTCAGGAACCCATCATGGGATCCGACCACGGATCCGCTGCGTCCAGCCTACGTCGACGAGATCGACATCCGCGTCGCTCCGAATCCGACAGAGTGGAGCCCTTCAGGAGGCACCGGTCCGCCGACTCCGAACTTGGCGACTCAGGAACTGGACCGCCTCACGAAGCAAGTAGAGGCCGGCACACTCGACCTGGTCTTCGATTCCAATCCTGCGGAGTCACAGATCAAGCCTGACACCCCGACCAACGGGTCGAACACGCTGCGCTTCCTGTCGATGAACCTCGCCGCTCCGCCTTTCGATGATCGACATGTCCGTATCGCCGTGAACTACGCGATCGCGAAGGGACCGCTGGTCGCAGCTCTCGACGGGCTCGATTTGAAGGGTGAACCGGCAACCCACCTGGGACCGGACAGCCTCGAGGCGAACCTCCTCACGAACTACGACCCGTACCCGTCGAGTCTGAACAAGGCCCGCCAGCAGATGACCCTGTCGGGATACGACGCGAACGGCGATGGCCTGTGCGATGCAGCTGCTTGCCGGGCCGTCACCTTCGATTTCTCGGCCATCGGGACGGCGCAGGCGCAGGATCGATGGATCTCGCTCATCCGCACGGATCTCGAAGCGATCGGGATCCACCTGGCCACCGCTCCGTACCTGGGCACGAGCGCGCCAACCGATCGAATCGACCTTCGGTTCGGCCCAGGAACCTTCGCGCAAGCTGACTATCCAAGCGCGCCACCGTTCTTCGAGACGCTTTTCGCCCACGACTCGATCGTTGGCAACGCTGGATTGCGAACGCCGAACCCGAACTTCTCGCTCGTCGGCGCTACGCCCGACGAACTGAAACTCTGGGGGTACGCGGTCCACCATGTGCCCAGCCTCGATGCATGGATCGCAGCGTGTCAGCCCGAAACAGGTGACGCGCAAGGGCGATGCTGGGCCGAGACCGATCAGTACCTCATGCAGCAGATCGTTCCGGCCGTGCCGATCTCGTTCGACCAGACCGTGCGAGTGATCGGCAGCAGAGTTCAGAACTACTCGATCGACCAGTTCACAGGCCTCCCCGCGCTGGATCACCTCGCGGTGACATGAGCTAGCCGCCGATCGAGAGCCGTGTTCTTGGACTCGCTGATGCGACCGTCTCCCGGGCAGCAGCAACCGCAATGGCAAGGCGCTCGCGTTCTCCGCGGCGGAGCGCCCCCAGGCGGAAAGCCGAATATCGCTGGGCCCGAATCCAGAGTTCGGCTATGCCCGATTCGGTGGAGGGCGCACATGACTCGATCCTCCCACTCGGGCCGCGTTAACTTGACACCCGGTTTGGGGCGCTGGATGTCACGCTCCGGGCGCACGGATGAACTTCGGTCATACTCATTGGAGATCCTGAGACAAGAAGCGATGGACCGGGTTGGCCTGGCTGTTCGCAACGTCGCCTTCTCCCTCGTCGTGCCAGGGACTGGCGCGGTGCTCATCCCGTGGTGGATCTTGAAACGCCACCCAGCAACCCCGACTGGATGGCCCGCACTCGTCCTCATCGCGCCCGGCGTGGCCATCTACATCTGGTGCGTGTGGGTCTTCGCCACCGTGGGCCGCGGCACCCCGGGCCCCTGGGATGCACCCAGGCGGCTGGTCGCGGTCGGCCCCTACCGTTGGGTCAGGAACCCGATCTACATCGGCGCTCTCGCAGTCATCCTGGGCGAAGCATGGCTGTTCCTCTCTATCCCGCTCGTGATCTACGCGGGCGAGGCGGCCATCGTGTGCCACCTGTTCGTGATCGGCTACGAGGAACCGACCCTTCGTCGGCGGTTCGGAGGCGACTACGAGGAGTACCGGCGTAGCGTCCATCGGTGGATCCCCTCGATCCCCCCAGTTCGATAGAACGATCCCGGACGGTCGTCGTCCAGCCTAGGCCGCAAACAACATCCATCCGGCCGATGTGCCGGGAGAGGTCCGCCCAGCACACTTCCCCAAGTCGACGAGGGGGTACCGATGCGCCGCGTTCTCGCTCTTCCCTGTGTGTTACTGGTCGCGCTCGCGTTCGTTCCGACCGGAGCGGTCGCGGCGACCGGCGTCGGTGTGTCGGTGGGTGCCGCTGTTCCGGGGTCTTCGGCCCATGGACGCGGGCTCGGGCTCACCGGCGCCCTCCCCCTGCACCCCGAGGCGCTCGCGACCGCCAAGCAGCACGCCGACGCTCGCGCGCTTGCGCACGCCGGTCGATTGGGGCCCGCTGCGACGGTTGCCGCGAGCGGTTGGAGTGGCACGAACGACACGTCGGTGTCGCCCCCCGACACGACGGGTGCGATCGGTCGATCCAGCTACATCGAGCTCATCAACCTGCGGTATGCGATCTACTCGCGTACCGGAACCACCATCGCGAGCGGTCCGCTGGGCGACCTCACGAACATCAGCCAGTCCTGTCTGTCGGACCCCCAGGTGATCTGGGACGCCGACGGGCAGCGCTTCTTCTACCTCGCGCTCGACACGTGCACGAACACCTTCGCGTTCGGGTTCAGCCGATCATCGGCACCAACCGCCGCCGGGTCGGCGCAGTGGTGCCGCTACACGGCGTTCCAGTACGGAAGCCTGCTCCCCGACTATCCGAAGCTCGGTGACTCGCGAGACTTCCTGCTGATCGGCGACAACGTCTTCCAGAACCAGATCTTCACGTACCAGTACGTGCGGTCGGATGTCGCCTGGATCAACAAGTCGGACCTGTTCGTCGACGGCGCGGGCAACTGCAACGTGAGCGGTATCCGTGCCGGCGTGTTCCAAGGCGTGACGGATGCCTTCGGTGGGCAGGCCTCCACGCCCGTCCCGGCCAACGGGGTCGAATACCAGGATCCGACCGGCTACGTGGTCGCCGATCCGGACGCGTCCGCGCAGCCGAACGGCACGGCCACGCATCTCACGCTTTACGGCGTGACAGCGAACGGCAGCGGTGCGGCGGTCCTCTCGGCGCCGATGAACGTCCCCGTCAGCGGGTTCAAGGTTCCGGCGAACGCGCCGCAGCGGAAGACGACCAAGAAGCTCGACACGATGGACGGCCGGCTGACGCAAGCGGTCGCGGCGTACGATCCGAGCGAGAGCCGGGTCGCGGTCTGGACCCAGCACACCGTGTTCGGCGGCGCCGGCGCCGAGGTCCGCTGGTACGAGATCGCCGGCGACACCGGCGCAGTCCTCGACTCAGGGAAGACGACCAGCTCGTCGCTGTACGCGTTCAACGGCGCGATATCCCCCGACCGGGCCGTTCCGGGCGACATAGGTGCGCAGTTCGGCGGATCGATGGCACTCACGTTCAACACCTCATCGAGCACGACGTACTCGGCGATCCAATACCTGACGGAACCTGTGGGGGGAACGCAATCAGCGTTCACGAAGGTTCTGCAGTCCAGCGGCAAGAACCAGGACTTCAGCTGCACATCGGGCACGTGCCGATGGGGCGACTACGCTGGTGCCAGCCCAGATCCGCTGGCAGGCGCGACGGGCGGCACCGTCTGGATGGCGAACCAGTACAACGCCGCCAGCACGACGTCGAACAACGTCGACTGGAGGACCTGGATCTTCAACGTCGGCCTATGACGTCGGTCAAGTGGTTCGAACCGACATGAACCGCACCTTCAACTGACACATGGTCATCACGTCGGCGTGTCCGCCGATCGGAGTGTGCTAGGCGAAAGATATGGCCCGTTGGTGGTTGTTAGTGGCCGCCGAAGACGGTGAACCCTCGCTTCCGCAGACGGTTGGCCAGATGAGCTTCCGTCGCGAGTGCGCTGTCCCGATCGGGGAGCGGGTTGTAGTTCCGATAGAGCTTCGGGCGTAGCCGAACACCATGGGTTCGTACGTACTTCGACGCGCGATAGCCTCGCCGGTGCTGGGCGAAGCGCTCTTCTGGGGCCACCGCACTCTGCCCGACGTAAACCGCCGGCTTGTCGGCTCGGGTCCGCTTGCCGACCGCGTCATCGAGCTCGATGACGTAGACGTAGTAGGCCGGATGGGGCCCCGCGCTCTTCGAAGGGTCCTTCGCACCGCGCTTCTTCTTCGGCACCCGTGCGTCTCTCTTCCCTTCTGTTCGGATGGGTATCGGCTTGAACCTTAGGACCCTGAGATCGTCCGAACATCGGTTCCTGTCGTGGAGATCCGTGGACCGGAGGACGCAAAGATCCGTCACGCGCGAAGATAGGGTGGTGGAGTTCGGGCGGTACGTGTTCGGCTCGATAGAGATCGATGGTGTGACCTACGAGCACGACGTCCTCATCGAAAGCGGGCGGATCCGGAAGCGGAAGAAGGGGCCCTCGAAGGCGCTCCGAGGGAGATACGGGCACACACCGCTGACCGCCGCTGAGGACATCCCTTGGTCATGCAGCTGTCTCGTGGTCGGCAGCGGCGCCTCAGGATCGCTCCCCGTCACCGACGACGTGATCGCGGAGGCCGAGCGCCGAGGGGTGGAGCTGATCGTGATGCCCACGGCCGAGGCGATCGAGCAACTCCGTCGGTCGGCGAAAACGAACGCCATCCTGCACGTGACGTGCTGACCCGTTGACCGGCCGAGCAGATCCGCAGCCGGTGCCTAGTCGCCGACCGGCACGCCGAGCGTGTCCGCGATGGCCTGGAGCGCGTCGCTCTCAGCGGGACTGACGTCTTGGCCACCCTCTCGATGCGCGGCCGCGACATCGTGGGCCAGATGCATGATGAACCGCTTGTAGTCGTCGATCTCCTCCGGTGTCGCACTGCCATCCAGCACGCCGATCGCGCCGCGGATCTGCTGGAGGCTGCCTTCCCGGAGCTCCTCAGGCGTTCGGTAGCTCGTCCGCTCCATCTTGGGCTTCGCCGACACGACTTCGTCCAGAAGCTCGCTGTCGCCATGCTGCTGGCGGGCCGTCGCGTACGCCTTCGACATCGCCCACGTCTCGCTCCACGTACCCCCGCTCTGCGCAGTGAGCACGATCATGCCCGCGCTCGGCGGTCCTGCGAGTACGGTCTTCCACCCCTCGTCGCTGAACGCGGACTTCGCCGTCATGGCGGTTCCCTCCTCTCCTGGCACTAGGGTCGCGGTCGGCTGATCGTGGATCAAAACGCGGCGGAGCATGCCGCGAACCCGACGAGGCGTCAGTTCTGACCGTACCGAGCGGCTCTACATCACGGCTTGCTGGGCCTTCTTCCACGCTCCTCCGTAGTGGTCGATGGACTCCGGCACATGTCCCATCGCGAGTTCGTCGGCCGCCTTCTGCATCTGCTGCTCGGCCTCGGCCAGGATGCCGGGGTCGCCGCCCGCGGCGGTTGCCTCATCGATCGCCGTGCGGGCGAGGGTCTGATCGGCAGCGGCGAGTGAATCCAACACGCTCGCCACCACCGTGGGCGGGTTCACGATGCGCGTGAGCGCTCGAGCCGCCTCCTCCTCCTCGTGGAAGACCTTGTTCCCCTTATCCGTCAGGTGCGAGTCGTCAACCCAGAGCAGAGGGTCGAGGGTTTCGTTGATCTCATGGATGGCCCGTTGGATCTTGCTATCCGCCTGTGCGTCCCCTGTCGGGAGCAGCGCCTGCAGCGAAGCGACGGCATCCTGCTTCAAGACGCGTGGGCTAGGGAGGATGTCGAAGGTTGCGGTCACCCCCCGGTCCTGGTCCATGGTCACCGTGCAGGTGCCGGTTCCGCTGCAATCCCCGCCCCAGCCCGTGAACGTGGAGCCGGCGACGGGCGTAGCCGTCAACGTCACCATCGTCCCGTTCGAGAACGCGGCCGCGCAGGTGGCTCCGCAATCGATCCCGCTCGGCGAGCTGGTCACCGTCCCGGAACCCGAGCCCAACTTCGTGACCGTCAGGGAGCAGCACACTCCGGGCAGGCTCGCCGGGGCGAAGGTGGTGCCTTCCCACTGGCCCACGTCAGCCGTGAGCAGGTCGTACGACTGGAAGCTGCTCCCGTTCCACGTGATGTCCAGGAGCTTGCCGGAGGACTCCGTCGCCAGCACGACATCCCCCACGACACCTGTGAACTGCGAAGCGGCTGCGCCCTGGATCATCCCATCCGCGAAGTCGACGCCGAAGAAGTTCTGGTTCGGCGGCACGACGTGGACGCCTTCTGCCGAGCCGAACGCACCTCCACCATCCCACCGACCCGTGGTTCCCGTCGTCGGATCGATACTCCAGATGACGCCATCAGTCTCATCCGAAACCAAGATCTGGCCCGCCCACGGACCGTACCTGGCCGGGTTGTCCGGCACCGTCGTCGGTCCTTCGAGAACTTGGCCGACGCTCGAGGCTACTTCCGTAGCGACCCCGGCCGAGGTTACACGCCACACGTCCCCCGCCGTGGTCGTGACGATCAGGTCTCCGCCGGCGACGCAGTAGACGTCCTGGAACACCCCTCCGCGCAGCAGCCCGCCCTCATTCGGCAGCGTGACCCACGGGTCCGTCAGGGTCGTTCCGTCCGCGGACAGCTTCGCGATGACGCCGGGCGTCCCGGTCCCGAAGTACTGCTCGCCGGTCTGGAACGTCTGCTGGCAGCTGCTGGTGCGGATGCCGGCCATGTACACCTCGTTCGTCAACCCGCTGACGCTGCCGTAGGGAGAGAGTGTCCCGTCCGCGGCCACGAGGTCGAAGTTGTGCGGGATGCCGCCGGGGTAGTTGACGGACATGACTATCTGGTTCGTCGGCTGGTAGTAGTCGATGCCGATCGGATCGGGGAAGCCGATCGCGATCGGCGTCAGGGTCACCGCGGTGTTCGCGGCCCTCGCTGGTGAGCTACCAGTCACCAGAGCGACCAGCGATGTCATCAGTGACAGGGCTACGACGAGGGCGGTTCGCCTCGACCGCGAGAACCCCCGCTTGTCCGGCGCGGCTGTCGCCGCGGCAGTAGAGGATCTCATCATCCTCCTCCTCCCTTCCGGCTCGTGTCGAACCTCCAACACCACCTCACCCTAGGACGTTAGGCGGCTAACGCCCGGCGGGAGATCTGCTGTCGGCCCGAGCGAAACGAGCGGGCCGGTGGTAAGTGCCATGCCACAAAAGCCATTTCGCTAGGCCCGAAGAAGGGATGGCCACGATGTCCTGCCTCACGGAGGTGGGATCGTCGGCGGCATGGCAGGATGGGTGTATGCCTCTCACCGGCGAATACGAGCCGAGTCCATCCGACTGGTCGCGGAAGCAAGCCGAGCTGATCGAGACGACGAACGGCGAGCAAGGGAGCGATCTGCAAGGCAAGCCCGTGATCCTGCTGACCTCCGTCGGCGCCAGGACGGGCAAGCTCCGCAAGACACCGCTCATGCGGGTCGCTCACGACGATACCTACGCGGTGGTCGCGTCGCTCGGCGGCGCCCCGAAGCACCCGCTCTGGTACCACAACCTGAAGAAGAACCCGCACGTTGAGCTGCAAGACCGCGCGACCAAGCACGACTACATCGCGCGAGAGGTTACGGGCGACGAGAAAGGGGTCTGGTGGGATCGCGCGGTCGAGGCGTGGCCGGACTACGCGGCATACCAGAAGAAGACGGACCGGCAGATCCCGGTCTTCGTCCTCGAACCCATGAGCTGATCGACGTCGGACATGGCTCGGTACGTCGCGCTCCTTCGCGGGATCAACGTCGGCGGCAACAACGTCATCCGGATGGCCGACCTTCGCGCCTGCCTCGAGGCGGACGGTTTCGACGACGTGCGGACGTACATCCAGAGCGGGAACGTGGTCTTCACCGCATCCGGCAGCGTGGCGACCCTCACCACACGGCTCGAACGGGCGCTCAGCGCTGGGTTCGGCTACGAGGCGACGGTCGCGGTGCGGAGCGCGCGGCAGTTCCGAGCGATTGTCGACGCGGCGCCGGAGGGGTTCGGCGTCGACCGCGAACGCTACCGGTCCGATGTCATCTTCCTCATGCCGCCGTTGACACCCTCACGGGCTATCACCGACGTGCCGACCCGCGAGGGTGTCGATCGAGCGTGGACCGGGCCCGGAGTGCTGTACTTCGATCGGCTCGCCAGCCGGGCATCACAGAGCCGACTCGCGAAGATCGTCTCGCTGCCGATCTATCAGAGCCTGACGATCCGCAACTGGGCCACGACCTGCACGATGCTCGAGATGGTCGAGACGTCGCCAGGCTGACCGTGCCCGACATGCCGGCTCTTTCCACCGTTAGGCTCGCTCCCTGTGGGTGAGCACTCGCGCCAGGAGGTGGCCCGGAGGGCCGGCGTGGATCCCAGCTACGTCGATGGGTTGGTCGAGCTCGGGATCCTACGGCCCGGAGAAGACGGCGGTTTCGCCCAGAGTGACGTGCTCAGGGCTCGATGGGTGCACAGCTTGGAGGCAGCCGGCGTACCGCTCGAAGGGATGGCCGCGGCCATCCGCGGAGGATCGCTTTCGTTCTCCTACCTGGATGCGAGCGCGTTCGATCGGTTCGCCGAGATCAGCAGCACGACGTTCCGCGAGCTCAGCGAGAACACGGGTATCCCTATGGACCTGCTGAAGGTGGTTCGCGAAGCCGTTGGTTTCGCGGAGCCGCAACCGGAGGACCGGGTCCGCGACGATGAGCTGTCGATCGTGTCGGCGATCGAGCTCCAGCTCTCGAACGGGATCCGGCCTGTCGTCATCGAGCGTTGGCTTCGGGTCTGCGGGGACAGCCTGCGGCGGATCGCCGACACCGAGACCGGTTGGTGGCGCACCGACGTCGAGCAGCCCCTCCTCGAGGGAGGGATGTCGACGGTCCAGATGCTCGAGGCTCAAGCGGACTTCGGGTCCCGGATCAACCCGTTGATGGAGCAGGTGCTCGTGGCCATCTACCACGGCCAGCAGGATCACGCCTGGAGCCAGAGCGCCCTCGAGGATGTCGAGGATGCGTTGGAACGCGCGGGTCTCCTCAGCCGGCTGCATCATCCGCCCGCCGTGTGCTTCCTGGATCTGACGGGCTACACGCGACTGACCGAGGAGCGCGGGGATGAGGCGGCGGCGGAGCTGGCGGAGACCCTGGCCGCCGTGGTCCGGCGGCGCTCCCAGGAACATGGCGGGCGGCCGGTCAAGTGGCTCGGTGACGGCGTGATGTTCTACTTCCCGGACCCCGGCGAAGGTGTGCTGGCCGCCCTCGACATGGTGGAGGGCGTGGCGACCCAGGCCCTTCCGCCCGCCCGCGTCGGGATCGACGCCGGTCCGGTGATCTTCCAAGAGGGCGACTACTACGGCCGCACCGTGAACATCGCGGCCAGGATCGCCGAGTACGCCAGGCCGGGCGAGGTGTTGGTGAGCCAGGAGGTCGTGGACGCTGCCGAAGGAACGCCGGTGACGTTCTCGGGGATCGGGCCCGTCGAGTTGAAAGGCGTATCGGGTCCCCTGCGCCTCCACTCCGCTCAGCGAACTGCCTGAACGACCGGGCGGCCCTCCTTGTACCCTCGCATCAGCCGCTCGGCCCGCGCAAAGCTGTCGTCTTGTGGAGCCTCAATCAGCCAGCAAGCGCCGGAGCACGTCAACGAACTCATCCGGGGTGAACTCCAGTGTGGCGTCGCCCACCTCGAGCTCGACTCGCTGGAGGTTGGCCGAGCCCGTCGGGATCGGGTGCGCGAACGTCCAGATCCCTTCGCGCTCGGCGATCGCGAACGCGGACGCGCGGAGCTCGTCGGCTCCGATCGGCAAGAGCAGGTGCATCATCGGGGTGTGCGGCGGGTCGGGGACGACCTCGACGCCGGGGATCTCCTTCACGGCCTCAGCGATCGCGAGTGCGTGTTCTTGGTACGCCGGCATCCTCGGGAGCCGCGTCCGCAGCCCTGCAAGCCCGGACGCCGCGTACGGCCACATCGCGTAGAGCGTGCCGCCGTGGCGCTTCCGCCACTCGCCCACCTCGGCGACGACGTCCTCGGGGCCGGCGAGACAGCAGCCGGTGATGGCCCCGAGCTGCTTGTAGAGCGAAACGTAGACCGTGTCGAACAGGCCGGCGATCTCCGCGAGCGGTCGTCCGTAGAAGGCCTCACATCCCCAGAGTCGAGCGCCATCCATGTGCAAGGCCGCTCCGCGCTCTCGGGCCCACTCGACCTGCTCGACGAGCTCATCCCACGCGGGGAGCAGTCCGCCGATCTCCCGCTGGGGGAGCTCGAGGAGCAGGGCTGCCGGCGGCTCGGCAACCGACCGCAAGTCTTCGATCGTTATCAACCGCAGCTCGTCACCGACGGGCCGGCCGACGAGTTGGTGCAGCCGCCGGTAGCCGCCGCCCTCGTGGTGATCGAGGTGGCAGGTGGGGTGGAAGAGGACGACCCGCCGTCCTCGCGCGTCCGCGTGCACACGAAGTGTCACCTGCTGGGCCATCGTGCCGCTGGGGAGGAAGGCCGCGGCCGGCTTACCGAGCACGGACGCTACCTCTGCCTCGAGCTCCGTGACCGCACCGCCGTCCCCGTATCGGTCGGGCGCGATGTCGTCAGAGAGCTCCGCGAGGAGGTCGGCCGGTCGACGATTCCCGTGCCAGGACAGGGAGCGCGTACACGAGGCGCGGAGCGCGACCTCGTCGACCTCAGTGGGCTCGGGCACCCGTAGATTGTTGCATCGGCGCGGTCAAGACCAAGATCACGGCGTGACGGGTTGAGCCGCCCACGTCCGGCTCGGGTAAGCCGGGTGGGTAGGCCCACCCCGTCACTGACCGCGCAGGAGAGCTACTTCGCGCCGCCGCGCAGCCGAACCGTCTGCTCGGCGAACCCCTCGCCGCACTCGAACGGTCCGCACGAGAACGCGAAGCTCACCGTCATCGCCTTCCCGCCGACGAACCTGCCGTTGTCACCGACGATCTGAGCTGACCAGTCGTGGGACGCTCCGTCACAAGTACCGAAGTCGAAGAACTCGCCGGACCCCGTGACGAAGACCCGACCGGCTCGCTGGCTGCTGTCGATCAATACATCGATGAAGTCACCGTTGGTGCACGTGTAGGTCCCGGAGATCGTGACGACACCTGTCTTGGCGTTCACTCGACCGACCGTGTTCAGGGTGATGTCCACGGTGGGCGGCGGAGGGACCGCATTGAAAGAGATGTTCAGGCTACCCCCGTTGCCGCCCCCATCTTGCTGATCGTCGATCGCCAGCACGTAGTACGTCGTCCCTGAGGCCGCGAAGAACGCCACAGCCCCCGGCCCGCACGTGACGGTGTCGAGATTGCCCTGCGTACCCACGCCGACCAGGACGCCGGCTGAGTAGTCGGACTGCGAAACATCGACCACGACCCCGGCATCAGTGCCGTCGAACGCGTACCAAACGCTGGCGTCGGTCGCGGGTGCACCGCACGACGCGTTCAGCTGGGAGTCGTCACTATCCGTCGTCGCCTGTGTGGTGTCGAGCACTTCGCTGAACCCGATGGTGGCCGTCGTGGCACCGGAGAACGTGTCGTTGCCCGGCGCGGCGGCCAGCGCGGCAGGTCCAGTCGCGAGCACCATCCCGGATGCCAACGCCATCGTCGCGAGGATGCTGAACGAACGGGCACGGAACCTGGCTGAGCCCATGGCTCCCCCTCTCATCGGGACATTCGAGGGTAGGCAACGTCCAACGCGCTGCACAAGGTGCGAGCGGCGTATCGCCGCTACGCTCCGATCGAGCGCATACGACAAGGGTCCAACTTCCTACGGAGTCCGATCGGTCCGAAGTCTCAAGCCCGGCAATGTGACTCAACCGGAGCGCGAGAGCCGATGTGTCCTACAGCAGCTCTTCATCGACCGCTACGCACCGCAGGCCGAACGGCCGGGCGGCCCTCCTTGTATGCCCGCATCAGCCGCTCGGCCCGTGTTGCGTCGAGGTACTTGACGGTCTCGCGCATCGTGACGCCGGATATGGCGTGTCCGCCCTGGGGTTAGCTCTGGCAATGCGTCACAGCGGCCGAGTCGAATCCACCGTCTCCAACCGTGAGTGGGGCGTTGCCCACGTCACGCCGGGTTGGGTTGAGAACCGAGCGAACGGCGCCCGCAGTGCGTGGCGGAGGCCGGCGAGGTCCGGGCGCGGATGGCGGCTCTACCTGGCGACCTCGGCGCTCGACTTCGAGGCCGGAAGGACGCACATCCAGCAGGTGCTGGCGGCGAAGAGCGACGTCGGCGCGAGCGGGTTGCCGGTGCGACCTCGGTTCTGAGCGATTTCCGCCTCACTGTTGAAGGACCCGACCGAGATCTCCAGCCCTGAGTTCCCGAACGAGGAAAAGTACCCGACGGGAGGGGTCTCCCTCACTCGTTCGCGGACCGGGGCGCTCCTATGTTCGCGTCATAGGGACAGGGACCGATGCCCGGATGACAGGAAGGAAGGGTCCGAGGATGCGCACCCGAACCGACCAACAACGACCTGGGCATCGCGCGTGGATCCCGATCCTCCTCGCAACCCTGGTCGTCGCTGGGACCCCGCTCAGCATCGCTCGGCTCGCGCCGTCACCCCAGATCGGGCCGCTCGCCGGGGCGGCTGCCGTCCGACCGAACATCGTGATCATCATGAGCGACGATCAGCGATGGGACACGATCCAGCGGCGGTTCATGCCGCGCCTGATGGACCGGATGGTCCCGGGCGTGAACGCCGTCTACTTCCAGAACGCGTTCGTCTCGAACCCGCTCTGCTGCCCCAGCCGTGTGACGACCCTGACCGGGAAGTACTCGGACACGTCCGGCGTCTACGGGAACAACGGGACCTTCAAGGATGGGGGCGGAGTGGGGGGAGGTGGTTTCTATTCCTTCGATGACGACCCGACGGTGAACCCGACGATCGCCACCGATCTCCAAGGTGCCGGCTACCGCACCGCTCTGATCGGCAAATACCTCAACCAGTACCTAACGGGGTCGAACTGGACGTACGTCCCGCCCGGCTGGGATCGCTGGTTCGCTGTCCCGACCGGGGCGTACTACAACTACATCGCTTCGTCCGACGGTCGCCTGCGCCTGTTCGGTAACGCCCCGCGCGAGTATTCGACGCGGATCCTGACGGGTCGCGCGGCGGACTTCGTCGAAGAGACGAGCGCAACCGGCACGCCGTTCTTCCTCTACCTCGCGCTGACCGCACCACACGATCCGGCGATCGCATATCCGCGGGATATCGGACGCTTCCGCGCGTACGTCCACGCGTACCATCAACCGGCGTCGGTCGGCGAGTCGAACATCTCCGACAAGCCGGAGTACATCAGGAGCCGCGGGTGGACCGGCCCGGAAAAGGGCAACTCGTTCCATGCACGACAGCTGAGCGCGATCTACGGCGTCGACCGCGCCGTCGGTCGGATCTGGGACACCCTGCCCGACAACACCGTCGTTCTGTACATGAGCGACAACGGCTACGAGTGGGGCGAGCATCGCTGGCAGCAGAAGTACGTTCCGTACAACGAGAGCATCCGCGTCCCGATGATCCTGGCAACCAAGGGCCTCGGCCTGCCGCCGATCGACCCCGGCCGGATCGCGCTCAACGTCGACATCCGCGCGACCCTCGGATCGTTCGCGGGTCTGTCGCCGACCACGATGGGTCACGCATGGACCGATCCTTCGTGGAGCCGCGACGAGTTCGTCTTGGAGCATTGGAACGACGGCTCTGTCGACGTTCCGACGTACTGTGGCGTCCGGTCCACGCGGTGGATGTACACGAGGTACGCCACGGGCGAAGAGGAGCTCTACGACGAGCGCGCGGACCCGCTCGAGCTCACCAACCTGGCGTCGAGCCGGCCAGTGACGCTTGCGCTGTTCCGAGCGAGAGCGCGGCTGCTGTGCCGGCAAGGGAACGTCTACCCACCCGATTGGCCCTTCTAGAGATCTCCAGTTCTCATCCCCAAGGCCGCGGCCGCGGTCGATGGCTCCGGCGCGATGGCGTTTGCGGAAGATCGCGCGAAGGCGTGGAATCGCATGTATCAGCCGTGAGGGGAGGAGAACGATGGCGATACCACCACCACCGCCGCCACCGCCTGCATATCCGGTGAACCTATCCGTCGAGTACCCCGATCGACCGCTCGATCGGCTCACGACGGCCTTCCGCATCTTCGTCGCGATCCCGATCATGATCGTGCTCGGGGCCGTGAGCGGCACCACATGGTCCTACTACTCGTCGTCGGGGACCTTGCACGTGGTGGCTGGCGCAGGGGGTCTGCTGTTCCTCGGACCGCTGCTGATGATCCTGTTCCGCCAGAAGTACCCCCGATGGTGGTTCGACTGGAACCTGGAGCTGCAGCGGTTCACGAACCGTGTGCTCGTCTACGTCCTGCTCATGGACGACCGGTACCCTTCGAGCGACCAAGAACAGGGGCTCCGCCTGGACTACGTCTACCCCGACGTGCCGCGCGAGCTGAACAGGTTCCTCCCCTTGGTGAAGTGGCTGTTGGTGATCCCCCACTTCATCGTCTTGGCGTTCTTGTGGATCGCGGTCTTCTTCGTCGTGATCGTGGCCTGGTTCGCGATCCTGTTCACCGGGCGGTACCCGAGAGGCATCTTCGACTTCGTCGAAGGGGTCGTTCGGTGGGGTCAGCGAGTCGTCGCGTACGCGTTCACGCTGGTGACGGACCGGTACCCGCCCTTCTCGCTGCGACCATGAGCAGAGACTCCGGCGACTCGGGTCGCTCGTCCTTCTCAGCTCAGGGGGTCACTCCCTCAGCACCGGAGAGACGGAGGACCCGCGAGATCGTGGATGGTTCTCCGCGCCAATGTTCGTACACGACATCGCTCCCAGCCGTGCGTACGAGGTGACGAAGCACAGCGGCGGCGACGACTGCGTCGTCGAGCGGCCCCAAGACCGGGATGAACTCGGGGATGAGGTCGATCGGTGATGCGAGCCAGACGGCAGCGAACCATAGCCACAGCTTCGCGCTCCGAGGGACGCGTTCATCGCGCAGGAGGTCCTTGAACAGGAGCAGCATGTTGGGGACCAGAGCGATGAGCTCGCGTGCGACCGCGATGCGACCCATCGCGACGAGCGCGACGATCCCCACGACCCAGAGGACGAGAGCGATCGCGAGCCCGATCAAGAGCGTGTGCAGGGTTAGTTCCTCACCGAACCGCGTGCCAAAGGACCACCAGCATCCCGGCCGCGAACGCGATCATCGTGATCGATCCGACCAGCAAGAAGGTCTTCAAGCGCCGGAGGACTCCCGGCACCTCGTCGAGCACCTCGTGAGCTCGGAGTGTGGCGTGCGCGCGCAGGCTCTCCCAGGTGCTCTGGTTGGTCACCTGCGGCGCCGGCGTCCGCTTCACCATGGCCCGGATCCGGGTCGTGTGCTCCCGCATCATGCTCCTCCTCCCCGCTCGAACACCTGTTCCGCGAACCCCTCGAGCCGCTCGGAGCTGGACTTGAGCCTGAGCTCCGCGTCGGAAGCCGAGGGTGCGCCGATGACATCTCTCGAACGCAACTCTCTGTACCAGCGTTGCAGCCGCTCGAGGTTCTGTTCCTCCTCATCGAGCTCGGCCGGCGTGAACTTCTGTGTTGCGATCTCGTGGGCGATCTCCGCGTCGAACTTGTCGCACTCCCTGACGAACTCGTGCCATTCCGCCTCTCGACCCTCGAGGAACGAATCCTCGATCCTGCCTGCCATCGCCTGATCCCGCGGGCGAGCGGTGAAGACGAGTGCGTCTCCCTCGGCGCGCTCCACGAGGGCCAGCACGCGATCGATCGTCGCGTCCGTGGCCGGATGGAGCGGGAGGGCCCACGTCGCTTGCTGGAGAGACACCGCTCCGGCTCGACGGAGTTCGCGCCAGATGGCGACTCGGTGCCGTGACGGATCTTGCGGCACCCGGTACGTCAAGATCGCCCAGTCCATATGTAGCGGATGTTACATCATGTTCGTAACGGCTGTTACTCGGGGACACGGAGCCTACCGCGAGCCCCAGGCTCGGGCATATCGTTGGGCCATGATGGGCGGCATCGCCGAACCCAAGTCGAGCGGCCTGACCCGGGGCTACACGCGCCATCCGCGTGATGCCTTCATCGTGGTCGGCGGCTTGGCGGTAGCGGCCGCACTTTCGCTGTTCCGGCTCGAGAACATCAGCACGGTTGAACGCACGGTCTCTCACTGGATCAACCATCTCTCGGATGGCCTGAACGGCCCCCTCGAGGTCGTGATGCTCCTGGGCACGTTCCTCGCGGTGCCCATCGTCGCGGCGATCGCGCTCGCGTTCCGGCGCGTCCGGCTCTCGGTCGTCCTGATGGCTTCAGGCCTGCTCGCGTACGCCGTCGCGAAGATCGCCAAGCAGTCGATCCGAGCCGGTCGACCGCTCGACGTCTTCGGCAGCGGGGAGGTGATCGTCCGGGGCGCCGCACAGATCGGCCTTGGCTATCCGTCCGGCCATTCGGCCGTGTCGGCGGCGCTCGCTTTCGGTCTGCTTCCGTACCTCCCGGCCCGTTACCGGTGGTGGATCTTGCTCGTGCCTCTGATCGTCGGGTTCGCGCGTGTATACGTCGGCGCCCATCTGCCGCTCGATATCGTCGGGGGCTGGGCGATCGGCATCGCTTGCGCATTCGCCGTGCACCTCGCCGTCGGAAGACCCGATCTCCGTGCCGAGAACGACAGCGTGCCGAAAGGCCGGGAAGCAAATGACCCTCAACGCCGGGAGGAAGGGCCCCAGGACCGCTCGTGAAGATCCCGAGGGCCCGCGGCGTGATCGTCTGAACCGGTTCCCCGGCCCGACCGTGAGCCCTATCACATCGGGAAGGCGAACCATATGGTACTTCATATGCTATGGTCGCACGGATGTCTCGCAAGCAGGTCCTCGTGCAGCTCGACGATGCCCAGGTGGCCCGTCTGGACGTCCTCAGCGACGCGGTCGGCGACAGCCGGAGCGGCATGATCCGACGAGCTCTGGATCTCTACCTCGACGCCGTCGCCGAAGGCGTCGCGGACCTCCGGTACGCGCAGGCCTACCAACGCATCCCCGATGACCTCGATGACCTCGCTGGGCTCCGCTCCCTCGGCCTCAGCGTCTGGCCCGACCGCTGAGCGGGAGTGCGACGCGGGGAGATCTACTGGGCGCGGCTCTCGGCTCCGGTTGGGCGACGTCCTGTGCTGCTCGTGACCCGGACCGTCGCGATCGCCGTCCGGACCTCCGTGACGGTCGCACCGATCACTCGAACGATCCGCAGCATCCCGAGCGAGCTCCCACTCGACCGGCAGCACGGCCTCCGCGGACGATCGGTGGCCGGCTGCGACTCGCTGCAGACGATCCCGAAGGACGTTCTCGGACCGCATCCCGTCGGCGCGCTCTCGCCCGACGAACTGGCTGCGCTCGATCGGGCGCTCCGCTTCGCGCTCGGGATCCGAGCCTGAGCAGCGGGTCCGCGCCTGACCTGCGACCTCGGTTCTGAACCCATCGCCGAGCTTGTGCGAAGCGATCGCTGCCTACTTGAATGGAGGATCCTGGACCGGATACACCACGAGAACGGAGCGACGGCATGACGGCGGAAACACCGATCCTCGAAACGCCCACCGGGAAGCCCCGAGCTCGCGCCTTGGGGATCCCCTTCGCGGGCACCGCCGGGGCCAACAACGCCCTCACGGACGTCCCCGGCGCGGAGGTCGGGTACGCCACGTTGATCGAAGGGGAAAACGTCCGGACGGGGGTCACCGCGATCCACCCACGCGGTCGACCGAACCCCGGCGATCCTTGTGCCGCCGGCGTCCATTCCCAGAACGGCAACGGCGAGATGACCGGGGTGTCGTGGATCGAGGAATCGGGAACCATGACCGGCCCGATCGCCATCACGAACACCCACGCGGTCGGGATCGCCCACGCATCGATCATCCGCTGGACCGTGGAGCATCACCCGGAGCTGGCTGAGGCGTGGCTGCTCCCCGTTGCCGCCGAGACGTGGGACGGCTACCTGAACGACATCAACGGTGGTCACGTAACCGTCGACGTCGGGCTGGCGGCGTTGGAGTCGGCAGGATCCGGCCCCATGGATGAGGGCGCGGTCGGTGGCGGCACCGGGATGAACTGCTACGAGTTCAAGGGCGGGTCGGGAACGTCCTCGCGCCTCGTCGAGCACGACGGCACCTCCTACACGGTCGGCGTCTTCCTGCAGACGAATTTCGGCGCGCGCCACGAGCTCGTCATCGCGGGCGTGCCGCTGGGTGCGGAGCTCGCCGACGACAACCCGTTGGAGGAGTACTTCTCCCCGGCTGGTGCCGGCTCGTGCATCGCGGTCGTGGCGACCGACGCACCGCTGCTCCCGGGCCAATGCAAAGCACTCGCCCGCCGGGTCACCCTTGGACTCGCTCGCACCGGAACCACCGGCTCGCATTTCTCCGGCGACCTCTTCATCGCTCTTTCGACCGGCAATGCCGGTTCGTTCACCCCGGGATCCGAGACGCTGTACGGACGGGGTCGTCCCTACGATGAGGTCAGATCCGTTCCGTGGGGATACCTCGACCCGTTCTATGAAGCGGTCGTGCAAGCCACCGAGGAAGCGGTCGTGGATTCCCTGGTCGCCAACACCGAGATGATCGGGTTCCGGGGACACCGCACGCCGGCTCTCCCCCGGGACCGGCTCGTGAAGATCCTGAAGGCTCGCGGCGCGATCGACTGATCGCCCTTCGGCCTGAGGGTGGTCGCCAACCGCTGACCTGGGGATCGTCGCCGAGCCAACCAACCTGGGCGCGCTTGGCACCGAACGTTCGACTATCGTTCGTCTCCAAGCAACCTCTGAGCGCTGGGAAGGATGATCGGTGGCCGACGATCTAGGGGATCGCCTCGACGAACAGCTCCGGTATTACCGGGCGCGAGCGCCCGAGTACGACGAATGGGCGCTCCGGGAGGGACGGTTCGCTCGAGGGCCTCGGGAGCGAGCGAAGTGGTTCGCGGCCGTCGATAAGCTCGAGCGAGCCCTCGACCGGTTCCGGCCATCCGGCAACGTCCTGGAGCTGGCCAGCGGGACCGGTCAGTGGACCGAACGATTGGTCCGGTACGCCGACCGGCTCACGGTCGTCGATGCCGCGGAGGAGGTCCTGGTCCTGAACCGGCGCCGCGTGGGTGACGGCGTGACGCATATCCATGCCGACGTGTTCTCGTGGCGGCCCACCGAGACCTATGACGTCGTCTTCTTCTCCTTCTGGCTCTCTCACGTGCCGCCGGCTCGGTTCGATGAGTTCTGGAGCCTGGTCCGGAGGGCGCTCGCACCCGGCGGCCGTGTCTTCTTCATCGACAACCTGGCGAGTCCGGAGGCGGAGGCGTTGGATCCGGAGCATGCGGGCCCGGAAGAGGGGTCGGTCACCCGTCACCTCGCGGACGGACGCGCGTTCGCGATATGGAAGGTGCTCCATCGGCCGAAGCAACTTGAGGCCGAGCTGGCCAGGCTCGGTTGGGATGCGACCGCGCATCGAGCCGGGAACTTCTTCCTCTACTGTCGCGCGACCCCGTCGATGTGACCTAGCACCCGGTTGCCCGTGCGACCTCATTTCTGACGTCGACCCAAGAGCGATCGACGTCATCGCCGCACCGAACCCAGCTCTGAGGTCGCCCGCGGCTTCTGTGGTTCGTGATGTCATAGCCGGGCGCTGGGGTCGGCCTTTGGATGGAAGCTCGGTCCGTTCTCTGGATGTCTTTGGGATCGCGTCGGCCCTCACCGCGGTGGGCGTGAGCGTACGATGAAGGACGTGGCGGAAGAACAACAGCCAGAAGAGGGGCGGGAGCCAGGGGAGGTGCCACCGCCTCTTCCCCCCTACTCTCCCGATCCGCGGCTCATCGATCTGATGGAACGCGCCGCTGACATGACTGACGAAGAGGCCCTCAGGGCCGTTGCCCGCGACGCCGGCGATCGTTAGACCTTCTCACGACCGGGGCACGCGGCGACCTACGGGCTCGAGGTCGATATGGAGCGTACGGAGCCTCTGCGAGGAGCACGGGACTGCGGCGCCCGCCGCTCGTTATGTGAGTGCGCGCTAGCGGTCGGACGGCCTCACGCAGTCGTCCTCGTCGTTCGCAGATCGACCTGTGTAACCGTGCCCCCATCTACGCGGACCACGGCACACGGTCCTCCGTCGCTCCCCCACACCTTGTAGCCACCCTCATCCAGGTGGACGAACACCGCTGCATGGACGACGCCCGCGCCGACGCGGCGAGGATGAACCTCGGCATGCGTACGGATGCGGTCGCGCCCCACGGGGCTCAGCTCGATCTCGGAGCCTGCGAGGCGCTTGTCCGCCAGGAGGACGAGCGCGCCGACGCGATCACCCACGTCGAGGATCAGACCCTCGAGGGCTCCCGGGCCACTGTGGCCCGGGAGTGCTTTCGAGGGTCGAGCCGATGATGGCCTCATGCCACGTCCGGCGGGATGCTGTCGTAGCCCGCAACCGGTGTGCCGAGGTACGGGAACGAGGCGGAGAATGGCGAGGAGTTGTCGCTCTCCGCGGTCCCATCCGTCAGCAACGAGGCGGCACCATCTGGGGTGAACGAAGGATCGACCAATGGGATGGTCGCTCCGGCGATCGCCCGCAGTTCGATCGCAAGGACATCGTCTTGCGGACGTCGGCCGTTCGGGAAGCCGGCGAGGTCGCCGCCGAGGATGCCGAACCGGTTCGGGGTCTGCGTAGGTGGGATCACCACATTGAGCCGGAGCTTGTCCGCCGGCGCAGGCCCCGTGAAGTTCTGGAAGCCGCCGACGATGCCGTTCGGGATGCCGGTGAGCAGTATCGCCTCCAGGTCGGCACGGTCCTTGGAGTAGGCGGCGAGGTTCGGGAACACGCCGGGGTACAGGACCGGGAGCAGACCCGCGAGTTCCGGATGAGCCACGTACTTCACGAACCTGGAGTCCCCGGACGGAGGCACCGCGTTCCAACCGTCCTTGTCCGCCATCGGCACGATCACCTCGTTGAAGAGCGGGTTCCCCAACCGTGACACCTGTCGCCATGGACCGCTCTCCACGACGTCGCCGTCGGACTCGAGCAGGGTCGCCGCCCGTCGACTCGCCGACGCCCAGACGCCGATCACGGATCGTGCGCTCGTCGGATCCGTTGGCGAGGTGCCTTCACCCGTTAGCCGTTCGATCTTCACCTGCATCGCGATCGTGTGAACGTTGAAGCCACGAGTCCCGTCCACGCCCAGTGCGGCGGCCGACGGGATGAGGTGCAGGTTCTGGAAGGGCCGGAGGGTGCCAAGATCGAAGATCGACCCGAGATCAACGAAGAACCCCTCGTTGCGCTGCCCGGCGAAGACCACCTCGCCCGACCTCAAGGTGTGAACCGCGGCGCCGGCGAGGCTCTCGTAGCTGGGGGTCGACCGTGGCCCGATGTTCACGGGAGGGCACGTAAGTCCCTCAGCGAGCATGGACTCGTTCCCCTTGCGGATCTTCGTGACCGAGTAGAACTGCCGGCGGTTCCAGTTCGTGCTCGTGAGCGAGTCGATGGGTCCCGTGTTGTACAGGAAGGTCTCATCGTTCCGCAGCGATGTGTTGAACCGGAACCGATAGATGAGCTCCGTCTCGGAACGTCGACCGTTCGAGATGTGGATGTCATAAGCAACGTCGTCGCCGAACTCGAAGAAGTTCGGCCCGCCGGCCGGGAACTGGAGCGGGATGTAGTTCGCGATGATCGTGACCGTGTCGGGACGATCGGGGCTGACGAAGGCGTACAGATCGGTGTTGTCGGCGACGGGGTCTTTCGAGATCCCCGGGGCCTCTCGGTGTGAGGACATCGTTGTCTCCTTCCACGGGGCGAACCGCCTCGGGCGCCCGCGGCTAGTGCTTCGAGGCCTGGATGATCCGACGCGCGAGGTCGGGATCTCTGTGGACGATCTCTCTGGAGCCCGCCATCACGGTGACCTCACCGGATGCCCCCTGCCTGACGTATGCGACGATCGGCTCCGAGGTGATCGCCTCACCATGCTCAGCTGGAGCCTCGTTCGTCGCGCGTGTTGCAGCGCGGGCGATCCCACCTTCGGCCCCGAGTCCGATCGCGGCCACGCCGGCTGCGACCCCGATCGATCCCTTGCGAATGAACTCACGACGTGAGAAATCTGCCATCCTCCCCACCTTCCTCGTCGTCCGCCCTCCAGTCGACCGCCGATCGGAACCCTCGTCGACCTCGAAGGTCCTCCCTCGTGTCGCCGTGTGCGGCGCCACCGTTCGGCATCTGCCGAACCGGATCGAGGGCGGGCTACCCCGATGCCTTGCCTTCGCCGCCAGAGGGCGTGTGGATCACCGGCTCGCGTCACGGCTATCTCGGCGGACGGAAGCACGCTGGCCATCCTGGCCATCAAAATCGGTGGAAACCGTGAACTCAGTTCTGGGTTCGAAGGCGGCCGGCCGGTACTCGCCTGCTGGACGAACTCAGGCTTGAGTTCGGTCGGTGACTCGGCAACCCGCCTACACCGCGGGTAGCGGCGGCCCTTCAGCAGGTATCTGAGAGGTCGCGAGCGGACCCGAGCTCCGAACGGCGACGGCGACCAGGGTCAACACCACGATCGTGGTGTCGAGGCAGTACAGGGCGGCGGTGATCGCCAGATGCTGACGCTCCCAGCGCGACATGCCGTCGATCGAGGGTCCGAACGAACGCTCTTGGATCGACGCGACGATGGCCGCCCCCATCAGTGCGATGCCCGCCGCGGCGACGCCGAGGACCCAGCGTTGCGTTCGCCCCGGCGGAGGCGCCGAGCGAGCGGACCACCATCCGATCAGGGCCCCGATGGACCACCCGACGCCGCCGCCAACGGCGACCAGGAGGATCACGGCCACGGTCAGATCCGGTGGCTGCCGTGCCAGAACGCTCGGAGCGAAGCCGCCGACCAGCGCTCCCATCAACCCCAACCCGACCGCGTAGCCGACCACCGTCACGGACGCGTCCCGAGGCGTGGCCCTCGGGTGCCACCCGCCGCCGGCGGCTCCCAGGATGGCGCCGAGGGCGGCGCCGCCGAGCAGGCCGAGCGCCACGTTCGCTCCGAGCTGCTCGGCGTTGGAACCGAGGGGCATCGTCAGGGAGATCGCGACGAACCCGACGAAGGCACCGACCATCGCGAGGCTGACGACGGGAACCCGCCGGAACAGGAGCGGCATCGCCAGGAGCGACACGATCGGTACCCAATCGATCCAGCTTCGATAGTTGGCGAACTCCGCGATCATCGTTCGATCGAAACACGAGCGATGCTCGCGTCGGAAGGGTCCCGACGTTGTGATTCGGTGCTACGCCGGTTTCATCGGTTCTTTGCGTCAGCTGACTTCGCGCGCTTCAGCTGGCTTCAGCTGGCTTCGACCTTCTGTTTCAGCATCGCCATCCGGGCGCGCAGGTCCTTCTTGCCGACGAGCGGGAAGATGATCGGAAGCATCATCGCGGCCATGCCGCGCATCTTCATGAATTCCAGGCGGAGGGTGACCTCCGTGGAGCTCCCCGCCGGCCTGAGGGTGAAGGTGTTCGCGTAGTCCCCTTCCTTGTCGTGCGCGTGGAGGACGAACCGATCATTGGGGTGGTTCTCGACGATCACTCCCTCGTTGACGTGGTGCTTGTCGTTCGGGATCTCACCCAGGGAGCGGTACCGGCTGCCGACGGCGTTCGGCTCGCCCTCGATCCACTCGACCGAGTACGGCTTCGGGGACCATGCGGCGTGTTTGCCGAGATCGGCCACCCACGGCCAGACCCGTTCCGGTGGTGCATCGATCGTCACGGTGAATTCACCGCTGGTCATCCGTCCCTCCTTGCCACATGCCAGGCTGGGGAGAAACCATACGCCAAGGTGGGCGCGTCCGGGCTCGGCGACATCCGTCGTGACTCGGCTGTTCGCCGTAGCCGATTTGACCGGCACGCGCTTCCGCGTTACACACTGATGGAACGATCGGGGAGGGAGTTGTTCGCTATGACCGCACGTCGCACGAGACTTCAACCGCTGCTGCTGATGGTGGCCGCCACGTTGTTCATAGCGCTGCTCTTGCCGCCAGCGACGGCGAGCGGCGACGTCAGGGCGAGGACCGTTGCCTCGGGCCTCAACAACCCTCGGGGGATCTTCCTCGTATCCGGCAGGTCGTACTTCGTCGCCGAAGGTGGCACCGGTGGCTCCGGCCCGTGCCAACCGGGGCCGTTCGGCACGATCTGCGTCGGGCAGACCGGTGCCGTCACGCACGTGCAGAACGGATCGCTCGACCGCATCGTGAACCTTCCTTCGATCGCATCGCCGGATGGCTCGTTCGCGTTCGGACCTCACGACGTCGCGATGGGCGACGAAGGCGCCCTCTTCGCGACGATCGGACTCGGCGGAGACCCCGCGTACAGGGCCGGGTTCGGCCCGGCAGGAGATGACCTCGCCACGCTCGTGCGGATCAGCCGAAGCGGCCGGATGCGCGTCGTCGCCGACCTCCTCGCGTACGAAGAGGCTCACAATCCCGCCGGTGGCGTGATGGAGAGCGACCCCTACGGGATCCTGCGCCGAGGAGACAGCAGCATCGTCACCGATGCGGGTGCCAACGACCTGCTGAAGGTCACCGACCGCGGCCGCATCTCGACCCTCGCCGTGTTCCCATCGCGGATGGTCGACTTCCAGGGCGGTCAGATCGCGATGGATGCCGTCCCAACGACCGTGGTGCGGGGTCCCGACGGCGCCTATTACGTCGGCCAGCTGACCGGTTTCCCCTTCCCCTTGCACGGAGCCCGCGTGTTCCGCGTGGAGCCGGGCCAGAAGCCCACCGTGTGGGCGCGGGGATTCACGAACATCATCGATATGGCGTTCCACAACGGGAAGCTCTACGTCCTCGAGATCGCCCACAACAGCCTCGCGACGAGTTCGACGCCGTTCGGAGCGCTCCTCCGTTTGAACCCCGACGGTTCGAAGACCGTGCTGTTCAAGGACCTGTTCTTCCCCACGAGCCTCGCGTTCACCTCGGGCGGAGACGCACTCGTGACGAATTGTGGGGTCTGCCCCGGCGGAGGCGAGGTGCTGCGGATCGGGCTCTAGGCAACCGCATGGTTGGAGGCAAGCCGCGTTTACCACCGCGGTGGTTCGTCGTGACCGCCTGGTACGTGCACCGAGGGATCGTCCGGCTCAGCGGCGGGCCGGATGGCGCTGTGGTCTCCGCGCCCTGGCAAGTGGGGCACCTTGCGACTCACCACGATGGGCCGGCGCAGTGGCGAGCTGAGGATGGTCATCGTCGGCTATTACGAGGACGGGTCCAACCTGATCTCGATGGCCATGAACGGCTGGGGCGCGGCCGAACCAGCCTGGTGGCTGAACATGCAGGCCCGTCCGGAGGCGGTCGTCGAGCTGGCCGGTGGGAAACGACGCGAGGTGGTCGGGAGGGCTCCGGCGGGTGAGGAGCGTGACCGGCTGTGGCAGCGCTGGCGGGAACTCGACAAGGATCTCGACGGCTTCGCCGCGCGACGCCCTCACGAGACGGCGGTCGTCGTCCTGGAGCCGCGCGGTGATCGGATGGACAGCCCTCCCAGATCCTGAGCAAGGCTAGGCGCGAGAAGACAGCTGCAGCGTTCGTCGGCGCCCGGCAGCCCGTCAAGGGGATCGGTTCATCCGGTCCGCAACGGCGGGAACCCGGTGAGGAGCCCTTCGGCGTGGACCTGGAAGAGCATCTCGGACTGGCTCAAGCCGGCCAAAGGACGGCGACCGAGGCTCCGGAGTCGGATCCCAGCCGGCATCGAGCCCGTCGCCGCGGCCTTCGTCTTCCCGGAGACGACGATCTGCCCGCCATGGGCGACCGAGCACAGGCGCGCCACGGTGTGGACAGATAAGCCGACGTACCCGGTGTCGGTCAGCGTCGGGCGGCCGCTGTGGATGCCGGCGCGCACCCGGACATCAACATCGTCAGGCCAGACCCATTCCCTCAGCGAGCGTTGGATGTCGACGGCGGTCTCGATCGCCGGGGCGGCATGCTCGAAGACCGAGAAGTACTCGTCCCCGTGGGCGTCGACCTTGTGTCCGCCGCACCGACGCACAGCGTTGCGGATGATGCCCCGGACGTCCTTCAGCAGGGGTGCGTAGCCCTCGCCCAGACGTGCGAGCAAGGGGGTGGAACCCTCGATGTCGGTCAGGAGGAAGGTCACGGCGCCGGTCGGGAGCGTGGAGAAGTCGGGCGACCGGTCGCTGCGCTCCGATCGGAGCTGCCCCGTGATGAACCCGACGGGAACGAGGCCGTACTTCTTCGCTGCGTTCAACAGCCGCCGGCGGGCATGCTCCCTTGCTGCGTCGTTCTCGAACCTGACCCGTTCGAACCGGCCGAGCGCGTTCCGCACATGCGCCTCGTCGTGGATCGGCAGCCGTCGCCGACCTTCTGAGTCGATGTAGGCGAACGCCCGATCGGGGAGGGTCGCCCGCTCACGAGCGCTGAGCTTGGCCATGGCGACGAAGATACTCGCAGCCGCCGACGCCGCCCTCGCGAGAGGACAACTGGCACTACCCTCGGGCACGAGCGGTTTTAAGGACGGGTCCGTCGATGGATGAAGTCGGACGGTTCGCCGCGACGAAGGGTCCACGGATCGTCGGCCCGCGCGACGGCGCCTCCGTCGACCTCGGAGCGATCTCGGCCCGATCCATGGTCTCGGGCGAGAAGTCGGCGGCGGTCCCGCCGTTGGTGATGTGAGTGCGCGCTACGCCTCGGCCGGCCGAGGCGGCAGCACGCAGAACTCGTTGCCCTCGGGATCGGCGAGGACGACCCACGGCTCCTCCCCCGTCTGCCCGATCTCCGCCCGCGTCGCGCCGAGGGCGAGCAATCGCTCGACGTGCGCGGCCTGATCGTCCGGACGCAGATCGAGATGCAACCGGTTCTTCGCGACCTTCTCGTCGGGCACTCGGACGAACACCAGATCGGGTGAGACATCGGTCTCAGGGCTGCCTTCCGGCGGTTCCAGCGCGCATTCCGCGTCGCTCGAGAACGTGACGCGCCACCCGAGCGCCGCGGCCCAGAACCTTGCGAGCCCCTGCGGCTCCGCGCAGTCGATCACGACGCACTGGATCCGGATCGGGGGCTCGGTCGGCATGCGGGCAGGCTACTCGCTCGACACCCCGGGAAGCCGCGTCGGCCTCGCCCTTTCCCGCTCGTAGCACTCCTGCGCCCATTCGGCGATCGAATCGGAGTGAGGGTGATCGGCCCTCCCAACCACCGAGCGCCTCAGGATCGGCGTTCAGGGCGGCATAGTGAGCGAGGTCGTCGCCACGGAACGTGCGCAGGCTCAGGCGAGGTGTCGTGAGGATCTCTTCGCCTCCCCAGGTCACCATTCGGTCACGTCCCTATGCATCACGTGAGCAGCGATCGAGGTACGCGCTGAGACGGCTCAGCCTCCGCCGCGGCCCACCGTCCGGGACCGGGGCGATCGAGGAGGTCGGGGACCGTCAGGACGGTGAAGTCCCCGGGGTCGATGGATCGAAGCTCCTCGGGCAGAACCGGGAACGACACCGTCGCGTCGTCACGAGCGCGCGGCGAATACGGAGCGACCACGGTCGCCCCGATCGAGTTCCGCGACGGATCCAGCATGACTTTGCCGCCGCGCTTCGCCTTTCGGAACTCAGCGGTCACCAGATCGGGCCGTCGCTCCTCGACGATCTCCGTGAGCCGGCTTGCGGCATGCCGAAGTTCCTCCGGTGATACGTGTCGCCTGATCGGCATGACGACGTGCAGGCCCTTTCCGCCGGAGGTCTTGACGAGCGTCGTCAGGCCGAGGTCCTCGGATACGTCGAGGACCAACAGCGCCACCTCGACCGCGGCGTCGAAAGCGTCGTCGGGTGGATCGATGTCGACGGTGAGCAGATCCGGCCGCTCGAGCCGGTCGCGGCGGACGGGCGCCGGATGGAACTCGAGCGCGGCCTGGTTCCCCAGCCAGGCGAGCGTCGAAGCGTCGTTGCAGACCGTGTAGGCGACCTCACGCTTGGCGCTCGGGGCCGGGATGGCGACGGTGCGGATCCAGGACGGCGCGTATCGAGGCGTGTCCTTCTGGTAATACCGCTCGCCCCGGACCCCGTCGGGCGCTCGCACCAACGACAGGGGTCGCTCGCGGAGCCACGGAAGCATCCGGTCGGCCACGGCGTCCAGGTAGTCGACGTAGCGCCGCTTCGTGATGGCCGGCGCCGGCCAGAGCAGCTTGTCCGGTCGCGTCACCTCGACGCTTCTCGTCACGGCGTCATCCTCGCTCGCGAACGACCTGCGCCGGCGACTTGTCATCCCGAAGGCCGAGGTAGCGAGGGTGTCGGAGCTTGCCATCCGGCGTCCACTCCGCGAACCCCACCTCCGCCACGAGTTGCGGTCGCACCCAATGCACACCCTTCATCGCGATCCCCTTGGTGTCGCGCAGTGGCGACGTCGATCGCTCCAGTCGGCGAAGACGAGCGCTGAGCATCGTCAGCTCCTGCTCTCCGAACCCGGTGCCCACCTTCCCGCCGAACCGGAGATCACCATCGTCGTAGTAACCGACGAGCAGCGCCCCCAACCCCGAGCGTGCCCCACGAGGATCGGTCCACCCGATCACGATGAACTCCTGCTCGTTGCTGCACTTGAACTTGAGCCAGTCCTTGGACCGAGCATGCGCGTAGGGAGAGGCAGCTCGTTTCGCGACGAGGCCCTCCCACCCCTTCTCGCACGCGGCGCGGAATGCCGACTCCCCGTCCTGGTGGAGATGCTCCGAGAAGCGGATGGGATCGTCGAAGGCGAAGGCCTCGCAGAGGAGCGACTTGCGTGCGACGAGCGGCAAGGCGGAGAGGTCGTAGCCATCGAACCAGATCAGATCGAACAGGTAGAAGTACACGCGCACGGCGGCGACCTGCACGGTGCTCGGTCTCACGTTCTGCATCCTCGCCTGCAGACGGGAGAACGACGTCACATCGCCGTCGAACGCGACGATCTCGCCGTCAGCCAGGAGCGGTGGTGTCTCGTCCCGAAGGATCACTTCGGTCAGGTCGGGATAGTGCGACGTGCGATCCTTCTCGTTCCGTGTGATCAACCGAACGGTCGAGCCCCGCCTCCACAAGAGCGACCGTTGTCCGTCGAGCTTCGCCTCATACACCCACGCCGGATCGGAGAAGACCTCTTTCGTGAGCGTGGCGAGCATCGGCGGGGTGAACGCGGGCATGGCGGCTCGCCGAAGCCGCGTGCGGTCGTCGGGATCGAGTCCCTCGAGCAGCGGATCCATCGAACGCAAGGTTACGGTGGGGAAGAGATCCTTATTGGGTCCGGGCTGGCGTTCATGGCACGGACGTCGAGACGCTGAGCTCCCAGGACCACTTTGACGCTGTAGGGCGATCAGGGGTCACGATCTTCTACTTTCGGCCCTACCCCGAGTTAGACCGAACGAAGTACGTTGGTTTCAACCAAGTGGGCTCCGCTTCCTTTGACGGCATGAAAGGGAGGGACCAATGGACCAGCCCCAGCCCGAGCAAGAACTCCCGCCGGCAGATCCCATCCGAACGGCGCCTTCGTTCAGGATCGTGCGGAAGGGTTTCGACCAGGAGCAGGTCTTGGGCCATCTGCGCCTGGTCGGACAGCGTGTCTCTGATCTGGAGTCGAGGTTCGAACGCGCCCAGCGCGACCTTCAGCAGGCACGCGTCGGATTGGAGCAGTCGCAGCGTGACCGCGACCAAGCGCGTGGAGAGATCGCGGAGTTGCGGCAGAAGGTCGACTCGTCGCCGACCCCGCACCGCGAACCGTACGAAGGCATCTCCCAACACGTGCTCCAACTCGTCCGTGAGTTCGATCGAGACGTCGAGCTTCTCCGAGGAAAAGCCGACCTGGAGTCGAGGCGACTCGTTGCGGAGGCAAGGACGGACGCCGCCAACAAGCGCATCGAGGCCATACAAGAGGAGAAAGAGGCGCGGGCACTCGCCGAGCGCCTACTCAAGGAGGCTCGAGACGAAGCGGCGAACGTGAAGGCGCAGCTGGCTCCGCTCCGCGAGTGGACGGTCAGTCAGGCTCAGGCCATCCGCGAGCGCATGCGGACGTCGCTCTTGGAACTCGACTCCGTCATGGCCGAGGGATCGGATCAGGAGCCTGTGATCGTGGTCGGCGAGGCTCAGGAGGACCAGTCGGAAGGAACGCGGGAGGATCATCGGGTCCCGGGAGACAGCCCGAGCCTGCGGCAAGGCATGTAGATCCGCGCCGCGCCAGAGCGTCTTCCCTTCCAAATCCGTCCACGGATCGATCTTGATGCGCTTCACCTCTTGAGGCGTCGACGGCACGTGGTCTTGGGGACTGCGCGCCGTCAGCGCGTCGACGAACCCGACTAGGCTCGCAACGTCATGGACCGCGTCGCCATCGAAGAGCTGCTCACCTTCACCGATAACAGCTGGCGCGAGCACGAGCGACTCATCGGCCCGCTCGGTGACCCGAAGCTGACGGAACCGGCCGGGATCACCCGCCGAGCCGTTGGATCGCGTGACGTCGTGGGACGAGCTCGAGGCCTTCCGGCGCCGCGTGCGCGATCATGCCCGCGGGTACCTCGACGCGCTCGGTGACGACGAACTGGTGACGCCTCACGAGATGAACACCGACGGCGAGACGCTCGTGTACAGCCCGGCCGACATCTTCGCGCACACCCTGTCGCACGAGCGCCAGCATAAGGGAGACGTGTATACGCTCCTGTGCCAGCTGGGCATCGAGGTGCCGATCGTGGAGTATCGGTCCTCGCTGCCTGAACGCCATGCATAGGCTCTACGCTCGCACCGTTACGTCACCGTGAAGCAGCCGACGCAGGAGCCGGTCCCCTTGTCGGGGTTGACCACCTTCACCGTCCTGACCCCCGTGGTCGTGCTGGATGAGATCTTGATCGTGGCGGTGAGCTTGGTCGAGCTGACGAAGGTGATCGAGCTTACCGTGATGCCCGCCCCGAACTTGGCTATCGCCCCGGCCTGGAAATGCGAGCCGAGGATGTCGACGGAAATGGTGCCACCTCTCGCTCCTTTGTTCGGTGAGGTGGACGTCGGCACCGGAGCCGGGTTGATGGTGAGGCATCCCGTGCACGTGGTCGAACCCGCGCCCGTGGTCACGGTTACGTTACGGGCCCCGACGGGTGTGGTGGCCGTTGCCTTCACCTTGATCGTCAACCTGATGCTGCTGACGAAGGTGGTGGAAACCACCGTGACCCCGGTCCCGGACACCGAGGTGGTGGCCCCGGACTGGAAGTTGGTGCCGTTCACCCCTAGGGTCCGGGTGCCGTTCTGGCCCAGTGCGTTCGGGCTCACCGAAGAGATCGTGGGCCCACCGGCGTTCGCGCCGACCGTCAGGATGCCGTTCCCGGTGCTGGTCTGACCGTCCGGGTTCGTGACGGTGACGCTCTGGGCGCCGGAGGTGGCGCCCACCGTGGAGACGTTCAAGGTGATCTGCGTGGGGCTGCTGAAAGTCACGCTGTGGACGGTCACCCCACCTGTGACAGAAGCGCCGATGTGGCTGAACGGAACGGCGTTTCCACCCAGGTTCGAGCCCGGGTCGTAGAAGCCGGACCCCGACACTTGCGTCCCCGTGATGGTGACGTTCACCGAGGGCTGTCCCGCTGCGACGCTGGCCGGGCTGGCCAACGCCGGGGTGGCGGGCGGCGGTGCGATCAGCTTCACCACGCGGACCGCCCAAGAGTTCGTCGCGTTGCTGAACTCCTGCACCGTCCACATCGTCATGTCGTCCAACGGGTCGAGCGAGGTGTAGGAGTAGTCGCCCCATCGCTGGACCGTGCTGTTGATCTGCGGGCCATACGTGCTCGTGCTGCTCGTATAGAGCTGCGTGGTCCCGACGGTCCCGAGAGCGCCGCCGACCAGACGTCCCACCGTTGCGGCGTTCGGATGCTCGCTCGCCCCGGACGTGGTGAACCCGAAGGCGGCATGGCCCTGGCCGGACACCATCACCGAGGGGATGAGGAAGAACCGCGGGTTGGAGGCGGCGCCGTCAAAGATCGTTCCGGACTGCACGATCGACGGCGTTTGGCCGGTGGGGATGCCCATCAGCTCGTACCACCGCACAGCGGTACGGGTCGGCGAGCTTGCAACCCCGGAGCTGTTCACCCCGATGTTGTGCGCCGTCCACAGCGTCCCGTTCCGGAACGTGGCGGCGAACAGTCGGTCGTCGAGCGCGTCCAGCGTCTTCGTGCTCCCGGTTTGGGGCGCGGCCAGCGGGAAGGCGGTCGACGGCACGGTGATGAGGATGTTGGAGGAGATGCTCGGTGTGCCTCCGGGTGTGGCCACCCGGCGGAGCACCAACTCCCCGAAGAACGCGTTGCTCACCCCGATGAAGGATCCCTCGGTCGCGTTCGGGTCGACGTTGTCGACCCCCTGCGGGGTGAACGGCCCCTCCCCCGTCCCCAGAGCCATGTTCCGGAAGACCGTCACGACGATGGGCCCGCCCCCCAGCACCGAGCTCTTGCGGACGACGTACCCATCCGTCCCCTTGAACGCGCCGGTCCCGGCGAACACGTTCGTCCCGATGTAGAGCGCGTTCGCGTCGATCCCCAGCGTGTCGTAGTCCGCGAAGTCGGTGGTGGTACGCGCCGGCACGGTCGAGTCGCTCGGGACGTCGAAGAACGTGAAGCTCGATGCGCTCGCGATGGTGCTCCCGCTGCTGACCGCGATGAGGATCCGGTTGTTGGTGCCGTTGACGTCGATCATGGTGATGAACCAGCGCCCCGACAACCGGTCGTAGCGGACGCGTGGGTCGCTCGTGCCAGCGCTCCTCACGGAGCCGAAGAACACATCGGGGTCGACGTTCAACGCTCCGTCCGCCAGCCCGGTGGTCTTGCTGAAGCTCCGGAACCGGCCGTTCACCGTGACGATGTATTGGGTCGGCCCGACCGCCCCCATGCTGTCCGGGGGCACGAGCCCGGGCGTGTCCGAGATCGTCGCCCCGGTGAAGTTCGTTCCGAGCGTCTGCGGGGTCGAGAGCGAGGCCGGTGCGGAGAGAGCGCCGCCAGGCAGCTGGGCCACGTCCGGCGAACGTGGGTTCTCGGGGAGCGACTTCCGGAAGTCCGCTTCCTGCTCCGGCCTGGGGCTCACCGGGGCCCGCCCGGACCGGTCGGCGATCCGCTGCTCCCGCATGAGTCCGGCGACGGACTCGGTCAGGCTCGGCGCCCCGGTGACCGGGGTCCCTCCCTGCCAGGTCGTCTCCGTCTCGGATCCGGATGCCGGAGCCAGCGATCGGATGCCGACCAGCGAGACGAGGGCGAGACCAACGACGAGAGATGCGATCCCAGCCACGACCCTGCGTGGTTGGGTGGAACTCCGAGCGCGGCTGAAGATCACAGCTCCTCCTCGATCCGGACGTTAGGCGGCATCGTCATCCCTTGGGAAGGCCTTCTGGAGGACGGCGATACCGGCATGGGCGCGACTCTTGACCGTTCCACGAGGGATCCCCAGGAGCTCTGCCACCTCCTTGGTCGAGCGCTGGCCCAGGTACGTGAGCTCAACGACCGAGCGCTGACGTTGTGGCAGGTGCTCCATCGCTTCACTCGCTCGCTGGAAGAGATCGGTCACCTCCGCGTGCCACTCGGGTCCCGCGTCTTCAGACGCTTCCGACATGTTCCACTGCGAAGACAGCTTCCGCACCTCGACGGACCGATGGCGGAGCAGATCGATCGCGAGGCTGCGAGCGCTGAGCAGGATCCAGGCGTCGAGTGGCCCTCGGAAAGGATCGAACGCCGCACCCATGCGCCAGATCTTGAGGAAGGTGTCCTGCACCAGGTCTTCGGCGTCCGTCTTGTTCCGGAGGAGCACCAGACCCAGGCCGTAGATCCGCGATGCGAACCGATCGTAAAGCTTGCGGGTCGCTTCAGGCTCCTTCCGCACGTACGCGGCCATCAGGGCCGCGTCGCTTCCGGTCGCACGTGCCATCGTCGTCCCCTTCCCGCGTTGGCGTCCTTCGGGAAGGACGCTAGAGGGAACGGGGACGTTCGCAATCGATGGAATCCGTACGTTTAATTGGTCCAAACCCTGGACCAAAAACCAAGGACAGGCCGGGGCGGTGGCTCGAGGAGACCCGCCGCTAGCGCTCCGAGAGCCTCCGCGACAGCTCCGTCCGCGACCTCACCCCGAGTTTGCGGTAGATCCGGCGGAGGTTCGCCTCGACCGTGCTCACGCTCAGGAACAGCGCGTGGGCGACCTCCCGGTTGGTGCGTCCGCTCCCGACCAGCTCGGCGACCTCCTGTTCGGTCGGCGTCAGGTCGTCCGGGCCGGGAGACCGTCCGCCGATCCGGGCCATCTCGGTCGTGGCCTTGTCGGCCCAGAGAGCCGCGCCGAGCCGCTCGAAGATCTCCAACGACCGACCGAGCGATCCCCTGGCGAGCCGCCACTTCTTCACGCGGCGGAACGCCTGACCCTGCGCGAGGAGCGTCCGGCCGAGCTCGAAAGGCTCGTCGAGCCTGGAGTGGTGCTCCAGGGCCCGGTCGAACGCCGCGAGCGCGTCCGGAAGGTTGCCGATCGATGCGTTGAGCAGGCCCCTGGCTCGTTCGGAGGTCGCGAGCGCCCAGGATCGGTCGAGCGTCTCCGCCTGCGCGGCGAACGGTTCGAGGATCGAACGCGCCGTGTCCGCCTCGCCGATCGCGATGAGCGCTTCGATCTCGTCCGGCATGAACCGAAGCACGCCGGGCTCGCTCACCCCCGCGGCCAGCACGCCCTCGGCGAGGGGCCAGAGGATCTCGTTCGTCTCTTTCGGGTTGTCCAGCGACAGCTCGAGGAACCCCATCGCCGCGAGATTGAGTTGCGTCGCCTGCACCAACCCCGATCGTTCAGCGAGCTGCAGCCCTTCCGCGGCGGTCGCTCGTGCAGACTCCGCTCGACCGAGGTGTCCCTCGATCAGCGCCCTCGCGGAGAGCGCCACGGCCCGGTACGGCAGGTGGCCGGTCCACGCGGTGATCTCGCAACTCTCGTCGGCGTATGCGCCGGCATCCGACCAGTTGCCGGCCGAGCACTCCACCTGAGCGAGCATGAAAAGCATCACCGCCAGCGACCCCTCGTCGCCCCCTTCGCGACAGCGCTTCGCCAGGTCCACGAAGGTCGATCGTGCGGCATCGAGTTCGTCCATCCACATCGCCACGCATGCCTGGCGGAAGGTCGGACTCCGCAGCGGCCGGACCGACACCGCCGCACCTTCGAGCTCCAGCGCGCGGCTCATCGCGCTCCGTGCGTCGCCCTCACCGGCAAGGAAGTCATGGAAGCCGACCAGGGTGAGGGCTTCGGCCATGCTCGCCTCATCGCCCTCGGCCTCCGCCAGGGCGACTGCCTCGCGGGCATGGGCCCTCGCGCGCTCGCGGTCGCCGACCGCTTCGGCGGCCGCCGCGAGCTCGAGTTGGATGTGCGGCTTCAGCTCCTCGTCTTCACCGACCTCATCGAGAGCCTGCTCGGCGAGCGCGAGAGCAGACCGAGCGTCATGGCTGTGATACCGAACCCGGGCGAGGAACAGCAGCGCCTCGGCGCGCAGCGGACCCGCGGGCGTCGCTGCGACGGCCTCTTCCAGGCGGACCGCGGCCTTGCCGAGCTCTCCGGCCTCGAAGGCGAACTGGCCGGCATGGATCGTCCGATGGATCCGCTCCGCGGCGTGGTCGGACGGGGTCAGTTCGCGAGCCAGATCCGCCAACTCGGCCGCAGCATCCGGGGCGCCCCGACCGCTCGCCTGCTGGGACGCGGCCTCGAGCTCCGCGGCGACACCCTGGTCCGGCCGCTCCGCGGCGAGCGCGAGGTGTCGCGCCCGTTCCTCTTGGTCGACGACCACGGCCGCCAGCCTCCGGTGAGCTTCCCGCCGCTCGTGTCCGGACGACACCGAGTACTGAACGGTCGCGAGCAGCGGGTGGGTCGGCCGGATCCGCCCGGCGCTCTCCTCGATCACACCGTCGTCGAGGGCAGCTGCGATGTCGTGTCCGGCATCCGTGCCTCCGATCGCCTGCGCGACCAGCGAAGCGGTGGGCTGGGACGCTGCCGCCGTGATCAGGAGCACATACCTGACCGGATCGGACAGCCCGGACAACCGGTCGGCGACCAGGTCGATGAGGGTCGACGGCAGCGGAAGCGAGCCGCCGGGCTCACGGTCGATCCCCCTCCGAAGAAGGGCGCGCCCGAGCTCCAACGCGAGGAAGGGATTCCCCGCGGCCGTTCCATGGATCTGCACGAGCACGGAGCGAGGGAGGCGCGTCGAGAGCTCCGAATGTAAGAGATCGCGGGTCGCCTCCTGCGTGATCGGACCGACGAGCATCCGCTGGATCCGCTCACCGGGGAACGCTCGATCCAGCCCGAGCGGGAGCGGGTCGGAGTCGATCGCACGCGCCGTGATGAGGATCCCGATCGGCACGTCGTGCAGCCGTCGGATCGCGAACTCCAACACGCGGGCCGAAGGGAGGTCGAGCCACTGTGCGTCGTCGATCGCCAGCAGCAACGGACCGGCCGTGGCGAGGGACATGAGGGCCCCATGGAACGCGGACGAGACGGTCCGACGATCCGGCGGGGACGCGTCGGCCTCCGCACGGAGCAGGGCCACCTCGAGGGCAGACCGTTGCGGCGAAGGGAGGTCGTCGAGGGCCTCGTCGACGACCCCGACGAGGAGATCTCCAAGGGCCGCGAAGGAGAGCTTCGCTTCGGACTCGGTGGGGCGCGACGAGAGGGCACGGTAGGAGCGGGCTCGAGCCTGTTCCAGGGTGTCGAGCCACAGAGCACTCTTGCCGATGCCCGCTTCGCCTCCGAGGACCAGGGCCTCAGGCCCGGTGGCGACGGCATCGAGGAACGACGAGATGCGAGCGAGCTCGGCCTGCCGACCGAACCGAGCGCGCTCCATGATCCGCCTCCCCCACGAGCTTCCGGGTCATTATCGCTCTCGGAGATCTGGGCCGTTCCCGCGGTACGGCCGTACCTCTGCACAACGACCGGTCGATCCACGGCACGCCCGGAGCTTGGGCTCTATCACGAAGGAGGATGAAGATGGATCGGATGCCAAGGTTGGGTCGTCGGCCCGTCAGGTGGCTCGGCTTCCTGGCGGCCGCGGCCGTACTGCTTGTCGTTCCGTTGGGATCGTCAACCGCGCTCGCCGCAGGTTCCACGGTTGGTTTCGGCTTCCACGCCCCGGACGTCTCTGGCTTCCCTACCGGCAGCGTCGCCCTGACGGGCGGGGGCGCATTCAACCTCAGCGATGCGGCCGGCTCCGTTCACGCCGGAGGCGGCTTCAGCTGCACGCACGACGTGGGTCAGGGCTTCCTCACCGGCTGCCTGCAGGGACAGGGTGTTCGGTGGGACACGGCGGCCCTCCTGTCGAGCACGACGTTCAAGTGCACAGGTGCAGCGACCGAGGCCCCGAAGTCCGCGACCACAGGGCGAGACGCGGTCGTCCTGCAGGCGGACTTCTACCGAGCGGGCGACGCCAACGACGAGTCGTTCAGCGCGCAGATGATCGTCTCGTCGGGCGACATCGCCGGCGACATCCAAGGGGTCCAGAACGTCTGGGTCCAGGGCGTGGGGTGCGGAACGGCGATCGTGCACTTCGGCGCGTGAGGAGTGGGCGGCCGCGCCTTCGGCGCGGCCGCCCTCCACCGCGGGTACCTGCACACGCTCGTTACCAGCTCGGCATCGGGTGCCGATCCTGGAGTACCAGTTCGCCGAACGGACGCGCCCAGCTACGGCGTGATCGTCGCCGTGAAGACCTCCTCGTTCAGGGCCGCGGGGAGCGAAGCGCGCCGGTCCGTCCACACGGGATGGACGACACCCCCGAGGGCCGCGATGCCCTCGTAGTCCCCGTACTGGTTGCCCAGATCCGCTCCCTGGGTCGTCTCATCGGTGGCAGCCGTCGTCACCCGAACGTTGGGCTCGAACGTGAGCCCACCATCCGTGGAACGCGAGTAGAAGACGTTCGTGCTGACGTGGGTGGGATCGAGCCGCGTGTCGTACCAGCTCAGGTTCACCGATCCATCCGCCGGATCCACAGCGAGCCACTGGAAGAACTGATCGTTCGCCTCCCCGGTCGGATCGTCGTTCACGATGACCGGCGCGCCCCAGGTGGCGCCGCCGTCGGTCGATCGCGACACGAAGACATCCAGTCCGTTCCCTCCGTTCTGATCGGCCCACGAGCAGTAGAGCGTCCCGCGATCGGGACCCGAGCTCGCGTCCGCACCGCACGCCGGATAGATCAGAACACCGCGAAGGTTCTGCGCGGGGATCACGGTGGCGATGGCGACGTTCGTCGGCGAGATCACGTGGGGTGGCCCGAAGGAAGCACCGCCGTTCGTCGAGCTGGCCTCTTCGATGTTCAAGGAGATGTCGTTCCAGGCCACGTGGACGGCGCCGTCGGGTGCCACGAAGGGATCCGCGCCGATGCCGAAATGCTGCCCTCCACCCGTGGGGCTCACCGCAACGGGAGCGCTGAAGGTGTGGCCGCCGTCGGTCGAGCGGCTCAGCTTGACGCCCGTGCTGCTGGGGCCCGACGGCGCGACCGGGGTGGTGTCCCAGGCCACGTAGACCGTGTCACGGAACGGACTGGTTGGGTTCGTGTCCACCGCGATCATCGGCTTGTCGTTGAACTTGCCGCGGCCTCCCGACCGGTTGAAGAAGGTGGCGGTCCAGGTCCGACCGCCGTCGGCGGAGCGGGCCACGGCGACCTCGCTCCCGGTGATCTTCCCGGTCGAGCTGAAGAACACGACGATGTACGAGTAGAAGACGTTCCCTTGGGTGTCCCAGGCCACGCCCGGGTCCGATCCGAAGTCGAAGCCGCTGGCGTTGATCGGTGGCGGCAATGGAAGGTCCACCCCACCCCACGTGCCCCCGCCGTCGCTCGAGAAGTACCCGCGCATCGGCAACCGCGCGATCTCGTTCGAACCCGCGACGAGCCGGGACGGATCGGACGGGTCGATCGCGATGCTCGTCTCGCTCTGCGGCCCCTCCTCGTTGCTGACGTCGACGTTGGTCCCCACGTTGACGCTCGTAACGCTGGTCCTGATCGAGGACCGGAAGGACGGTGACGACACCACGAGGTACTTCGCCCACCACGTGGGGTGGGTGGTACCCACGCGCGTCTGGGGGCTCGCAGCACTGGCGACCGTTCCGACGTTGAACAGGAGAACCGCGGTGATCGACGCAACGGCGAGGCCTCGGCGCATGGCTCCTTCTCCTTCCCGATCGTGGAAGAGAACCCGGAAACACTCACGATCGGAGTAGCACAGGGTGAGGAAAACCCGCAACCCTCACCTGACGTACCGCGCGTGTCGGTAGCCGGTGCCAGCATCGGGCGATGGCCGGCGAGGGCACGATCCTGCACGCGGACGCCGACTCGTTCTACGCGTCGGTCGAGCAGCGGGACGACCCGGGACTCCGCGGCCGGCCGGTGATCGTCGGTGGCGGCGTGGTGCTCGCGGCCAGCTACGAGGCCAAGGCCTACGGGGTGCGCACGCCCATGGGCGAGACGCAAGCGCGCCGCCTGTGTCCGCACGCGATCGTGGTGCGGCCGCGGATGGAGGCGTACTCGGCGGCCAGCACGGCGATGTTCGAGGTCTTCCGCGACACCACGCCGCTGGTGGAAGGGCTCTCGATCGACGAGGCGTTCCTGGACGTCGGCGGTCTGCGTCGGATCGCCGGTACGCCGTCGCAGATCGCGGCTCGCCTGCGGCGCGACGTGTTCGAGCGCGTCGGGCTACCCGTGACGGTGGGCGTCGCGCGGACGAAGTTCCTGGCGAAGGTCGCGAGCGGCGTCGCGAAACCCGACGGGCTGCTCGTGGTGCCGGTCGACGGCGAGCTCGCGTTCCTCCACGCGCTCCCGGTGGAGCGGTTGTGGGGCGTCGGCCTGGTCACGGCCCGGAAGCTGCGGGAGCGCTCGATCACCACGGTCGCGGACGTCGCTCGGCTCGACGAGGCCGCCCTGGTGCGGATCCTCGGGCGCGCCGTCGGACGGCATCTCCATGCGCTGGCGCACAACCGCGACCCCCGCCCCGTGGTGGTGGGACGTCGCCGCCGCTCGATCGGCACGCAGCGAGCGCTCGGACGGCGTGCGCGCTCGCCGGGCGCGCTCGAGACCGACCTCCTGGCGCTGGTCGACCGGCTATCCCGGCGCCTCCGCGGCGCACGTCGCGTCTGCCGGACGGTGACGCTGCGGCTGCGGTTCGACGACTTCGCACGAGCGACGCGCTCCCACACCCTCCCCGAGGCGACGGCGGAGACGGCGATGCTCCTGGATGCTGCGAGGATCCTGCTGGCCGACGCCGTGCCGCTGATCGAGCGGCGCGGGATCACGCTGATCGGCCTCACCTTCACCAACCTCTTCCCCGACGACGCGGTCCAACTGTCGCTGCCGTTCCAGGGGCCGGCCTCGTCGACGATCGACGCGACGCTCGACGGCCTGAACGAGCGGTTCGGCTCGTCCGGGGTCACGCGCGCCTCGCTGCTGGGCCGCCCAGAGGGTCTCCGGGTGCCGCTGCTCCCCGACTGACGCCCAACGCGACGGCGGACTCGGGCTGAACCCACCATGGTGGGCAACCCGAGTTCAGATCTGATGTCATGGACGATCGAGAGCGATGAACGAGACCGCGCTGAGGATCGGTGACACGGAGGTGGCCCGGATCGGGCTCGGGACCAACCGGCTCACGCACACGCCTGAGCACCTCGCGTTCATCCGGGAGGCGATCCAGCTGGGCGTCGGCATGATCGACACCGCCCACACCTACACGGGCGGCCAGAGCGAGGAGACGATCGGCAACGCGCTATCCCCCGTCCCGGAGGGGTGCATCGTGGCCACGAAGGGCGGGTACGCGCCTGGCACCGGCCGACCCGAGGTACTGCGGACGCAGATCGACGAGAGCCTGCGCCGTCTGCGAACCGATGTGATCGACCTGTACTACCTGCACCGCGTCGATCCGGAGACACGGCTCGAGGACAGCGTCGGGACGATCGCGGCGTACCGCGACGCGGGCACGATCCGCCACGTTGGCCTCTCGCAGGTCGGGATCGACCAGATCGAGAAGGCCCGCCAGATCGTGCCGATCGCCGCGGTCCAGAACCACTACAACCTCTCCGAGCGCGGATGGGACGACGTCGTCGACCACTGCGCTCGCGAGGGCATCGTGTTCGTCCCCTACTTCCCGCTCAAGAGCGGTGGCGGTCGCGCGCTCGCCAAGATCGCCGAGCGCCACGGGGCCACGCCTGCCCAGATCCGGCTGGCGTGGCTCCTGAAGCGCTCGGCGGCGACGCTGCCGATCCCGGGCACACTGTCCCTCGAGCACCTGAAGGAGAACCTGGCGACGCTGGAGGTCGAGCTCACGGACGCCGAGTTCGGCACCCTGTCGTGACCGTCTTCAACCGCCCACAGGCGCTAGGTGACGACGAGCGTTCCCTTCATGCCTGAGCTCACGTGGAACCTGCAGATGAACGCATAGGTCCCGGCCGGCAGGTCGATCGTCACCGCATCAGAGGTACCACCGGGATTCGTGACGTCGATGCTCTGACCACTGACGGTGAAGGTGTGCGGGATCGAACTCACGTTGTTCACCGTGATCGAGGACCCACGATTAACCGTCACGGTCGTCGGCGTGAACACGAGCTGACCTCCGGCACCTTGATCGAGCGTCGTCCCTCCGTTCGTCCCACCGGAGGATGGAGACGTGACCGGCGCGCCCGTGGTCGCCGAGGGCGCGGTCGTCCCCGCGGTGGACGAGCTGGTACATCCGGCCGTGAGCATGACCACGAGAGCGGCTCCGAGGATGGCCGTTCTGGGTGTCCGGGGATGAAAGATGTTAGACCTCATACGAACGGGAGAACGTCCCTGGCTAGGACCCAACCGACACGACCGTGGCGTTCACGACCTGAGACGTCGTGGTTTCCGTGAGCTCGCCCTGCTTGGCCAGGGAATCGATCATGTTGTCGCTCGTTAGGAGTACCGGCGTGACGCCTGGCTTCCACGTGACGTTGATGGTCTGCCAGAGTGGTGAGTAGTCGCTCTCGCCCGGTTGCGAGCCGAGGACCGCGATCTGCCCGGAAGCCATGGTCCCCTTGATGATGAACCAGCGCGGCTGGGTGTCGGGCTTCACTGCGCTGAGCGACGGTGCGTAATTCGCGTGGTAGATCGTGGCAGCCGCCTTCGGATACGCGTCGGTCACGATGACGACATCCTTGTGTGCGTCGTAGAACGTCGGGAAGGCCGGGACATCCAGCGACGTCTGCCCCGGGATGCTGCCCGCGCCGATGGAGTTCGATGCGACGGGCGCCGTCGTGGGGATCGGCTGGGTCGACGACGAGGAACTGTTGTTCGAGCTACAGGCGGCTCCAGCGACCACCAGAACGACTCCCATCAGGACCCCTGCGGTGATGCGGGATCCCGCATCACCTCGCCTCAGTACTCGGTGCATCGTCGCCTCCCTCGGCTCGTAGGCCAGGATCCCTCGTACTACGGCCGAGCAGGCAGACCGGATTGCCCAAGCCGACGCGTTCGATCGCCGCCGCCCGCCGGCCGACGATCCTCGGATCAGGGGAAGGAGACCGCCCGATCTAGGAACAGCGAGCCGAGCTCTCGCCGCTCCTACGAGCCGGGGGCGTATTCCTGCGGATGGCTTTCCTTGTCCTTGGCCGCAGTGCGGTTGATGATCTCGAGCGTTTCGGCGACCGACTTGCCGTTCTCGTCAGCCGCGGCCTTCAGATCCTCGTACGTGAAGTTGTGCTCCCCCATCTCCACATGAGCGTCCGTACAGCCGCAGGTGAGACACATGGCATCCCCCTTCATCCATCGCTGCTCAGCGTCGCTCTCGACGGGCCCAGCTGGCGCATATCCTGTCGCCAGGGGACGCAAACTGAGGTTCCCTCGCCCGTACCAGGCGGCTCGACGAACCTACCTGCATACCTCATTCAGGAACGGGAATGGGTCGATCGCGGTCCGGACGCGTGCGTAGCCGGTCGGAGCGACGTGGAGCGGGTCCGGCACGACCCATGGATGCCACTCGAAATGATCGTGGAACGACAGGGCGTCGCCGGTGTCTCCAACGTAGCCGATCACGGTGCCGGCCCTGACGTACCCGAGATGTCCGAACCGACTGAGATGCGCGTTGCGGACGAAGCCCTTCGCGCCGACCAGACCGACGGAACGGCCGGCCAGCCAGTTATCGCTGTGCGGCACGGCCAGTCCGGGGAACGGGGCGCGGATCGGCCGGCCGAGCGGCGCGTGGATGTCGTTGCCCTCGTGATGATGGAACCCTCCCGTGGTGCGGGGCTCACCGAAGTCATCCTGATACGTGACAGGACGCTTCACGGGGCAGAGGGAGAACGGGGTCTTCGTCGGCGTGTCGTCCGTGCCGGGACGAGGGTACGAGTTGAACCGTCTCGTCCGCGCGATGTGGCGCCACGCCGTGAAGGGATGGCCGTAGACCAGCCAGATCCACCGCATCGCGGCGACCAGCTGCTGGACGACGCGTGTGTTCGAGATCGTGTGACGACAGGCGTCCCAACCTCCGACGAAACAGGCCGGCCGGAGGATCAGTCCGTCGCGATCGTTGCCCAGCGACGGTCCCGCGATCTCCTCCATCTCTCGCACCGTCATCGCGAACACGCCGTGCCAAACGTGTTCGGGAGCACTGGCCCGGAATCGGGGGTCGAAGGCCGTTCCCTGCCAGCACACGATCTTCGGCAGGTACGGCGAACGGCCCCATGCGATCGGGAGGTCCTTGGACGCTCGGATCGCTGTGACGACCTCCCTGTGGAACCCCTTGGGGATCGAAGGGTTCCGACAGTCGCTCGGCTTCGGGACCGCGCCTGCGGCAGGCATCGGAGGCGTCAAGGTGCCTGCCGCGAGCACCATCGCGACGAGGGAGAGCGTCATCACACGCCGAAGATGGGTAGGTCCGATCGAGAACCTCACGGGCGATCTCCTCCGAGGTCGGTCGTCGCAGGACGGTAACACCCGGCGCCAAGGGCGCTGTGATGAACCTGCGCCATTCAGCTCGGCTCGCTGGGCGGTCGCGGCGGGCGGTGCTACAAGAGAAGGGTGACGCGCGTCCGCCGCTTCCCCGGTTCGGTCGTCGCTGTGGTCGTCGTGCTCGTGGTGGTCGCGAGCGCGGCCTTCGGGATCTCCAAGGTCCGCGCGCAACCGGCTCCGAGCCTCCCGCCCGTGACGGCCGACCAGCTGCTCGCTTCGAGCATCACCGCGCTCGCAGCCCCTCACTCCGTCTCCGGCGACGTCCGGAGCCGGCTCGACCTTGGGCTGCCCGAGATCCCGGCGTCGTTGAGCGGCGCGGCCGGGGGCGTCGGGATCACCAACGTGCTCGGCTCGGTCGTCGGCAACCAACGCTTCCGGGTCTGGAGCTCGCCGGAGGGTATCCGGGTCCAACACCTCATGGACCTCCAGGAACAGGATCTCGTCGCGAACCATTCGGAGGCGTGGTTCTGGGACTCGGCGACGTCCACGGCCGCGAAGCTGCGCGCCGCCGGGGTCGCCGCGGCGGTGCCGGCGTCGCCGACGGATGTCAAAGCGCCGATGGCGAACGCAGACCCGTTGGTGCTCGCGAAGCACGTGCTGGACCTGGCATCCACCTGCGGTGACGTCACCGTGATCGACACGGCCATGGTCGCTGGACGCGACGCCTACGTGCTGCGCTTCACTCCCTTGTCGCACACCACGTTGGTCGGCGAAGTGACGATCGCGATCGATGACCAGACGCGCCTGCCGCTCGATGTCTCGATCACCCCCAGCGGCGGCGCCGGTCCAGCCGTCGAGGCCGGTTTCACCTCGGTCTCCTTCGGAGCGATCGACCCCTCGATGTTCGCGTTCACACCGCCGTCCGACGCGACCGTGCGCGACGTCACGGACGAGGTCTCCGCCGCCGTCGCCTCCGCCGCCGACCGGAAGGACATCCCGTCGGGCGAGCAACGACCGGTCACAGCCGGGTCGTGCCTCGACACGTCGGTCGCGGTTCCGCTGAGGCATCCGCTCCCGCCGGAGGTCACGAGCCTGCTCCCTTACAGCGGCCCGCTCGAGTCGGCGATCACTGTCGAGCGTGACGGGACGACCTGGCTCCTCGCTGGCCCGGTGGACATCGCGACGCTGCAGGCCCGCGCCGACGCCCTTCCGTGACGGCAGCGATCCGGGCGGTCGGCCTCACCAAGCGGTACGGTGAGCTGGCCGCCGTCGACGGGCTCGATCTCACGGTCGAGCGCGGCGAGCTGTACGGCTTCCTGGGCCCGAACGGTGCGGGCAAGACCACGACGATCCGGATGGCCCTCGGCCTGATCCACCCGACCGGGGGAACGATCGAGGTTCTCGGTTCCCGCGTGACCGCCGGCCACGGACCGTTCGAGCGGGTGGGCGCGCTCGTGGAGGAGCCGGCGTTCTGGTCCTACCTCTCGGGGCGGCGAAACCTGGAGGCGTTCGCGCGTGCAGGGAGCGGCCGGGCGGACGTGCGCGAACGCCTCGACAGGATCGACGACGTCCTGAACACGGTCGGCTTGGCGGACGCGGCCGACAAACGCGTGAAGCAGTACAGCCAGGGGATGCGCCAGCGACTCGGCGTTGCGCTGGCGCTCCTGGGCAACCCCGAGCTGCTGGTGCTCGACGAGCCCACGAACGGGCTGGATCCGTCCGGGATGCGTGAGGTCCGCGAGCTCCTGCGTCAACTCGCGGACGGCGGAACGACGATCTTCATCTCCAGCCATCTCCTGGCGGAGGTCGAGGTGATGTGCGATCGCGTCGGCGTGATGGCGCGGGGAGCGCTCGTCGCCGAGGGCCCGCCGGGGACGCTCCGTGGCACGACCGATCGGATCCGGATCCAGGTGGACGATGTCGCGGCGGCCCGGGCCGTCCTCGCGCGGCTGGGTGGACCGGACATGATGGTCGCAGGCTCGGCCTCCGGACCGGGGACCGTGGACGTCACGCTGTCCGACGGTCTCGGGGCGGCCGACGTGAACGCTGCCCTCGTCCGCGGCGGCATCCGGGTGCACGCGCTGGAACCGCAGCGAGACACGCTGGAAGACGTCTTCCTCCACCTCGTCGAGGGCATCGATGTTCCGCGTTGAGCTCTCGAAGCAGGTCCGTCGCTGGCGCACCTGGCTCTTGGCCGCGGCGCTCGCCGGGATCCCGGTCCTCGTCGTCGTGGCGGTCCGCCTCTCACCGCCGCCGCCCCAGAACTCGCAGGACGCGCCGCCGTTCCTGCTGCAGATCGTCAGGAACGGGTTGTTCGCTCCGCTGACCGGTCTCGCCCTGGTGCAGCCGTTCTTCATGTCGCTCGCGATCGGCCTGTTCGCGGGCGATGCGATCGCGGGAGAGGCGCAGTCCGGTACGCTCCGCTACCTGCTGGTTCGCCCGGTGCGACGCCCCAGGTTGATCGTGTCGAAGTACGCGGCGGCGATGACCTTCACCGGGACGCTGTTGCTGATCGTGATCTGCTCGGGCTTGTTCGCCGGAGGGGTCGTGTTCGGGATCCACGCGATGCCGACGTTGTCGGGCACGTCCCTCTCGGTGGTCGACGGTCTGGTGAGGATCCTCGCCTCGGGCGCGTTCATCCTGCTCGCGGCGTCGGGGATCGTCGCGGTCGGCATGTGGATCTCGACGCTCACGGATTCCGGTCCCGGCGCGATCGTCGCGACCGTCATCGTCGCGATCGCGAGCCAGATCGCGGACCAGATCCCGAGCCTCCACGCGATCCAACCGTTCCTGCCCACACATGGGTGGCTCGGATACACGGGCCTGTTCCGGTTCCCGGTCGACCTCGTCACGATGCGGGAAGGCCTGACCGTGAGCGCGGCGTACACGGCGGTGTTCCTGACGCTCGCCGTGTGGCGTTTCCGCCGTCGCGACATCACGGCGTGAACGCGACGCCGAAGATGATCGCGATCTCGGAGAAGCGGCTTCTATCTGCCGATCCACAGAGGTAAGACGATGGGGAGATGACCGACATCGGCCTGCCGGACGTCGCAGCCGTTGCACCCGGCAGACGACGACGCGATCCACGTTCCGGTGACCGATGCTACGGTGCCATCGTCGAGTATCGGACCGAGGAGGGATGACTGTGACAAGGTTCCTCGTCACGTACCACGGCTCTGGCATGCCGGAGGACCCGGAGATGATGGAGCAGGCGAAAGCGGCCTTCTTGAGCTGGGTAAGCACCACGGGTGATGCGCTCGTCGACCCCGGTGCCCCGCTTCGCATGGTGAAGCAGGTCGCGTCGGCCACACCGACCGACCGCGTCGAGATCGGCGGTTACTCGATCATCGAAGCCGCCAGCGTGGATGCCGCAGTCTCCATGCTCCAGACGCACCCGTACGTCGCGAGGGGCGGCACGCTTCAGGTCAACGAAGTCCTCGAGGTGTAGCTCGTTCGGACGCACATAGAGGGCGTGACAGGATGAGGCATGGAGCGTTTCCGCAGGTTCGTCAAGCTGGTCGCGTTCGGCCTGGTCGTCGCCGCGGTGATCGAGCAACTCCGTCGTGACCCCGAAGAGCGCACGTGGGAAGGTGCGGTCGCCGGGATCGTGCCCTACGACTTCCGGATGCCCACGCTCGAACGCGCGCGATCGCGGTGGTGGAACACCGCTGATGACCGGCTCTTCGTGCCGCAGGTGTTCGGGGTCGGCTGGACCGTGAACCTCGCTCGGCTCGCCAAGCTCGCACACCTCGTCTGACGCTCGCCTGGCGAGGGGGCGGCATCAGGGGCACGGAGGAGCGAGGGCGCCGCAGAGCACCTGGTCGTCGTTGCCCTCGACCGCCGCGACGATGGTCGCACGTGGCGTGAACGAGAGACCTCCGTCCAACGCGAACGACGGCACGTTCCGGCCGGTGGTGGTCGGGGTGTAAGTGACGCAACCACCGTCGATCGGGATCTGCTCGGTCCCTTCGACCGGGGGCGGGCAAAACTCGGTGAGGGTGACCGTCACGGGCTCGGTCGAACCGTCGCCGACACCCACCGCGAAGATCGCCTTGCCTCGGATGGTCTCGGCGGTGCCGACGGTCCAACCGACCGGCAAGCTCGCGACGCACGGCAGTCGCGTGGCGCTCGGCACCGCCTGCGCCATCAGCTGCATCGGCTGCCCGGCGCCGCACATCGGCGCCGTCACGGTTCCCCGGGTGGGGAAGAACAAGCCGACGGCCGTCAGTCCCGCCAGCAGGACCAGGAGGAGCGAGGCGATGATCAGCGCGACCCGACGGATGCTCCAGCGCTGCACCGAGATCGGCCGCCGCGCGGGCGCCATCGACCGGAACTCGGCGAGCAGATCGCGGCCGTCCTGCTTCAACTCCTGCCGCAACTGGGTCGGGCTCGCGACGCCCCGCGTCGCGGCGAACGCCTCGGCAAGCTCGTCGGGGGTGAAGTACCGGAGGGCCGCGTCGTACACGGTCCGGGCGTCCGAGCGGAGCGCCAGCACCAGCATCATGTTCCCGAGGTCGACGGCCTGACGCCACGGGGAGGGCCGGACCTGGACGAAGAAGACGTCGATCAGCTTCAACTCTCCGTCCTGCACCATCAGGTTGGCCGGCTTGATATCCCGGTGGGCGAGCCCGACATCCCACATCAGCCGAATCATCGCGAGCCCCTCGTCGATCACATGCGCGTCGATCTCGGCCTCGCCGATCTCGACCGCGTCGTCGAAGAAGTCCATCGCGATCAGGTACTCACGCTCCGGGGTGATCTCCACGATGCCCAACGCCGCGGGCGTCTGGAACCCGTACTCGCCGAGCATGCGGAGGGTGTAGTCCTCGTACTCCACGAACCGGCGGACCGTCGAGAACGGCGTCTCGTCCTCGAGCCGTCCGTAGAGCATCGAGCGGCCGAGCTTGTACCACCGGTCCGCGCGCACATGGCTCTTTGCGTAGAGCTTCGCGAAGATCGTCCGTGTGCGGCCTTCCTCGTCGGTCACGGTGAGCTTGAGCGGGGTGGAGCCGCCGGAGCCCTCGAGCCCGACCGGCTTGATGTCCTGCACTGTGAACCCGAGCTGGTCCCGCAACGCGGTGCGGATCGCCTCGCCCCGGCGCCCCGTGACGTCGAGGTGCGCCGACTTGCCGCGGGCGCCGTAGCTCACCGGGAAGAGGTCGTTGGAGGCGAAGGCACGGAACGCGGCCAGCGGGATCGCAACCCCGACGATCGCTCCGAACACGACGTCGGTGAAGTGGTCGACCCCGAGGTAGATCCGCAACGTGCCGATGATCGCGATCGCCGCCCCCGCCGCGATCTTCGCCCAGAACCGAGGCCGACCGGCAACGACGAGCATGAATGCCCCGCCGATCGCCAGGATCGCGATCGCGCCGATCGGGATCGACGGCGTGGCGTAACCCTCCCAGCTCGCGAGTTGCTGCACGCCGAACGGCCGCGGCCGGAGTGAGAGGAGCTCGAGTCCCTGCAAGAGGGCGCCGGCGACGGCGAGAGAGATCATCCAGATCACCAGGTGGCGCCAACGGCGGAACCAGGCCGTCGCGAGCACGAGGAGCAGACCGAGCGCCGCGAACCCGACGCGGGAACCGACGGTGTGCACCTGGCGTACGACCGTGTCGAGCCACCCGGTGCGGACCGAGACGACAGCGTCGGTGATCCACGCGTCGAACCGGTCGAGTGGGCCAGGATCGGCGCGGAGCCACAGGCAGCCGGTGACGACGATGGCCGCGAGCGCGATCAGCCAGACCCACCCCGTGAGACCGATCTGCTTGGGTAGCGGCGGGGCAGCGCCCGACGGCCGACGACGTCGGTGGTGAGCAACCCCGGCACCAGCCGACACGGGCACCGCCTGGTCATGCTGATCCACGCTTCCCCCCTCGCGATGATCCTTGCACGATCAGCTGAGGGGCACGTGGGATCCCCGTTCCCTAGCGTCCGGCGCCGAACCGGGTGTATGGTCTCGGCGGTATTTGGACTAGACATTCGACCATTGAGGAAGGCCGCGGTCTGGACCCGAACCAGCTCGACGCCGCGATCACCGAACGTGCCGGGACAGCGTTCTCTTTCCTCGAGCGCCTGGTCGCGGCTCCCAGCACGGTGGGCCGTGAGCACGAGGCGCAGGGGATCGTCGAGCAGGAGCTGAAGCGGCTCGGCTTCGAGATCGAGCGGCTCCCGATCCCCGACCGGATCGCGGCCGACCCGCTCGCCGGCGTTCCACAGCTCTCCTACGACGGTCGCTTCGACGTGATCGGTCACTACGGCACCGGGGACGGCCGATCGTTGCTCCTCAACGGACACATCGACGTCGTCCCCGCCGAGCAGCCCCACCTGTGGACCTCGCCGCCTTTCGAACCGCGGCGCGATGGCGACCGGCTCTACGGCCGCGGCGCCGGCGACATGAAAGGCGGGTTCGCGATGGCCGCGCTGGCGCTCGAAGCGCTCCGGGCCACCGCCCCGGAGGCGATCGCCGGCCCATTGACCTTCGCCTCGGTGATCGAGGAAGAGTGCACCGGCAACGGGACCCTTGCCTCGGCCCGGGACGGGGTGCTTGCCGACGGCGTGATCCTCCCCGAGCCCACAGGGCTGGACCTGCTGCTCGCCGGGGTCGGGATCCTGTGGCTGGATGTCGACCTCACAGGGAAGTCGGCGCACGCCGAGTCGGCGGACCGCGCCGTCAACCCCGTCGACCTTGCGCTCCGGGTCGTGGGGGCGCTCCGCAATCTGGAGCGGGAGATGAACGCAGACATCGAGATCTCGATGGACGGTGTCGCCCACCCGTACAACATCAACGTCGGCACGTTCAGCGCGGGCGACTGGCCGTCGAGCGTGCCGGCGAGCGCAACGCTCCGCCTGCGCGTCGGGCACCCGTCCTCGTGGGCGGCCGACGACGCCGAAGCTCGGGTTGGCCGGGCGATCGACGCGATCGATGAGCCGTGGCTCCGGGATCATCCGCCGATGATCAGACCCTCCGGCTTCCGAGCGCAGGGCTACGCGTTGCCGGCCGACGATCCGCTGGCGAGGAGGGTGGCGGCGGCGCACGAGGCGGCGCACGGCGTCCGACCCCGAGCGACGCCGATCGCGAGCACCACCGACGCGCGCCTGTACCTGAACGGCTTCGATGTGCCGGCGCTCTGCTACGGACCGATCGCGCACGACATCCATGGGATCGACGAGTCGGTCGAGCTGTCGTCCATCATCGACGGGGCGCGCACGCTGGCCCGCTTCATGGCCGACTGGTACGGGGAGGCGCATTGATGTCGGTCGTTCCCAGCCTGTCGATCCTGGAACCGGTCAAGCTCCGAAGCGGCGGCGAGCACGTGGCCGACCGGCTCGTCACCGCGATCGCGCTCGGCGAGTTCGTGCCGGGCCAACGTCTGCCGTCCGAGCGCGAGCTGGCATCCACGCTGGGGGTGAGCCGCACGACGGTCCGCGAGGCGATCCAGCGGCTGGCCGCCCTCGGCTACGTCGACGTTCGGCGCGGTCGAACGGGCGGCGCGTTCGTCCTGGAGGGCATGGGGCCGGAAGCGAACGAGATGATCCGGCGGACCCTGCTGCCCGAGTGGTCGAACCTGGAGGGCCTGCTGGATTTCCGGCAGTTGATCGAGCCGTTGATCGCCCGGACGGCGGCGGCGCGGATGGCACCCGCGGACCGGGACGCGATCCGGGAGGCGTTGCGCGGCTACGTGGACGCGGGAGACGATCGCGAGGCCTCGCGGGCGGCCGACCAGGCGGTACACGCGGCGATCGCGAAGGCGACCGGCAACCCCTACCTCGCGAGCCTGAGCGGCCAGATCCGTCGTCAGATCAGCCTGGGCTTCGGCGCGGAGCCGTACAGCCGCGAGATCCGCGCCCGCGCGGTGAAGGACCACACCGCGCTCGCAGAGGCGGTGATCGCCGGGAAGGCCGCGACGGCCGGCCGGATCGCCGAACGCCACTTCCGTCTGACGGAGACCGTCCTGCGTGATCTCGTGTCGCGGATCGGGGAGCTCGCGAGCGGAGGGCAGGCGTGAGCCCTCGCGCCCGGTACGTCCTCCGCCGGCTCCTGTTGGCGATCCCCGTGATCATCGCGATGAGCATCTTCGTGTTCCTTATGATCCACCTTGTCCCCGGCGACCCGGTGCAGACGATGCTCGGGTTCCGGGCGACCCCGGAGAACGTCTCGACGGTCCGCGCCCAGCTGGGCCTCGACCGGCCGTTGCTGGCTCAGTACCTCACGTGGGCAGGGGGCCTGCTGCACGGCAACTTCGGGCAGGACTTCATCAGCCATACGCCGGTCTCGACGCTGCTCGCGCAGCGGCTCCCCGTCACGATCGAGCTGACGCTGCTCTCGATGACGCTCGCGGTCCTCGTCGGCGTCCCGCTCGGGGTCCGGGCGGCAGCGAGACCCGGCGCCGTCCGGCAGGCGACGGAAGGCTTCGTCGTGGCCGGGATCGCGATCACGGACTTCTGGCTCGGGATCATGCTGGTGCTGCTGTTCGCCGGCATCTGGCAGGTGTTGCCGCCCTCCGGCTACGTGCCGCTCCTGAAGGACCCGGTCGAGAACCTCCGGTATCTGACCCTCCCGGTGCTCGCACTCGCGTTCGGCGAGGCCGCGTACATCCTGCGGACCACCCGAGGGGCGATGGAGGAGGTGCTCGGGACCCAGTACATCCTGTTCCTGCGGGCGAAGGGGATCGCGGAGCGCCGGATCGTCTACCGACACGCGCTCCGCAACGCCGCTCCGCCGATCGTGACGGTGATCGGGATCCAGTTCGGCGTGCTGCTGGGTGGCGCGATCGTGATCGAGTCGCTGTTCGCTCTGCCGGGGGTCGGGCGATTGATCGTGACCTCGATCCAGCAGCGCAACTACGTGGTCGTGCAGGGCGGGGTGCTCGTCGTCGCGGTGCTGTTCATCCTCGTGACGCTCGTGACCGACCTGATCGTCAGATGGCTCGACCCGCGGACCGAAGAAGGAGCGGCCACGTGAGCGTGGCCGTCACGACCTCGGGCGCGGCGCCGAGGACCGTCTGGCGCCGTGGGATCCTCGCGTCGCGGAAGGGCCGGTGGGGCTTCGGGATCCTCACGGGTCTGGCGCTCGTCGCGATCTTCGCTCCCCTGCTGGCGCCGCACGACCCGAACGCGATCGACGCGACCCGGATCCTGGCCCCGCCGGACCTGGCGCACCCGTTCGGCTCGGACGCGCTGGGACGCGACGTGCTCTCCCGCGTGATCTTCGCGTATCGCGTTTCGCTCGGGGTCGCGGTCGGATCGACCCTGCTCGCGTTCCTGGTCGGCGTCCCGCTCGGTCTGTACGCCGGGTACCACGGCGGGTGGGTCGACACCGCGATCATGCGCCCGATCGACATGGTGCTCGCGCTCCCGGCGATGCTGCTCGCGGTCGCGCTGATCGCGATCATCGGGCCGGGCAGCAACATCTCGGCGCTCGCGATCGCGGTGATCTACATGCCGATCCTGGCGCGCGTCGTGCGGAGCTCGACCCTCGTCGTGGTTTCGCAGACGTATGTCGAGGCGGCGCGCGCGCGCGGCACCCGGTCGAGGACGATCATCACCCGGCACGTGCTGCCGAACGCGATCGGCCCCGCGATCGTACAGGCGACGATCCTGATGGGTTTCGCGCTGCAGATCGAGGCCGCGCTCTCGTTCCTGGGCCTGGGCGCGCAGCCACCCACGTCCTCGCTCGGCGTGATGCTCGCCGACGGTCGCGACGTACTGACCCAGGCGCCGTGGGTCGAGGTCTTCCCGGGCCTCGCGATCGCGATCACGGTGCTCGCGTTCAACTTCTTCGGCGACGGGCTGCGCTCGCGGCTGGACCCGACGGGGGTGACCGAGTGAGCGACCTGTTGAGGCTGGAGCACGTCGACGTCGGGTTCGCGGCCGAAGACGGGCGCGTCTCGGCCGTGAGCGACGTGTCGCTCTCGGTCTCGGAGGGAGAGATCTTCGGGTTGGTCGGCGAGTCGGGATGCGGCAAGACGACGCTCGCGATGGCGCTCATGGGTCTCCTCCCGGCGACCGCCCACGTCGCCGGGTCGGTCCGGTTCCAGGGCGTCGAGCTGCTCGGGCTCCCGCCTGAGGAGCTCCGCCGGCTGCGCGGAGACCGGATCAGCATGATCTTCCAGGACCCGATGACCTCGCTCGACCCGACGTTCCCGGTCGGCGAGCAGGTGGCCGAGACGATCACGGCGCACCGCGATGTGGACAAGGCGCGGGCGAGGGAGCGAGCGCTCGAGCTGCTCGGCGACGTCGGGATCCCCGAGCCGGATCGCCGGTTCGGCGACGCGCCGCACCGCCTCTCCGGCGGGATGCGCCAACGCGTCGTGATCGCGACCGCGCTCGCGAACGAGCCGGCACTGGTGCTGGCGGACGAGCCGACGACCGCCCTCGACGTCACGATCCAGGCGCAGGTGCTCGATCTCCTGCGCGAACTGCGCACGCGATTGCAGACGACGATCGTGCTGATCACGCACGACCTCGGCGTGGTCGCGCAGATCTGTGACCGGGTCGGAGTGATGTACGCGGGGCAACTGGTCGAGGTCGCGCGCGTCTCGGAGATCTTCCGATCGCCACGGCACCCGTACACGCAGGCACTGCTGGCGGCGCTCCCGACGCAGCACCAGGCGCCCGGATCGCTCCGCGTGATCCCGGGGCGCGTGCCGAACCTGGCCGACCCGCCTCCCGGGTGCCGGTTCTCCACCCGGTGCCCGTATGTGATGGACGTGTGCGCGAACGTGCCGCCGCTCGCGCACGAGACCGATGAGCACCTGATCGCGTGCTGGCTTTCGGAGGCGACGAAACAGGCGGGGCAGCCGGATCACGCCGCGGCCGGGGGTGCGGCGTGAGCCAGGTCCTGTTCTCGAACGAGGTCGCGCCGGTGCAGCCGGGTGGGCCGATCCTGCAGGTCGAGAAGCTCGTGAAGCACTTCCCGACCGACCGAGGGCTCATGGCGAGCGGCGCGGTCGTCCACGCGGTCGACGGCGTCGACCTGGAGATCCGTCCGGGAGAGGTGCTCGCGGTGGTCGGCGAGTCGGGCTCGGGCAAGAGCACGCTCGCGCGGTGCGTGCTACGGCTGATCGACCCGACGGCGGGTCGGATCGTGTTCGACGGTCGCGACGTCACGGCGCTCCGCGGACGGCAGCTCGCCGGGTTCCGCCAGCAGGTCCAGCCCGTGTTCCAGGACCCATTCAGTTCGATCGATCCGCGGTGGCGGGTCGGCCGGAGCATCGCCGAGACGCTCAACGCCTTCGCGATCGGAACGAAGGCCGAACGCCAGGAGCGCGTGGTCGACCTGCTCGACCGCGTGGGTCTGGATCCGTCGTTCGCGCGGCGGCACCCGCATGAGCTCTCGGGCGGACAGCGGCAGCGTGTCGGGATCGCGGCCGCGCTCGCCCCCGAGCCGCGGTTGATCGTGGCCGACGAGCCCGTGTCGGCGCTCGACGTCTCGGTCCAGGCGCAGGTCCTGAACCTGATGGCCGACCTGCAGCGGGACCTGGGGCTCGCGATCCTGTTCGTCGCGCACGACCTGGCCGTGGTCGAGCACATCAGCCACCGGACCTCCGTGACGTACCTGGGGAAGATCGTCGAGACCGGCCCGACCGAGCGCGTGTTCCGCGACCCGCGCCACCCGTACACGAAGGCGTTGCTCGAGGCGATCCCGCATCCCGACCCGGAGCGGCCGCTCGTGGGCTCGGTCCTCGAGGGCGAGATCCCGAGCCCGATCGCGCCGCCGTCGGGCTGCCGGTTCCGCACGCGGTGCCCGGTGGCGATCGAGCTGTGCGCCGTGGAGGAACCCGAGATGACCCTGTTCGGCACCGGTCACACCGCCGCGTGCCACGTCGCGCGCGCCGAGCTCGATGCCTCGGCGGGCTAGAGGGAAGGAGCGAGGACCATGCCGATGGCGAGCGTCAACGGGATCGAGATGCATTACCGGGTGGAGGGCGACGGCCCGGAGACGGTCGTCTTGATCAACGGCCTGGCCGACGATCTGGAGACGTGGGTGCTCCAGATGGACGACCTGCTGGGCGCCGGATACCGGGTGCTTCGGATCGACAACCGCGGGGTCGGCAAGACCGACGCGCCGCCGGGGCCCTACACGAGCCGGTTGCTCGCCGACGACGCCAAGGCGCTCGTCGACCAGCTCGGGATCACCGGCTTCCACCTGATGGGCACGTCGATGGGCGGGATGATCTCACAGGAGTACGCGATCAACTACGGCTCGGACCTGAAGAGCGTGACGTTCTCGAGCACGTACGCGTCGCCGGGCCCGTTCTGTTCGCGGATGTTCTCCATGTGGGGGGACATGGCGGGCATCAACGGCGTGCCGTTCATCATGCGCGACGTGACGCTCTGGGCCTTCACGGTGCCCTTCTTCGAAGAGCACGAGGACGAGCTGAAGGAGTTCGAGGCCGAGATGGCGTCGTTGCCGATGTCGGTCGACGCGTACCTCGCGCAACTCAACGTGATCCAGACGCACGACACGACCGACCGGCTCGACCGGATCGCGGGCTACCCCGTCCTGGTGATGGCGGGCGAGGAGGACATCCTGATCCCCGTCTCACTCTCCAAGCGACTGCAGGAGGGCATCGCCGGGGCGGACTGGGCGACATCGAAGGGGGGTCATGCGTCGATGTGGGAACACCCGGCGGAGTTCAACCGGACGTACCTGGGATGGCTCGGCGAGCACGCTTGAGTCGCGCACACGGAGGAGGGGAACCATGGATCGCAACGATGAGGAACAGCGAGCCGATCGCCTGGCGCGGAGCTTCCTGAACGGAGACCTTTCGCGCCGGTCGTTCCTGCGCCGTGCCGCGGGGTTCAGCGCTGCGGCGCTCAGCGCGTCGAGCCTGGGCGCGGTGCTCACGGCGTGCTCGTCGTCGAGCTCGTCTGCCGGGCCCAGTGGCGGCCCGGCGACCGGCGCGCCGACAGCCGGCGGGACGCTCCAGGCCGCATTGACCGGCGAGCCCGACACGATCGACCCAGCGACGTCGACGATCTACACCGGCGCGCAGGTGTACGACAACATCTTCAACAAGCTGATCGACCTGGACGCGTCGAACACCTTCTACGGCGAACTGGCCACCAAGTGGACCGCAACGGACGACAAGACCTGGGTCTTCGACCTGGTCGATACCGCGACGTTCCACAACGGCGAGAAGTTCGGCCCGAACGACGTCGTCTACACGTTCGAACGGATCCTTGATCCGAAGACCGCGAGCTCCTACGCCCCGCTCTACAACGCGATCTCCAAGGTGGAGGCGACCGGGCCGACGCAGGTGACCTTCCACCTGAAGACGGCGTTCGGGCCGTTCCTTTCGAACCTGGCGAACAACGGCGAGATCGTGAACCAGAAGGCGATCGAGTCGAAGGACCCGTCCCGCAACGCGGTCGGCACCGGCCCGTTCGAGTTCGTCGAGTGGGTCCAAGGCGACCACATCACGCTCAAGAAGAACGACAGCTACTTCGTGAGCGGAAAGCCGTACCTGGACGGGATCACGTTCAAGTTCCTGAATGTCGATCAGAGCCGCATCGACGCGTTGCGATCGGGCGACCTGAACTGGTCGGACGCGGTGCCGCTCCAGCAGCTGACCACGCTGAAGAGCGACCCGTCGTTCAACTACGTCACGTCGGCAACGGCCGGGATCCCTGACTACATCGCGATGAACACGAAGCAACCGCCCTTCGACAACAAGCTCGTCCGTCAGGCCGTGTACGCGGCACTCGATCGCGACGCTATCCGCCAGGTCGCCTACTTCGGCGCAGGCGAGTCGGGGATCGAGGAGGTCCCGACCGGATCCAGCTGGTACGACGGCGCGACCCTCGTCGCGCCGGATACCGAGAAGGCGAAGTCGCTGCTCCAGCAGGCCGGGGTGACGACCCCGCTCGAGGTCGAGTACCTGGGTCTGCCGCAGTACCCGGAGCTGCTGAAGACCGGCGAGGTGATGCAGCAGCAACTCCAAGCCGTCGGTATCAAGATGAGCATCAAGCAGGTCGAGGTGGGCGTCTGGTTCAACGCGTTCATCAAAGGCGACTACCAGATCACGTCGGCCTATCAGGAGCGCACGATCGATCCGGACAACTTCTACGCCCTGGTCGTCCACTCAGGTGGCGATATCAACACGACGGGATACGCCAACCCGCAGGCCGACCAGCTGATCGACCAGGCGCGGACGGAGACCGACACGCAGACCCGATTCGGTCTCTACAAACAGCTACGCCAGATCGTGTTCGACGACTCGCCGATCATCTTCGTGCACTACGAGACGATCAACTATCTGATGCAGAAGAACGTCGTCGGGTCGACCGTGAACCCAACGCTCGAGCTCAGGATGCAGGACGTCGGGTTCACGACCCCGTCCTAGAGGACGCGGAACGGCGTGGGGCGGCGCGTGCCGCCCCACCTGGCACTGTATCGGCGCGCGTCATCACCCGCCGCTAAGGTGGTCATGCTGTGGCATACGACGAGGATCTCGCAGACCGGATCCGGGGGCTCGTGGCTGGGGAGACGGGCCTGACGGAGAAGAAGATGTTCGGCGGGTTGGCCTTTCTGGTCGGCGGCAACATGGCCGTCGCGGCGAGCGGTCAGGGCGGGATCCTCGTGCGGGTCGACCCCGCGGCGTCGGACAAGCTGGTCTCCACGACGAAGGCGCAACCGATGGTCATGCGCGGGCGGGCGATGGACGGTTGGCTCCGCGTTGACGCGGAGCACGTTCGCGAGAAACGTCAGCTCGCCAGATGGGTCGAGCGCGGCGTCACGTACGCGCGTTCCCTCCCCGCCAAGTCCTGAAGGATCAGGGCCGCGAAGGTGGCGACCTTCCTGCGCCACCCTTCCTCCAACGGGCCCTTGAGATCCCTCACGTAGACCTTGTCCTCCGCCACCTTGACGAGGCCCTTGCACTGCAGCTCCTCGTTCATGATCGGGCGGACGTGCTGGAACCTGCAGATCTCCTCCTCGGTCGGCATCCGTCCGGTCTTCTTATCCGGTCGCGGCGCCATCTCGGTGGTCAGGAGCGCGTACTTCACGCCCGCCGGCAGCGTCACGTCCTTCAGGAAGCGACGCATCTCACGGATCGGCCTGCCCATGCGTCCGGGCGAGCTGAACACGTACAGGTCCGCCAACGGCACGTCGTTGGGCTTGATCTCCCGGATGTGGTGGACGTCGACAGCGACCCCCTTGAGTGACATCTGCTGCTTGAGTTCCTCCGCGACCATCGCCCCGTTGCCGAACTTCGACGCGTGCAGGTATTCGATCTTCATGTCGCTCGCCCTCCCATCCGCTGCAAGCGGTCCATCTCGCGGCGGATCTGCGTCTCGTCGAACTCGTCGTTGCGGTACACATCCCACGCGTTCATCACGACGCCGATCCC